>ERZ761602.3771-NODE-3771-length-20739-cov-16.535921_pt1 | contig 20739 bp, 14 predicted proteins | sample MGYA00512165_ERZ761602 | MGnify/ENA primary metagenome ERZ761602 (study PRJEB28899, sample SAMN02445085) | bioreactor sludge metagenome | biome: EBPR sludge; isolation source: Thorneside wastewater treatment plant | place: Australia: Brisbane, Thorneside...
GCAACCGCAACCGGTGCCGCAACCGCAACCGGTGCCGCAACCGCAACCGGTGCCGTCGCCGACTCCGTGCGCATCCGCGGCGGCGGCGCCGCGGGCGGCGGCGCCGCCTCCGACCGCATCCGCGGCGGCGGACGGCTCACGCCGCCGCTCCCACCGCCGCCACCACCACCGCCGCCGATCCTGCGCTCCATCTCGCCGAGCCGCTCGATCAGATCACCGAGCGGCACGATCGGCTCGACCGTCGCGACGTCGATGAGCGCCAGATCCAGCACGAGCCGCGGCTGCATCGACTTCCCGAGGTCATCGCACGCGCGCAGCATGCGCTCGAACATCTGCGTCAGCCGGTCCTTGCCGACCGCCGCCGCCTCGGCCGCCATCGCCGCGCGCTCCTCGTCGGTCGCCTCGACCAGCTCGCCGACGCCGGGCGCGACCTTGAGCACGCTCAGGTCGCGCAGGTAGCGCACGATCGCGCGCGCGAGCTGCACCTCGTCGACCCCGCGGCCGCTCGCCGCGTCCGCCGCCGCCAGCGCCGCGCCCGCGTCGCCGCTCACCAGCGCCGCCACCAGCCCGCGGGTCAACGCGCGGTCGGCGACGCCGAGGACCTCGGCGACGTGCTGCTCGGAGATCGTGGCCTTGCCGACGAAGGAGATGACCTGATCGGACAGCGAGAGCGCGTCGCGCGCCGAGCCGCCCGACTCGCGGACGACGAGCGACAGCGCGGCCGGTTCCACCGTCAGCCCTTCGGCCGCGAAGATCCGCGTGAGGTGCGCGTGCAGCCGCGCCGACGGCACGAGCTTGAAGTCGTAGCGCTGGCAGCGCGAGAGGATCGTGACCGGCACCTTGTGCGGCTCGGTCGTCGCCAGCACGAAGGTCACGTGCGGCGGAGGCTCCTCCAGCGTCTTCAGGAGGGCGTTGAACGCCTCCGTCGTCAGCATGTGGACCTCGTCGATGACGTACACCTTCTTGCGCAGCACCGCCGGCTGGTAGCGGACCGCCTCGGTCAGATCGCGGATCGCGTCGATCCCGCGGTTCGACGCGCCGTCCATCTCGTAGTAGTCGACCGCGTTGCCGGCGGTGATCGAGCCACACGCGCTGCACGTGCCGCACGGCTCGGCGGTCGGTCCCTGCTCGCAGTTGAGCGCCTTGCCGAGGATGCGCGCGAGCGTCGTCTTGCCGACGCCGCGCGGCCCGCAGAACAGGAAGGCGTGGTGCACACGCTCCGTCGCGAACGCGTTGGCCAGCGTCCGCGTCACGTGCTCCTGGCCCACGACCTCGGAGAACGTCGCGGGGCGGTACTTCCGTGCGAGAACGAGGTAGCTCATCCGTCGAAGTTCCCGGTGTGCGCCGGCGCCGGCACTGTAGCGCCTGCCCGAAAAAAAGGTGGCCCCAGGCACCCGCTCCTTCCGCTACCGTTGCTCCCTTCCGGGCCTGGCGGGGTTCACAGACATTGCGTCACCCGGGACCATAAAATGATCCGCTAGCTCGATCGGTCGTCACGCGTACGCGACGCGGTGGCGGACAGGGAGGGATTCGAACCCTCGGCACCTTTCAGTGCACACGATTTCCAATCGTGCACCTTCGGCCACTCGGTCACCTGTCCAGTGGCTCACTTCATCTGGCGGAGGGGGGGAGATTCGAACTCCCGAGGCTTTCGCCTACCTGCTTTCGAAACAGGCACCTTCGACCACTCGGACACCCCTCCAGAGAACTATTTCTGGCCTTCGGCGCGCAGCATCTCGAAGAAACGCTTGAGCTCCGCGGCGCACTCGTCGGCGCGAACGCCACCGACGACGTCGACGCGATGGTTGAGCCGCGCGTCCGTGCAGATCTGGTAGAGCGTCTGCACCGCGCCGGCCTTGGGGTTCGGACAGCCGAACACCAGGCGCCGCACGCGCGCGTTGACGATGGCGCCGGCGCACATCGGACACGGCTCCTGGGTCACCACCAGGATCGCGTCCACGCGCCAGTGACCGATGCGTGCCGCCGCGTCACGGAGCGCTTCCACCTCGGCGTGGGCAGTCGGGTCACCACGCTCCTCGCGGCGGTTGCGGCCGCGACCGAGGATGGCGCCTTCATCACCCACGACCACCGCTCCCACGGGCACGTCACCCGCCGCTGCGGCCAGCCGTGCCTCGTCGAGCGCGACGCCCATCAAGTCTTCGTAGACCAACATGCGGCGGATCCGAGAGGGGTCGAACCTCTAACCCCCGGTTCCGTAGACCGGTGCTCTATCCATTGAGCTACGGATCCAAAACGAGTTGCCAAACCAATCTTTGCGGAGAGAGAGGGATTCGAACCCTCGGTACAGGGAATCCCCCATACGCCGGTTTAGCAAACCGGTGCCTTCAGCCACTCGGCCATCTCTCCATGGGCCAATGGCAAGACGACGATCGAGCTATTCGGTTATCAGCCTGGCGGAGGAGGAGGGATTCGAACCCCCGGAGCTTGCGCTCGGCGGTTTTCAAGACCGCTGCCTTCGACCGCTCGGCCACTCCTCCAGGGAACCCAGAGGTGACGCGCAGTATATGGAGCGGCCCCCTCTTGTAAAGGATCATCCGTTCGGTTTTTGCGGCGGCGAAACGCGTTCGGTGCCGCCGACATAGGGCCGGAGGGCCGGCGGGATGACGACCGACCCGTCCGCGTCCTGGTACTGCTCGAGGATCGCCACCAGCGTCCGCCCCACCGCGAGCGCGGAGCCGTTGAGCGTGTGCACCGCGCGCGGCTTGTCGCCGGCCGCCGGCCGGTACCGGATCTTGGCGCGCCGCGCCTGGTAGTCCTCGAAGTTGGAGCACGACGAGATCTCGCGGAACGCGTTCTGCCCCGGCAGCCACACCTCGAGGTCGTAGGTCTTGGCCGACGTCGCGCTCATGTCGCCCGTGCACAGCGTGACGACACGATAATGAAGGCCGAGGCCCTGGAGCACCTTCTCGGCATCCGCCACGAGCGTCTCGAGCTCGGCGTAGCTGGTCTCGGGCGCCACGAACTTCACGAGCTCGACCTTGTCGAACTGGTGCTGGCGGATGAGGCCGCGCGTGTCCTTGCCCGCCGAGCCGGCCTCGGCGCGGAAGCACGGCGCGTACGCGGTGTAGTGCCGCGGCAGCTCGCCCGGCTCGAAGATGTGATCGGCGTGGAGGTTCGTGACCTGGACCTCCGCCGTCGGCGACAGGAACCAGTCGTTGTCGGGGACGTGGTCCTCGCCGGTCACCATCTGGATCTTGAAGAGGTCGGCCTCGAACTTGGGCAGCTGCCCGGTGCCGCGCAAGGCCGAGCGCCGGATCATCGCCGGCGGCCACACCTCCTCGTAGCCCGCGCCCGTGTGCAGATCGATCATGTAGTTGATGAGCGCGCGCGTGAGCCGGGCGCCCCAGCCGCGCAGCACCGTGAAGCGCGCGCCCGAGATCCTGGTGCCCGCCTCGAAGTCGAGGAGGCCGAGGCCCACGCCGAGATCGTGGTGGTCGCGGGGCGTGAACGCGAACGACGGCGCCTGGCCCCAGACGCGCTCCTCGCGGTTGTCGTCGCTCGACGCGCCCGCCGGCACCGACGCGTGCGGCGCGTTGGGGATGCCGAGGAGGAGCTCCTGCGACTCGGCGTCCAGGCGGACCTGCTCGGCCTCTCCCTCCTTGATCCGCGTCGACAGCGACCTCAGCTCGTCGCGCGCGGCGGCGAACTCGGCCGATTTCTTGTCGAGCTTGGACATGCGATCATTGGCCGCGTTGCGGGACCTGCGCATGTCGTCGAGCTCGCCCTGCAGGCGACGACGGCGTTCGTCGACGGCGCGCCAGGCGTCGACGGCCGGCAGGACGTGGGCGCCGCGGCGGACGACATCGTCCATGCGTTCCGGGTTGATCATGGGAGAAACTCCAGCGATCGAAGCTAGTTGGAGTCGCAGCCTACTTCCACCTAACCCCCGGCGCAAGCCGCGGGTCCGATCGCTGTGGACACCGCCCTGCCGCGCCTGTGGATCGCCCACGTGAGCGAGGACGACGCGCCGGTCGATCTGGACGACGCGCTGGTGGCGCGGGCCCGGCGCGGCGAGCGCGGCGCGTTCGACGAGCTGGTGAAGCGGCACCAGCGCGGGCTATGGCGGATGGTTCGACGCTACGTGAGGAACGACGCCGACGCGTCGGACGTCGTGCAGCAGGCGTTCGTGCGCGCGTTCCGGGCGCTCGATCGCTTCCGCGGTGAGGCCAGCGTGCGCAGCTGGCTCTATCGCATCGGCGTGAACGTCGCGCTCAACCACGTGCGCGATCACGGCCGCGAGCTGCCGAGCGACGACGCGGGCGCCGAGCTCACCGTCGACGCGGTCGCGCCCGGCGCGCTGCTCACGGCCGAGCGCGCGCGGGCGTTGCGCGAGGCCGTCGCCGCGCTGCCGCCCAAGCAGCGGATGGTGCTCGAGCTGCGCGTGTTCGACGAGCTGTCGTTCCGCGAGGTGGCGGCGATCGCCGACTGCACGGAGAATGCGGCCAAGGTGAGCTTTCACTACGCGGTGAAGCGGCTACGCGAGGTGCTGGGGCCATGAGGGACGAGCGCGAAGACGAGCGCGACGTCGAGCGCGACGTCGAGCGCGACGACGCGCCCAGCGCGGACGACGTGGAACGTGTGACCGCCGCGCTGCGCACCTTGTCGCCGCCCGGCGCCGCGACCGGCGAGCCCGACTGGGCGAAGCTCGCCGCCGACGTCGGCGCCGCGGTCGACGGCGAGGTGCGCCGCCGCCGGCGCGTGCGCGCGTGGACGCTCGGCGGCGCCGTGCTCGCCGCCGCCGCCGTCGCCGCCCTGATCGTCTGGCCCGCGCCGCGTGCGCGCGACGCGCGTGAGGGTGCGCGCGCCGCGGTCCCGGTCGAGGCGGCGCCGGCCGTCGACACCCCGGCCCCCGGCGACGGCCTCGACGACCTCCTCGCCGAGGAGCTCCACGCTCCCGACGATCTCGGCGGCATGACGCTCGACGACGAGCTGATCGACGAGGCCGCCGCCACCCTCGATCGCGACCTGCTCGAGCAGGAAGACGCGCTCGACGACCGGCTCTTGCCCGACGGCGCGTGGCTCGACGAGCTGTCCGACGAGGAGCTGGAGCTCGCGGTCGCGATCCTCGAACGAGAGGCAGGCTGATCATGCACCGACGTCTCGTCACGCTCGTCACGCTCGCGCTCGCGGGCGCGCTCGTCCTCACCGGCGCCGCCGGCGTCGACCGCGCCCACGCGCAGCCCGGGCCGGAGAAGCGCGACCGGCTCGACAAGCGCGACAAGCGCGAGAAGGTCAAGCAGCGGGTCCGCGTCATGCGCGCGCTCGTCCTCGCCGAGGAGCTCGCGCTCGACGAGGCGACCGCCGGCAAGCTCGCGCCGATCCTGCAGCGCTTCGACGACGAGCTCGACAAGCTCCTGCGCGAGCGCGTCGCGCTGCGCGGCGAGCTGCGCGCGGCGACCGACGCCGGCGACGAACGCCGCATCGACAAGGCGATCGACAAGCTCGTCGCCAACCAGGACGCGCGCTGGGACTCCGAGCGCCGGCGCTTCGCCGATCTGCGCAAGCTCCTCACGCCGACGCAGACCGCCCGCTTGCTCGACGTCCTGCCCGAGATCGATCGGCGCATCATGAAGGGACTGCGCCAGCACATGGCGCCCAAGCGACCGGATCGGCCGCTCCGGCGCAAGGGGCGCGCCCTCCGCCAGCTACCCGACGCCACCCCCGACAACTCGTTCTGAAGGGGCGCGCGGACGCGCACGCCGCGGTATCATTCGCCTTCCATGAAGGAGGTGGCCTGCGCCGTCTGCGGCGCCGTGTACCGCTTCGCGCCCGCGGACATCCCGCCGGCCGGAAAGACGCTCACGTGCGCGAAGTGCAAGGCGCGCGTCGTCGTCCCCGGCAGCGATCCGATGGCGATGGCGGGTGGCAAAGGCGACGTCATCGATCTGGGCGATCTGCCCGGGCCGCGGAGGGTGCCGGTGCCGTCGCCGCTCGCACCGCGCAGCGGCAACACGATCGATCTGCCGATGCCGTCGCTGTCCACGGCCGACCTCGGCCTCGACCTGCCGCCGCCGAAGCGCAGCGGAGGTGGCGGTGATCCGCTCACGCTCGACAGCATCGATCTCCTCGCGCCCATCGGCTCGAGCGCGCGGGCACCGGCCGGCCCTCCTGCGGTGGGAGATCCCATCGATCTGCCGACGGGTGATGGGACCGGGCGCGAGGACGTGACCGACCTGCCCGCGCCCAAGCGCTCGCCCGACATCGCCGACCTGCCCGCGCCCAAGCGCTCGCCCGACGTCGCCGACCTGCCCGCGCCCAAGCGCTCGCCCGACGTCGCCGATCTGCCCGCGCCCAAGCGCGCACCGACCGCGGTGCCTCCAAAGCCGGTCGTCCCGCCGCGCCCCGGCTCCGTCGTCAAGCCGCCCGTGACCTCGCCGGCGAAGCCCGCGGCCGCGGGCCCTCCCGCGCTCTTCGACGATCTGCCCGCGCCGCGCGGCCCCGCCATCGGCGACCTCCCAGCGCCCAAGCGCCCCTCCGACGTCGCCGACCTCCCAGCGCCCAAGCGCCCCTCCGACGTCGCCGATCTGCCCGCGCCCAAGGGCCCACCGTCCCAGGAGCTCGCGCCCAAGGGCCCACCGTCCCAGGAGCTCGCGCCCAAGGGCTTCTTCGCCGACCTCCCCCAGCCCAAGGGAGCGACGCCGACGCAACCACAGACCCAGGACGTCGCGCCCAAGGGCTTCTTCGCCGACCTTCCCCAGCCCAAGGGCGCCACCACGTCCGCGCAGGAGGTCGCCCCCAAGGGATTCTTCGACGATCTGCCGGTGCCCAAGCACGCCGCCTCGGCGTCGATCGAGCTCGAGTCGCGCTTGCCCGCGCCGACGCCCCCGCCGGCGCGCGCGTCGGGCGCACCGCGAGCGCCCACGCTCGATCTCGACTCGCTCGATCTGGCGCCCCCGTCCTCGGCGGGCGAGCTGGAGCTCGAGCCGGCGGTCGCTTCCGCCCGGCAGGCCGGAGAGCCCGGCCCGAGCGTCCCGCGCACGACCACGACGGTCCCCCCACCGCTCGAGCTCGGCGGCGACGCCGATGCGCTCGCTGGCCTCGACCTCCCGTCGACCGGGACCGGCGGCGGCAGCAGCCCCGCGCGCGGCGGCGTGGTCGCGTTCAAGCCGACCGGCGGCCCCGAGCTCGACATCGCGCGGGGCGGCGCCGGAGGAGATCTCGATCTCGCGGGCCCGGCGGGGCCGCCGCGCGGAGGCGCCGCCGCCACGGCGACGACCGACGCCACCGCCCGGAAGAAGCAGCCGGTCGCCGAGGAGAAGCGCGGCCTCTCGAAGAAGATGCAGCGCTTGATCCTCGTCGCCGCGCTCGCGCTCGCCGCCGTCGGGGCCGGCGGATACTTCATGTTCCAGCGCTACCAGGCGAAGGAGCAGCGGGCCGCCGATATCCGCGCCGGCCTCGCCGCCGCACGGAGGGCGATGGCCGACGGCAACAAGAACAGCTGGCAGCGCGGGCTCTCCGCAGCGCGCCAGGTGCTCGCCCTCGACCAGCGGAACGCCGAGGGGCTGGGCCTCGCCGCGCAGGCGTTGCTGGCCGGCTACCTCGACGAGGGAACGCAGCGCGAGACCCGCCTGAGCGAGGCGCAGAAGCACCTCGCGGCGGTGCCCGACGGAGCGGGCCGCGCGCCCGAGGTCGAGCGCGCGATCGCGCTCAACCTCATCGTCGAGGGGAATCCAGACGCGTCGATCGCCCGGCTCAAGCCCCTCGCCGACCGCAAGGACGCCGACGCGATCCTCTTCCTCGGCTGGGCGTACCTCGCCGCGGGGCAGTGGGACGAGGCGAGCGCCGCGTTCCAGGCGTCGCTCGCGGCGAGCCCCAGGCGCGCGGTCACGGCGAAGTACGGCCTGGCGCGCGCCCAGCTCGGCAAGGGCGACCGCGGGGCCGCACGCGCCACGTTCCTCGAGGTGATCGCGCTCGACAAGGATCACGTCGGCGCCCTCGTCGGGGAGGCCGAGGCGATGCCGGCCAACGAGTTCGTCCAGCAGGAGACCGCGCTGCTCGCGATCCTGCAGCGCAAGGGCATCGACGCCGCCGACCCGCGCGTGGTGGCGCGCGCGTGGACGGTCGCCGGCGACGATGCCCGCCGCGCGGGCCGGCTGGATCAGGCGCGCGGGTACTACCGCAAGGCGCTCGCGCTGACGCCCGCCGCGACGGACACCCTGGTCTCGTCGGCGGCGCTCGAGCTGCGCGACGGCAAGCTCGACGACGCCGCGCAGGAGATCGAGAAGGCGCTGTCCCTCGCGCCCGCCGACGTCGCCGCCAACCTGGTCGCCGCCGAGCTCGACATCAAGCGCGGGGCGATGGCGACGGCGGCGCAGCGGCTCGCGTCGCTCGAGACGCGGACGCCCCCACTCGCCGGGTCGCAGCTCGGCCGCCTCCACCTGCTGCAGGGCCGGCGCGCCGAGGCCGAGGATCGCCTCGACGACGCGCTCGTCGCCTACGAGAACGCCGGCAAGGTGCTCGGCGAGGATGACGTCCAGCCGGCGATCGCCACGGCGATGGTGCTCGGCCGGCTCGCGAATGCCGCACGCGCCCGGAAGGACGAGCCTGGGGCCAAGGAGCTCGAGGCGCGCGCCGGCGAGCGGCTCGGGCGGCTCGCCGCGGCGGCGGAGCAGGATCCGTCGCTGGCGGTGACGCTCGGGGTCGCGTACCTCGCCGCCGGCTCGGCGAAGGAGAGCGAGACCTGGCTGCGCAAGGCGCTGGCCAAGCGACCGGCGGACGTCGAGGCGACCTACCAGCTCGCGGAGGCGCTGCGCCGCCAGGGCAAGCAGGACGAGGCGCTCGCCACGCTGTCGAAGGCGTACGAGCTCGAGCCCCAGCGGATCGATCTCGGCGTCGAGCTGGCGCGGGCCTACGAGGCCGCGGGTCGCGACGCCAACGCCGCGTCGCTCTACAAGAAGCTCGTCGCGACGCCGGGGGTGTCGATCGACGTCCGCGTGCGCGCCGGCCGCTTCTTCGCGCGCACGGGCGACATGGACGCGACCCGCCAGGAGGCCGAGGAGATCCTCGCCGTCGAGCCGAGCAACGCCGCCGGGCTCTTCCTGCGCGCCGAGGGGCTCATGGCCGACGGTCACCACGACGACGCGCGGCGGCTCTACCAGCAGGCGATCGACTCCGAGGCGGAGGCGCAGTACTGGGACGGGCTCGGCCGCGCCAGCGAGGCGATCGCCAGCAAGACCGGCGACACGGCGCGCCGGGACGAGGCGCTGCGGGCCTACCTCCAGGCGAGCGAGAAGGATCCGAAGATGCTCAACCCGCGACTCGGTCGGGGACGCCTGCACATGCAGCGGCTCGAGCACCAGAAGGCGATGGAGGCGTGCCAGGAGGCGCTCGCGCTCGCGCCGAACGAAGCGTCCATTCCGCACTGCATCGGCATGTCCTACGCGGCGCTCGGCGAGAAGGCCAAGGCCGTCGAGTGGCTGACCAGGGCGGTGCGGATCAAGGAGACGGGAGACGCGTACAACCAGCTCGGCATCATCTTTTACGAGATGGGCGACAAGGGCGCCGCGGCCGCCAGCGCCCTGACGCGCGCGACCCGGTTGGGCGTCCAGCAGGAGCGTGACACCGGAGAGACCGTCCCCTGGCTGACCGACGCGTACTGGATGCTGGGAGACGTCGAGCGCCTGCGGAGCCGCAGCGAGCAGTGCCGCGCGTGGCTCGCGTACCTCGAGCGCGCGCCGACGAACAAGGTCCAGGCCGACGAGGTCCGACGGCAGACGTACGACTGCCGCTGACCCGGGCGGCCTGGTATCGTCGCGCGCGTGTCCCTCTTCGAACGCCTGCGCGCGCGCGCCGATGGCGCCGCGTTCGCCGCGCGCGTCCTGCGCAGCACCGGGCTCACCGGCGCCCTTCGCCTGGGCGGCGTCGCGTCGTTCATGCGTGACGTGCGCGCGACCAGGGTCGGCCCCCACCTCGCCGTGATGCTGCACGCGCGCATGAGCCCGGACAAGGAGGCGCTGGTCGACGGCGACCGGCGCTGGACGTGGCGCGCGCTCGACCGCGAGATCAACCGCCTGGCCCACGCGATCGCCGAGCGAGGCGGCGCGGGCGCGCCGGTGGCGTGCATGCTCGGCAACTGTGCCGAGTACGTGATCGCCCAGCAGGCGCTCGCCCGGATCGGGGCGACCGCCGTGCAGGTCGGCTACCGCTCGAAGGCCGCCGAGGTCGCGTACATCCTCGACAACGCGGAGCCCAGGGTCGCGATCGTCGGCGCCGCGCACCTCGAGACCTTCACCGCCGCCCAGGCGATGGCCTCGACGGGCGTCAAGGCGCGCGTCATCGTCGCCGGCGACGCGCGCTGGGACGAGGCGCTCGCGCCCCATCCGCCCGACGCGCCGCCGCGGGTGGGCGCCCACGACGGCGGCGGCGTCATCGTCTACACGTCGGGCACGACCGGCAAGCCCAAGGGCGCGACCCGCAACTTCAAGAAGACCGGGCTCGACGCCGTCGGCGATCTCATGATGCAGGTCGGCGTCCACCACGACGATCGCCACCTGGTGACGTGCCCGCTCTATCACTCGGCCGCGCCGGCGTTCGTCGCGATCATGATGTCGCTCGGCGCGACGACGGTGCTCGTCGATCACTTCGATCCCGAGGCCGCGCTCGCGACCATCGAGCGCGAGAAGATCACGTGCACGCTGATGGTGCCGACCATGCTCGTGCGCCTCACGGCGTTGCCCGAAGAGGTCCGCCGGAGGTACGACACGTCGAGCCTGCGCTGGGTCATGAGCGCGGCGGCGCCGCTCGCCACCGAGACCGCGCGCCGCTTCATGGCGCAGTTCGGGCCGGTCCTGTGGAACTTCTACGGCGCGACCGAGACCGGCGTCGTCACGCTCGCCGGCCCCGGCGATCACCTCTCTCACCCCGGCACCGTCGGCCGGCCGCTGCGCGGCAACGAGGTCCGGCTCTACGACGAGGCCGGCGGCCCGGTGCCGGTCGGCGAGATCGGCGAGCTGTACGCCCGCAACTCGATGCTCATCGCGGGCTACCACAAGAACCCCGACGCCACGACGCGCTCGCAGCGCGACGGCTTCTTCTCCGTCGGAGATCTCGCGCGGGTCGACGCCGACGGCTACTACTACATGGAGTCGCGCAAGCACGACATGGTCATCTCGGGCGGCGTGAACATCTACCCGCGCGAGATCGAGGATCACCTGCTCACCCACCCCGCGATCCTCGACGCCGCCGTCGTGGGCGTGCCCGATCCCGAGTGGGGCGAGGCGCTGCGGGCGTTCGTCGTGCTGCGGCCGGGGCACGCGCTCACCGCCGACGAGGTCGGCGCGCACTGCCGCGAACAGCTCGCCGACTACAAGCGGCCGCGCCAGGTCGTGTTCCTCGACGAGCTCCCGCGCAACCCGACCGGCAAGGTGCTGAAGCGCGAGCTGCGCGACCGTGTCGGCTGACGCGCTGCCCATCGTGCTCGGCACCGCCGGGCACATCGACCACGGCAAGACCGCGCTCGTGCGCGCGCTCACCGGCGTCGACACCGATCGCCTCGCGGTCGAGAAGCAGCGCGGGATCACGACCGAGCTCGGCTTCGCCCACCTCGACCTGGACGGGCGGCGCGTCGCCGTCGTCGACGTGCCCGGCCACGAACGCTTCATCCGCTCGATGGTCGCGGGCGCCACCGGCCTCGATCTCGTGCTCCTGGTCATCGCCGCCGACGAGGGCGTCATGCCGCAGACCCGCGAGCACCTGGACGTGTGCCAGCTCCTCGGCGTGCGCCGCGGGATCGTGGTCGTCAACAAGCGCGACCTCGTCGACGACGAGTGGCTCGCGCTCGTCGACGGCGAGCTGGCCGCGTTCGTCGCGGGCACGTTCCTCGCGAGCGCGCCCAGGATCCCGGTCTCGGCCCGCACCGGCGCCGGGCTCGACGAGCTGCGCGCGGAGATCACCTCGGCCATCGCCGCGCTCCCGCCGCGGCCGGCGTCGGGCGTGTTCCGCCTGCCGATCGATCGCGTGTTCACGCTCAAGGGCTTCGGCACCGTCGTCACCGGCACGATCGCCTCGGGAGAGGTGGCGGCCGGCGACGAGGTCAACGTCCTGCCGCGCGCGATGGGCGCGCGCGTGCGCGGGCTGCAGGTCCACGGCCGCGCGGTCGACCGGGCGCGCGCCGGCCAGCGCTGCGCCGTCAACCTCGTCGGCGTGGGCACCGACGACCTCGCGCGCGGAGACGTGCTCGCCCACCCGGGCGCGGCGGCGCCCACGCACCTGCTCGACGTCCGCCTCCGCCACGTCACGTCGGCGCGCTCCCCGCTGCCGCTCCGCAGCAAGGTGCTCGTCCACCACGGCACGGTGCAGGTCAGCGCCACCCTCGTGCTGGTCGGGGAGCGCTCGCTCGCCCCCGGCGCCGAGGCCTTCGCCCAGCTCCGCATCGACCGCGAGACGCCGCTCGCGGCGGCGCCGGGCGATCGCTTCATCGTCCGCGGCTTCCAGCCGCTCGCCGGGCACGGCACGACCCTGGGCGGCGGAGAGATCGTCCGCGTCCACGCCGCCAAGGCCCGCGCCGCCGATCACGCCGCGATGGTCGCGCGCTTCGCCGCCGCGCGCTTCGCCGACCGGCTCGCGCTCGAGATCCAGGCCGCGCACGCCGCCGCGCCGACGGTGGCCGACCTCGTGCGACGCACGGCCGCGACGCCCGCGGAGGTCGGCGCCGCGCTCGCCGACCTCCGCGCGAGCGGGCAGATCCTCCGGGCCGGCGACGGCGAGACGGCGACGTACGTCCACGCCGAGGTCGCCGCCACGCTCGAGCAGGCGATCCTCGCGCGTCTGGAGCTCCCGCGCGAAGAGCTCCGCCGGAAGCTGCCCGCCGCCCTGCCCGCGCGCGCGTTCGACGCGCTCGTCGAAGGACTCGTGGCGCGCGGGATCCTCGAGGCGCAGGGCGACGCGCTCCGGCGCGCCACCGGCGGGGCGCCCCGACCGGCGCCGGCGGCGTCACCGCTCGAGACCGAGCTCGCCGCGCGCTTCGCCGGCTGGGCGCTCGAGCCCCCTCGCCCCAAGGAGCTCGCGGCCGCCCTCGGCAAGCCGGAGCCGGCGGTCGCGGGCGCGCTCACCGCGCTCACCGCCTCGGGGGTCGTCACCAAGGTGAAGCCCGACCTCTACGTCGCGACCGCCGTGCTCGTCGAGCTCGAGGCGCGCCTGCGCGCGTACCTCGCCACGCACGCGGAGATCACGCCGCAGGCCTGGAAGGAGCTCACCCGCACCAGCCGCAAGTACTCCATCCCGCTCGCCGAGTACTTCGACGCGCAGAAGGTCACGCTGCGCATCGGCGACCTGCGCCGGCTCCGTCAGAAGTAGTAGCCGGCGGTCATCCCGAAGAACGGGATCGTCCGGATGCCACCCTCGATGTTGATGAAGATCTCGTTGGTCGGACGGATCTGCACGCCGAGGATCGCGTTCACCACGAGCATCACGGGCGGCAGGTCGTACGGCGCGTCGCGGTTCTCCGCCTGCGGATCCTCGACACACTGGTCGTACGACCCGGTCGTGCAGATCTGATCGGTGCGGTTGACGCTGCCCATCAGGATGCCGAGGCCCGCGCCGCCGCCGTAGCGCACCGCGAGCTGCGGGATGACGGGCGTGTGATACATGAACGTCAGCTCGGCGGTGACCCAGCTGAAGCCGTCGTCGCGGACGTAGTCGACCGCGCCGGCGTCCGCCGGGATCGACTTGTCCTTCTCGAGCCAGTAGCCGCTCTTCACGGTGAGCTTCTCGTACTCGAGCCCGAACTGGACCTCGAAGTCGCCCTTGCGCCGCAGGAGCTCGGCGCCGAAGCCGATCTCCGAGACGCCGCCGGGGACGTCCTCGACGAACCACTCGAGCATGCCCTCGGGCACGCGAACATTCCGGAGGCGGAGCCCGACGCCGACGTTGGTCTTGGGCCCGGCGAGGAGGCCGGGCGTGGAGGGATCCACCGGATCACTCGACGCGTCGTCGTCGAGCGCGGCCTGAGCGGCGGCCGTTCCCGTGGAAAACGCGACGATCAGGGACGCGCCCGCGAAGGCGCCCAACAAGGGTCGAAGAGCTAGGCGAAAAAGCATGGTCTCCTCCGGCTGCGGGGGATTATATAGTTGTCGTCCACGACGCTTACCACGTCCCCTGGAACAAACCTGGCCATGACCGCCGTCACGCTCGGCGCCGCGGAGTCTGGGAATCAGTCGATTCCCCGACTCCGTCGATCGAGGTTCCTCGGACTCTGGATCGCGCTGGCGGCGTGTACGGGTGGTGGCGCGGGGATCGGCGAGCGCTGCGACACGATCGGCGATTGTGCGAGCGGGTTCCAGTGCCTCGACGGGCAATGTCTGCCCCGCTGCCTCCACCACGTGGAGTGCGGCGACGGCTACGTGTGTGACTCGGGACAGTGCCGGGTCGTGCTGGGCATCGAGGACGACCCGTGCGACTCGGAGCTCGACTGTGGCCCCGGGCTCACGTGCCGCCTGCGCCCGCAGCTCTCGTCGCCGCCCGGGTTCTGCCAGCGACACACGACGGCCGGGGTGCCAGGCGCGGCGTGCGCGACCGACCTCGACTGCCGCGGGGGCGCGTGCATGCTCGGCCACTGCCTCGAGCTGTGTAGCGCCGCGGCGGAGTGTCCGCCGCGGTGGGAGTGCGCCGCCGTCCCCCGCGTCACCGACGACGCGCTCACCCTCCTGGGCAACTTCAACGCCTGCCTCCCCCGGAGCGGCACCCTCACCTACGAGATCCCGATCGATCCGACGCAGCAGGAGCCACGCGTGATGGTGGCGGTGCCGAGCTCGGCGGTCGCGATGTCGGTGGTCATGGAGGTCGGCGATCCGTTCCAGCGCATCGGCGCGACCGACGTCGAGGCGCCCGACGGGCGACGGATCTACGAGCTGCCGCTCGATCGCGAGACGTTCTTCCGCAACCGCTTGCGCCACGAGCCCTCGCCCGGCATCTCCGCCTTCAAGATCCCGAGCCGACCGGACGAGCCGCTGCAGGCCGGCGCGTACACGGTGTCGCTCGGGGTCTTCGCCGACGGTGGCGGCGAGCCGAGCCGCGCGCGCCGCGTGCGGGTCGTCGAGAAGCTCGGCCTCGGCGCGGCGCTCGACCTGCACTTCCACTTCACCGATCTCGAGGATCACCCGTGCGCCGACGCGATCGGCGGCGCGGTCGATGCCGCCGGCGCGCGGGACTCGTCGGCGTTCCAGACCCAGTTCGTCGCCGAGCTGCGCACGGTCCTCTCGCGCGCCTTCGCGACCGGCGCGACCACGTACGACGACGTGGTCGACTATCCCGAGCTCGCCGGCCTCGAGCGGTCGCGCGCCGGCGAGCTGTTCGAGCTGAACACGTACCCGCACGGCGTCGCGATCTTCTTCGTCCGCTCGATCGCCCCCGCCGGCGTGCAGATCGTCGTCGGAGGTACGCCGGGTGCACAGCTCCCCGGCACGCGCAGCTCGGGCGTCGCGGTCTCGCTCGACTCGATGTGCTACCGCGACTGGCGCTCGCTCGCGCGCCAGACCGCGCACGGGGTCGCGCGCCACCTCGGCCTGTTCCGCAACGTCGAGCCCGACGGCGGCGTCGACCCGATCGACGACACGCCGACGTCGATCGACAACCTCATGCACTTCTCGGAGTTCGGCGGCACCACCCTCACGCCCGGCCAGGTCGAGATCCTGCGGGCCAGCCCGGCGGTGCAGTGATGAGCTCGTCGCGCCGGGCCGCCAGCACCGCCGCATGGTTCGCGACCATCGCGGTGGCGACCAGCGCGCCGGCGGGCGGCCCGCCCTCGACGGAGGTGCTGGCCGCGCTCTCCGGCGTCGACTTCCTCCCGGGCGCCGAGCGGCTCAACGCCATCCTGAACGGCGACCTGACCGAGCTCGCCGATGTGGCCAACGGCGATGGCGACCCCGGCGTGAGGGTCCGAGCCTACCGGTCGCTCGGCCAGTTCGACGACGACCGGGCGCGCCAGGGCCTCAAGATCGGCATCGACCGCTACCGCACGGCGGCGTCCGGGACCGAGCTCCTCTACCTCATGGCGGCGACCGAGGGGCTGGGCGTCATCGGCGGACCGGGGGACGTGCCGGTCCTCGGTCCGCTTCTCGACGCACCGAGTCGCGACCTCCGGGTGGTCGTGGCCCGAGCCCTCGGAGAGATCGGGGACGACGCCGCATGTGATCTGCTTCGCAGGCGGGCGGGGGTCGAGCCCGAGGAGCAGGTCGGGATCGAGATCGATCTCGCGCTCGCCTCGTGCACACCATGAGCGTACAATTCCGATCCCCGGGTCACGGGTATGGCCTGGTGTGCCCATGTCGCCACGCGACTCGACCCCACGACCGAAGTTCCCGGCCAAGACGCCGGCGACCGGCACGGGTACGGGCACGCGGCCGGTCGTAGCGCCCGCTCCGGAGCCGACCGAATCGCTGCATCCGGTCTCGGGCGCGTGGGACGAGGAGAACGATCCCGCGATCCCGCCGCCGTCGGTGGCGCCCATCGGCACGCGCGACGAGCCGCCGGGGACCGACAACACGCGCATCGATAGCCCCGGCGCGCGCGCGCGCACGCCGGCGCGTCGCTCGGCGCCGCCGCCGCTGCCCAGGAACGGCGAGCGCCCCGAGGATCGCGTCGGCCAGACGCTCGGCGCGTACCGCCTGCTCGAGCTCATCGGCAAGGGCGGGATGGGCTTCGTGTACCGCGCCGAGCACGCGCGCCTGGGCCGCGAGGTCGCGCTCAAGGTGCTGCGCGCGGACTACGCCAAGCGCCGCGACGCGGTCTCGCGCTTCTTCCAGGAAGCGCGCACGGTCAACCGCATCCGCCACCGCAACATCGTCGACGTCACCGACTTCATCGAGCTCGACGACGGCACGACGTACATCATCATGGAGCTCCTGCGCGGCAAGAGCCTCGGCGCGTGGGCGCGCAGCGGCTCGCCGGCGGTCGATCTGCCGCGGGCGCTCGCGCTGCTCATCCAGATCTGCGACGGCCTCGCCGCGGCCCACGCGGTCGGCGTGATCCACCGCGACCTCAAGCCCGACAACATCATCATCGTCGGCACGAACGACGGCGCGGAGCAGGTGAAGCTCCTCGACTTCGGCGTCGCCAAGCTCATCAACCGCGACGACGAGGACGTCGGGCTCGAGACCGCCGCGGGCTCCGTGATCGGGACGCCCGCGTACATGTCTCCCGAGCAAGCCGGCGGCCTCGTCGTCGATCACCGCGCCGACATCTACTCGCTCGGCGCGATCATGTACGAGCTGTTCTGCGGCCAGCCGCTGTTCCGCGGGCGCTCCTTCGGCGAGTACGTCCGCAAGCACCTGAACGAGCTGCCGGTGCCGCCGCGCCAGACGGCGGGTGGCGCCAACCTCGACGGGCGCATCGAGCAGATGCTGCTCCGCTGCCTCGAGAAGCAGGCCGACCGCCGCTTCCAGTCGGCGGAGGACCTGCGCGACGAGCTCCTGCACCTGCTCGCCGGCATCGAGACGCACGAGCACACGCTCGACGGCGGCGCGCGGCCGCGGATGCCGTTGCCGGCCGGACCGCCGAGCGCGGCGGGGACGCCGCTCACGCCGATGCCGGGCCACGCGAGCGGCCAGGCGACCGGCCCCACGACGAGCCCGCCGGGCGGCCCCGCGCCGGGCACGATGATGGTGATGTATCCCGGCCACGCGTCGAGCCTGCCGCCGCCGGGATTCGCGTCGCAGCCCGGGCAGCCGGGGTACGTGTCGTATCCCGGCTACGCCTCGCACCTCGGCCACGGGTCGGTGGTCGTCGAGGCGCCGCGGCGCACGTGGCTCGTCGCGCTGGTCGCGGTCGCGGCGATCGGCGTCGCCGTGGCCGCCGTGTTCGTCGCCGCCACGCGTGACGAGTCGCGGCCGGTGGCCTCCGCCCCGGCGCCGACCGCGGTGCCGACGCAGATCACCGAGGTCGCGCCGGCCGCGCCGCGCGCCCCGATCATCTCCGTGCGCATCGACGCCCCCGTCGGCGCCAACGTGCTGGCGGCGAACGCCAACGTCGTGGTCTGCGCCGCACCGTGCACGGTCGCGATCGATCCCGCCGACGGCGGATCGACGGTCCAGCGCGACTTCGTCGTGCGCAAGCCCGGCTTCGTCGATCACCCGATCACCGTCGACCTCGCCGATCCACCGGTCGCCCTGACGGTGACGCTCGAGCCGCGTGCGGCGGCCGCGGCCGCCCCGGACGGTGAGACGCGCCGGCCGTCGCGCGGCGACCGCGACAAGGACCGCGACCGCAAGGAGCCGCCGCCGGTCGTGGTCGAGACCCGCGAGCCACCGCCGCCGCCACCACCCCCGATCGACGCCGTCAAGCCGCCGCCGCCGCCGCCGCCCGACCCCGGCAAGAAGCCGGGGAAGACCGGTCCCGCCGTCGATCCCACGGCGACGATCGATCCCTTCGCGCCGAAAAAGAAATGACGCCGGCCCGTCGCGTGCTCCGCGTGATCTTCGTCCTCCTCGCGCTGGGGATGGCGCTGGCCGCGGCGCCGCGGCCAGCCGCCGCCGAGGACGCCGCGACCAGGGCCGCCAAGCGGCACTTCACCAAGGGCGAGAAGCTCTTCGCGCTCGGTCGCTTCGACGAGGCGCTGGTACAGTACGAGAAGGCCTTCGAGGCCAAGCCGCTGCCCGGGTTCCTCTTCAACATCGCGCAATGCCACCGCAACCTCGGCAACATCGACCAGGCGATCTTCAGCTATCGCAAGTACTTGCGCGAGTCGCCGGACGCGGAGAACCGGGACGCGGTCGAGCAGCAGATCGAGGATCTCGAGGAGGAGAAGGCGCGCACCGGCGCGAGCGGCGGCCTCGTCGGACCCGATCCACCTCCCGACCGCCCTGGGACGACCAGGAAACCGATCTATGCTCGGTGGTGGTTCTGGGGCGGCCTCGCCGCCGTCGCCGGCGCCGGCGCGGGGACGTACTTCCTCACCCGCGACGGCAGCGTCCCCTCGACCGATCTAGGTAACGTCGTCTTCGACTGATATGCGCTCCACGCGACTCGCCGCCATGGCCCTGTGCGCGGCCGCGGCCTGCGGCGGGGACGGCGTCACGGTCGTGACGGTGCACGTGCGGCCCGCGGTGAGGGCCGTGGACGACCTCGCGGTGACCCTGGCCAACGCCAACGCCACGCTCACCGAAACCTTCGCGGTCGACGGGCGCGCGTTCCCGCTCACGTTCTCGATCGAGACCGGCGGGCGCGACGGCGTCCTCTCGCTGCGCGGCGACGCGCTCGATCGCGACGGCGTCGCCGTCGGCACCGGGATCACGACGGTCGAGCTCGGAGGCCGCACCGACGTCGACCTGATGATCGAGCCCAACGACTTCACGGTGAACACCGCGTTCGTCGGCGACCAGGCGCTCGCCTTCCGCCTCGACGCCGGCGGCCGGCAGGTGGCGGTGGGCCCCGACGGCGGGTTCACGATCGGCTGGTCCGACTCGTGTCAGGTCGTCGGGCGCTGCGACGTGTTCGGTCGGCGCTTCGACCAGACCGCCGCCCCGGTGAGCACCACGCTCGCCGCCGGCACGTCGCAGTTCAACTTCAACCGCACCAACGGCCTCGTCGGCTTCGAGCCCTCGCTCGCCACCAACGCCGACGGCGCCACGGTCGCGGCGTGGTCGGACGGCGGCGCGCTCCTCGCCGTCGTCATCGACGCCGCGGGCGCGGCCACGGCGATCACCGAGACCACGATCACCTCGACCAACGTGCCGTCGACGCCGGCGGTCGCCGCGCTCCCGGGCGGCCGCTTCATCGTCGCGTGGACGGAGAACACGGCGATGGCGGGCCAGTTCGTCGTGAAGGCGGTGTGGCTCGGCGACACCGGCCAGCCGGTCCCCAACCCGGTCACCACGACGACGGCGCCCTACACCGCGTCGACGACGATCATCTCGCAGAAGTCGCCGCCGGCGCTCGTCGCTCTCGATGACCAGGCCGCGCACGCGATCGTCTGGAAGAACGGCAGCACCTTGCGCGGCCGCTTCTACAACGCGACCGGCATCGCGCCCAGCACCACCGACGTCTCGCTCGGCAGCTTCGGCGCCGACGAGCTGGGCGAGCCGCAGATCGCGTCGCTCGCCCCCGATCTCGCCTTGCTCTTCGTGCGGCGCACGATCGGGGGGGACGCCGACGAGGGACAGCTCGTCCTTCGCCGCGTGACCAACACCGGCTCGCGCACGGGCGTCGACGCCATCCTGACCCGTCAGATCGAGCCGCGGCCGATGGGGCTCGCGACGCGACCCGACGGCGCGATCGCCGTCGCGTGGGACGCGTGCATGGCCGAGAGCGACGGCTCGGCATGCGGCATCCGGTTCCAGGTCTTCCGCCCGACGCTGGCCGCGGTGGGCGAGGCGCGCCAGGCCAACACGACGACCGAGAACACGCAGATCGTGCCCTCGATCGCGGCGCTGCCCGGTGGCGCGTTCGTCGCCGCCTGGAGCGACGGCAGCCAGGCCGCGCCCGACACCGACGGGTTCGGCATCCGCGCGCGCGTGCTCTACCCGCCGTACGACGACGCCACCGGGCTCGGCGCGCGGTGCACGAGCACGTCGAGCTGCGGCGAGGGCAACATCTGCATGGCCGGCAGCGACGGCATGCCGCGCTGCTACCGCGCGTGCGCCGCCGATCGCACCTGCACGTACGGCGGCAGCTGCACGACGATGGGCGACGAGTCGGCCTGTCTGTTTTGAAGAGGCCTCGGCCGAGGCCCGAGGCCCGAGGCCGCTGTGAGGCGATCGACTCACAGCCTCCGAGCCCACGAGACAG
>ERZ761602.3772-NODE-3772-length-20723-cov-8.141910_pt1 | contig 20723 bp, 18 predicted proteins | sample MGYA00512165_ERZ761602 | MGnify/ENA primary metagenome ERZ761602 (study PRJEB28899, sample SAMN02445085) | bioreactor sludge metagenome | biome: EBPR sludge; isolation source: Thorneside wastewater treatment plant | place: Australia: Brisbane, Thorneside...
GGCGAAGTGGCAACCGCCTGGTACGAAGGCGCGATCAAGACGGTGCATCACGTTTCCACTGCGGAAGCGGCGGAAATGTCGAAACTGCTAGAGAATACCTTCCGCATGATCAACATTGGCATGGTCAATGAACTGGCGATCATGTGCGAATATCTCGGCGTGGACGTTTGGGAAGTCATCGATGCTGCGGCGACCAAGCCCTTTGGTTTTATGAAATTCACACCGGGTCCGGGCTTGGGCGGGCATTGTATCCCCATCGATCCGCTTTACCTCTCTTGGAAAATGCGTTCGTTCAATTACAACGCCCGCTTCATTGAGCTTGCGTCTGAGATCAATACCAATATGCCGCGTTACGTGGTCAGCCGTGTGCTGGAAGCGATGAACGATCTCGGCAAAACTTTGAAAGGTTCGAAAGTGTTGGTGCTTGGCGTGGCATACAAACCCGATATTGATGATGTGCGCGAATCACCTGCCTTGGATGTGATCGGGCTGCTGCGGAAGAAGGGCGCGCTGGTCGAATATCACGACCCGTATATTCCGCATGTCCATCACGAATATGACGGCTGGCAGATGGATAGCGTAAAAGACATGATGAAATCTGTGAAGGAAGCGGATGTTGTGGTAGTTGTGACCAACCACAAGGTTTATGATTACAAGGCGATCATTGAGTCAGCGAAGTTCGTTTTCGATTCACGCAATGCGACTGGCAAACTTGGCAAGTTTGCGAACGTGGAGAGACTCTAACCTTCATGAGCAATTATCTTATTACGGGTGCGGCTGGCTTCATCGGCGCGCGAGTGTCGGAAATGCTGATCGCGCAGGGGCATACGGTGGTTGGCATTGATAATGTCAATGATGCGTATGATCCACGCATAAAGGAATACCGCCTGAAGAGATTGAATGCAATGCCGGGATTTAAATTCCATCGGCGCGATATTTCTGATAAGTCTTGTGTTGAATTGTTCAAGGATGAAAAGCTTGATGGTGTGATCCATCTTGCGGCACGGGCAGGTGTGCGCTTTAGTGTGGAGAACCCCTGGGTCTTCCTTGAATCGAATGTGATCGGCACATTGAATATGCTCGAAGTCTGCCGTCAATACGGTTGTAAGAAGTTCGTAATGGCATCCACCTCCAGCATTTATGGCGAGAATCCGCCTTACCCTACGCCTGAAACGGCATCCAGCAGTGAGCCGATGCAGCCTTATGCTGCTAGCAAAAAAGGTGCAGAGGCGTTAGTGCATTCCTATCATCACTTGTATGATATCGATGCAACGATTGTCCGCTACTTCACGGTCTATGGACCGGCTGGACGCCCTGACCTTGCCATGTTCCGCTTTGTGCAGTGGATTCTTGAAGGGCAGCCGGTACGAATCAACGGTGATGGCAATCAATCTCGCGGCTTTACTTATATTGACGATATTGCGCGCGGTACCATCGCTGCATTGAAGCCTCTTGGATATGAGATCATCAACCTCGGTGGGCATGAGGTTATCAGCATTAATGAACTGGTGACCCTCACCGAAGAGTTAACTGGCAAGAAAGCCATTGTTCAACATGGTCCACCCAATTTGGCGGATATGCTTACTAATCAAGCGGATGTGAGCAAGGCGCGGAACTTGCTTGGTTGGGAGCCGCAATTCAACTTGCGAATGGGTTTGAAAAACCTAATCGATTGGTACAACGCCGAACGCGACTGGGCGAAGGAAGTTCTTACACCGTAATATCAGACCTCGGAGGTTTTCAAGACTTCCGGGGTCTTTTTTTTTACCGTTTATAATTTTATTCGATGTCCCTCCTCTCCAAATTCAAAAATGACCCGCTCTTCGCCAAAGTGATTCGTTCCAGCGGATCATTATTTAGTAACAACACCATCTCTATGGGATTAAGTGTGGTGCAAAGCATCATGGCAACCCGCCTGTTAGGACCTGCCGGATATGGTCTTATCGGTCTAGTCATGGCGTTCCCTGCAACGATCAATAGTATCTTTTCGTTTCGCATGAATGAGGTCATCGTCCGCTATGGTGGAGATTACCTGAATAAGCAGGAAAAAGAAAAAGCCGCTGCCTTGCTCAAAGCTGCGGGATTAACCGAAGCTGCTGTTTCATTGCTGGCATTTTTAGTCGTGCTTTTCACAGCCAGTCTTGCTGAAACTTATTCCGCCAAGACTCCTGGCACGGCATGGATGTTTACTGTATTTGCCATTGGTTTACTGGCAAATTTCAACACAGAAACATCTACGGGCATTCTTCAGATCACTGGTCGTATTCGTTTGTTGGGGGTGATCAACCTCATTCAAAGCATTTTTACGCTGCTTATCATCACAGGCGCTTTCTTCCTGAAGGGCACGCTTGTCACAGTATTGATTGCTTATTTAGTTGGCAAGACGGTCTTGGGATTGGGTATATTTTTTGTGGCGCAAGTGCAAATTCATAAAGCACTGGGCAGTGGGTGGTGGCGGCACTCTTTTTCGGTTCTCGATTCATGGCGTGAGATTTTTCGCTTCGCCATCAGTTCCAATGTCAGCGCGACCATCATCAAGATATTCCGCGAGAGCGAAGTGCTTTGGGTTGCTTTTTTTCTCGACACCACAGCTGTTGGATATTATCGCGTGGCATACAACCTTGTATATTTCCTCGCTCTGCCTTCCGACCCGCTGATTCATGTGACCTTCCCGGAGATCAGCCGTTTGGTGACAGAAAAGGCATGGAGCAAACTCAAAAGTTTCCTCAAAAAAATAACCACGCTTTCATTGGCTTATAACATTTCGCTCGGCGCCGCCTATATCTTTTTAGGACACTGGATCATTCTTATCTTTTCAGGTGAAAAATTCGTCAATGCCTACCCCGCACTTGTTGCGTTGACGATTGGTCTTGTGTTCAATTACATCCTCTTCTGGAATCGTCCGCTTTTGCTAACATTGGGGCTGCCAGGATTTCCCATTTACATTACGCTTGTCTCAGGGGTTATTAAACTTGCGCTTTCGTTCTGGCTGGTGCCAATGTATGGCATCCTTGCGGCAGGCGCTTTACTTTCATATTATTACATCACATCCGTTGGCATCATGGCTCTGCGCGGAGTGAGGCAGATTCAACACAATGAAAATAGCTCTCATCACTAATTCTCGCATCCCATCTCTAACTGCCAACTCGATTCAAGCGATGAAGGTTGCTCAGGCGCTCATGCAATTGGGACATGACATCAAGATGTTCGCCCCCAAAGAAACGGATGTAGTGAATCGCGAGACTCTCCTCACGCATTACGGTCTACGCCTCGCACCGGACCTTGAACTGCTCCCGTCCATTAGCAGACTCAAACGCCTCGACTTTATCGTCCATGCTCAGCGGGCTGCGAAGAAATTTGGTGCTGAATTAATTTACACTTGGTTACCCCAGTCCGCGGCGTTGGGTGCGTGGATGGGTTACCCAGTAGTGCTCGAAATGCATGCGGATAATTCCGGCAGGCTTGGTGTGTGGTGGATGAGACAGTTCTGGAATCAGAAGACTCCCATGGTGATGACGGTCACGACGTCAGCGTTGAGAAAGGCTTTGGAGCGCTCGACCAAGTTTCAGTTTAAGGATGAAGCGTTGCTGCTCGCGCCGAATGGCGTCGAGTTGGAGAAGTATGCGGGGTTGCCAAGTCCCACCGAAGCGCGTCGTCAATTAAATTTGAAAGAAAAGCTGACGGTTGGATTCACGGGTCACATCTACCCGGGCAGAGGTGCTGATCTTTTGTTTGAACTCGCCAAACAAATGCCTGCGGTGAATTTTTTGTGGGTGGGCGGCACGCCCGAGTTAGTGGATTTTTGGCGCAGCAAGTTGAGCGAGGCGGGTATGACCAATGTGACGATGACGGGCTTTGTGAAACATGAGTCGATTCCGTTATATCAAGCCGCAGCGGATGTGTTGCTAATGCCGTACTCGCGCTCCATCGAAGCATCGAGTGGACAGGACATTGCCGAGGTTATCAACCCGATGAAGATGTTCGAGTATATGGCGGCAGGGCGGGGAATCGTGTGCGCGGATTTGGGTGTGATCCGCGAGGTGTTGAATGAGGGCAATGCGGTCTTTTGTGAGCCGGGAGATGTTGGAAAGTGGAAAGTAGAGATCGAGAAGTTGCTTGCTGATGAGCCGCGCCGATTGGCGTTGGGTGCGCAAGCCCGTTTGGATGTAGAGCAGTTGACATGGGTGAAGCGCGAAGAGCGGGTGATGACAGCTATCATCTCCAAAACCAATTCTTAGATTCATATTCATTCTATACGTTACAATACTCATCCTCATGGATCGATTTTTCCCCACCCGCATTGCGCGGACAGTTGCCCTGATCGTGATCTTTGCGCTTGCGCTTGCCATCCGCCTCTACGACGCGACCGACCTGCCGCTGGAATTTCATTCCACTCGCCAGCTATTGTCCTTGCTCAAAGCACGCGGCATGTATTACGAAACCCGAACCGACGTTTCTCCTGAAGAACGTGCCTTCGCTGTTCAACAATGGAATTTGCGTGCCTCGGTTGAGCCGGAATTCTTCGAGCGCATCGTCGCATGGACGTATCAATTCACCGGCGAGCAAGTTTGGGTGGCGCGTGTGTACTCGTCTGCGTTTTGGCTCATTGGCGGCATCTTCCTTTTTCTGCTCGCGCGTCGCCTCACTTCAGAGGATGGTGCGATTGCCGCAACTGCTGTTTATATTCTATTGCCATATGCCATCATTGCCAGCCGCAGCTTCCAGCCTGATCCGCTCATGACGATGCTCATCATCATATTCCTGTGGGCGGTCTGGGAATGGTCAAGTGCAAAAAGCCTCAACCACAAAGGAGACGAAGGGTCACGAAGAAAAACCTTTGTGACCCTTCGTGACCCTTCGTGGTTAATGGCTCTTCTCGCCGGGCTCTTTGGCGGGCTTGCCATCTTCATCAAATTTCCAGCTGCCTTCTTCGTCATTGGCGGAGACTTGGGCGCGGTGCTCAGTCACAGGTCCATGAAAGAGGCGTTGAAAGACCCGCAGCTTTACGTCATGGCGTTTCTGGGCATCCTTCCCGGCGCGGGCTATCTCATCTACGGCATCTTCGTGCAAGATTTTCTCGGTCAACAATTTGGCGGGCGTTTCATCCCGACCCTCTTTTTGAGCCCGTCTTATTACGTTGGCTGGCTCAACATGTTGAATCTCGTCATCGGCGGATTCACCTTGATGCTTGCCTTGCTCGGTCTCTTTTTCTTTGATGATAAAAAACGTCGCCTCCTTCTCGGACTTTGGGCCGGGTACGCCCTCTTTGGCTTTTACTTTAACTTTCACATTCACACCCACGACTACTACTCCCTGCCCTTGATCCCCATTGTGGCATTGTCCATTGCTCCACTGATAGATTTTCTTTTAGCAAAACTTGCACAACTCACAACAACAAACTTCCTACGCCTTTCTTCTTTCCTCTTTCTTCTCCTCGGGCTTATCGCTTCCACCTGGAACGTCCGCAATCAGCTCAACGCCACAGACTATCGTCCGCAAGCCGAAATGTGGGCAGAGATCCGCACTATCACAGACGGGTATAATCTAGCCGGGCTGACGCAAGATTACGGGGCACGTCTCGCCTATTGGGGCTGGCAGAACATTAGCTCATGGCCCACCTCTGGTGATTTGCGCTATTCCAACGAACGCGGTGGTAATCAAAACCTCGAGGAAACCTTCAACGAACTTGCTTCGAAAAAAGACTTGTTCCTCGTCACCGACTTCGACGATCTTGAGCGCCAGACCTTCCTGCGCGAAAAACTCAATACCTATCCCATCTTCGCTGAAGGCGATGGGTATATGATCTATCTTTTGAATCCCTAATTCCTAATGAAACTCCCGCTTCAACTTCACATTTTCATTTCACTGTTTTTTCTGGCGTTGTTAACTGGGTGTGTGTCGTCAGACTCCAAGAATGACGTTGTGGTATTGGATGTTGAGAAACGCCCAAATATCATCTTGATCCTCGCCGATGACCTCGATGAACGACTTGGCACGATCCAATACATGCCCAATCTTAAGAAATATCTGGCAGATCAGGGCGTTACCGTTGAGGATTTTCTTGTCACTACTCCCATGTGCTGCCCCTCGCGTGTAAACATATTGCGCGGGCAATATACGCATAATCATCAGGTGTACAACAATTCCGCACCAGATGGCGGCTTTGCGAAACTTTACGCAACTGGCGAAGAGGAATCCACCCTTGCTGTCTGGCTGCAGGCAGCGGGGTATCGTACCGCTCTGATCGGTAAGTATCTCAATGCATATCCGAATCCTGATGATCGCACCTATATTCCGCCCGGTTGGACGGAATGGTACAGCCCGGGGCGCAAGAACGCCTATGATGGCTACGATTATTACCTCAATGAGAATGGCACACTCGTCCCCTACGGACCGGACGAAGAAAACTATTTTACAGATGTCATGAACCGCAAAACCACAGATTTTATAGAACGTGCGGCAAAAGACGAGACTCCATTCTTCCTTTACATTACGCCTTTTGTTCCGCACGAACCGGCTGTGGCGGCCCGCCGTCATGAAGACCTGTTGCAAGATATTCAAGCGCCGCGCACGCCATCCTTTAATGAAGTGGAGATAAATGATAAATCTCCCTTGTTGCAGAGCAATCCGCTCTTGACCGTTGAAGACGAAGCAAAGATCGATGAGTACTACCGTCGGCGTGTCCTTTCCATGCTGGCGGTTGATGAAATGATCGCGGATCTATTCGCAACTCTTGAAACCTCGGGAGAATTAGAGAACACATACGTGATCTTTACCTCCGATCAGGGCTTTACGCTTGGGCAGCACCGCCTTCTTCGAGGGAAGAGTTCCCTGTTTGAAGAAGATATTGTGGTGCCCTTCATTGTCCGCGGACCCGGCTTGCCTGCCGGGGTAATGGTAAAGCCTTTTCTGGCAGGTTCGATCGATATTGCCCCTACGATCGCCGAATGGGGCGGGGTCATTCCGCCAGCGTTTGTAGACGGGCGTTCCTTTGCTTCAGCATTGCTCAGTGGGAACGTCCCTGCCGGTTGGCGTAATGGTTTTCTGTTGCGGCAATACACATTCAGCGGCGACGAGGACGAAGCATCCCTGCCTGGTTTGCTGAGCCTTCTTGACGTTATTCAAATTAACGAACCCTTATCCTATTCAGCAGGGATACGCACCCTGCAATACACGTATAATGAACATCCTGATGGATTTGTCGAACTATACGATCTTGTACAGGACCCATATCAAATGGAGAACATCGCCTCCACAGCCGCCCCATTGTTGATGGATGGGTTCTCGAAATGGCTGTCACAGCTGAAAACCTGCAAGTCTGAGAAGTGCCGCATGTTGGAATCTCAGGAAGTCCCCTGAAATATTAATAAGGAATCGAGCAGTATTTAATGTCCATTGCTTTTGAAAAAAATCGAACATCACATTATCTTTTTTGGTTTGGATGCCTTGCCATGGGCGCGGTGCTGGCTGTGTATGCCTACCTCGGCATCTTCTCCCGTTACATGGCAGATGATTACTGCCTGCTGTTGAATATGCAATCTGCGGATATTTTTACGGCGAGCTGGAATAAATATCTTTTTGAATCCAATCGGTTTTCGAATCTATTCGTACTGGGCTTTTGGGAACTCTTCCCGGGGAATATTGCCTTTGTGCCCGTTTTGCATGTTGTTCTTTGGGTCGTCGGGTTGTATTGGTTGTTATCGGAATTGAACAAGTTGTTCGGCTTGAAGTTGCCCATGCCCGTTCTTTTGCTTGTCGCAGAGACGCTTGCACTCTTTTCTTTTTTCACCACTCCTAATGTTTTCCAGATCCTCTATTGGCGCCCGGGGCAGGTTTCTTATCTCACGCCGATCGTTTTTTTTACACTGATCGCCGCCTGGCTGGTGCATCTTGTCCGCATGGAAAAAGTGACCTTTCCGCTGGCATTCCTCTTTGGCTTTTTTGCCTTCTTCATCGGAGGTCTGTCTGAAACAGTGGGCGCGTTACATATCGCGATTCTCTCTCTTTCAATTTTATGCGTCTATCTCTTCGATAAATCTCCGCGGCGTAGACCGGCATTGATCCTGTTATCTGCCTTGCTGATCGGGGCATTGCTGGCATTGGTGGTGATGTTCCTTGCGCCTGCCAATGCGTTGCGCATTAACGATGAGAACGGCTCGCCTTCGTTGATAACGGCGCTGGGCCGCACATTCGAATTTGCTTTCTTGTTTTTACGCATCTCGTTTACCACGCTTCCAATTCCTTTCTTGGGGTTGCTGGCGATCTCGTCGCTGATGACCATGCTCCTGTTGCAGAGTCAGCCCACAGTTAAGTTCGAGGCGCGCGTCTACTGGCTGTTTCTCCTTATCCCACTCCTCCTGTATGGATTGGTCTTTGCCTCCTTTGCCCCCAGCGCGTATGGACAGTCGTACCCGGTGGAACGCGTGCGTTTCCCTGCGTATTTTATGTTGACAATTACTATGACCGCTTTCGGAATTTGCGCGGGTTATGTGCTATCCTATGTCAAATTTCCAGCGTTCATGCGTTATGCGGTCGTGGCGCTTGCATTCGTCTCTCTGCTCTATCCGTTCTGGATGATGCGCCAGCCGCTGGCGACATATGAGTTTCGTCGTCTCTTTGCCTTGCGCTGGGATGAACGTGAGCAGATGATCTATGATATGAAAGCCGATGGGCAGACCGAATTGGTGCTGCCTGCACTTGATGGCTATGAAGGTACCAAGGAATTGGATGTCCGTCCGTATTTCTGGATGAACCAATGCGCGGCTCGGATCTACGGCGTTGATTTGATATCCGCTATCTCTGTGGAAGAAGAAGATGTCCTCTATTATTTCAGCGAATGAACTGACTCCCATTCTCGTCACCGGGTCTCATCGCAGCGGCACCACCTGGGTGGGTAAAATGCTTGCCGCCGATGCCGACACCGCCTACATCAGCGAACCGCTCAATGTGCTGCATCGTCCCGGCATTTTTCGCGCGCCTGTCAAATATTGGTATACCTACATCACAGAAGAAAATGAGGCGGAATACTTCCCTGCTTTTCATGAAATGCTGGACTTCCAATACCATACATGGCTGGAAATAAAATCCCTTCGCTCGATCAAGGATTTCCTGCGCATGGGGCGTGATTTCCGCATCTTCTTTAACGGCAGCATGCACGGTCAGCGTGCGCTTATCAAAGACCCGTTTGCCGTTTTTTCCACTCCCTGGTTTGCGAAACGCTTGAACTGTAAGGTCGTTATCACCGCCCGCCACCCGGCCGGATTCGCCAGCAGTCTCAAGCGCCTTGGCTGGAATTATGATTTCAACAACCTGCTCAACCAGCCGCTCTTCATGCGCGATCACCTCGAAGCCGACCGTGCCGCGATGGAATCGATGGATAAGAACGATATCGTGAGTCAGGCCGCTTTATTATGGAAGTTCATTTACCGCTTCGTTCATGGGACCCGAGACCTGTTTCCCGAATTCAACATTGTACGCCACGAAGATTTATCCCGTGAACCCGTGACCGGTTTTCAGGCTTTATATCGATCCCTCGGCTTGGATTTCACAGAACAGGTCAAATCCACCATTGAGAATTCCAGCAGTTCCGAGAACCCGGCAAGACTTGCGAAGAACAAGACTCACTCGGTCAAACTCGACAGCCGTGCCAGCCTCGATAACTGGAAGAAGATTCTCTCTCCCGAAGAAATCTCCCGCATCCGCAAGATCACGGAAGGGGTTTCCGAATCTTTCTATTCTGAAGAAGAGTGGCGATAGTTTTTGTACACGGATCAAACGGATGACACGGAAAAGGCAAAAGAAATTCCGTGTTTGTCGGTGAAATCCGTGACCTCCGTGTACAAATAGCCTTTATCCCATGAAACCGCCTGTATTACCTCTCGTTACCATCGTCACGCCGTCATTCAACCAGGCGGATTTCCTCGAAGCAACGATCCAATCCGTGCTCGGGCAGACTTATCCGCATATCGAGTACATCATCATGGATGGCGGCTCGACCGACAGCAGTGTGGATGTGATTCAAAAGTATGCCGGTGAATTGGAATATTGGGAGTCGGTCAAGGATAAAGGCCAGACAGACGCCATCAACAAAGGCTTTAATCGCGCCAAAGGTGACATCCTTGCCTGGCTCAACTCCGATGATACCTACGCCACTTCGCACGCCGTCGGAGATGCGGTCAACTTTCTGGTTGCCAATCCCGACGTGGCGATGGTCTATGCCGATTGCAATTTTATAAATGAAGAAGGAAAGATTATCGGAAAGTTCGCCTCGCGCCAGACAGACTATGCCAAATTGAGGAGCGGATACGTTCACATCCCCCAACAGACAATGTTCTTTCGCTCCAAATACTGGAAGGAACTTGGTCCGCTTGACCCTTCGTTCTATTTTGCAATGGACTACGACCTGTGGGTGCGCATCGCCAAACATGCGCAGATCAAATACCTACCCGGCAGGACGTGGTCGAACTTCCGCATCCATACATCCAGCAAGACCAATATCAATGACGAACGCGGCTGGAAGGAAATGCTCAGGATCCACTACCGCGATGGCGGTCCATTCTTCGCGCCGATTGTGGCAAAATATTATTTGAGAAAGTTCATCGGTCCGCTGTGGAAATGGCGGATAAAACGTAATGCGTGATTTCATAATCCGTGATTTACACATTACGTAATCAAAAATCGTAAATCTGAAATGTACCTATTCTCCCCTCCCTCCCTCGAAGACTTCATTCGCCTGCTCAAAGCCTGGCGCTTTTGGGTTTTGGGCGCTTTGGTTGGCTCCGCCATCGGCGCAGTATTCTTTTATGTCGCCCCTCCGTCGTATCGCGCGAAAGCCACTGTAAACGTGGATTTCAACTTCGAAGAAGCTTTTCCGACCAACACCGACCGGCAGGACTTTTATTATCTCGAACGTGAAGCCCGCAAAATGGAGGAGATTGCCTGGTCTGACGATGTGTTGAGTCAGTTGAATGCGTCCGCTGATGAATTACGGGATGGGAAGTTGACCCTCTCCCAACCCGCCGAAGCAGGCTGGCATTTCTATGCAGATGACAACGACCCGCAAAAAGCCGAAGAACTTGCTTCTGGCTGGGCAAATGCGTTTGTTGAAAAGGTGCAATCTGAAATTCAAGCGGGCAACCTGAACGAATTCATCAAGCTCGAAGTGACCCAATCCGCAAACCTGCCGAAAGAACGCAGCATCCCAATGAGTAATTATCTTCTTGCAGGTGCAAGCGGATTTCTTTTTCTTTCCGTCATCGTCAAACTCTTCATCAAAGCTAAATGAAAACCTCCATGTTCTTTATGCCCTCCGTGGCGAAATTGCCCCACCTATTATGGGGTCTTGCTCTCTTCACTCTTCCTGTCACCAGTTTCCGTTGGTTTCCTGGCTTGGGTGAGAGCACGCTTGTCCGCCCGCTGGCATTGTATCCATTGGCAGTCCTTCTTCCTCTTCTTCTCATCCAGGCATGGCGCAGGAAAATATCGCTGACATTCTCGGGCGCATTCATTGCGCTCGGTGTATTTGTTTTGTACGTCTTTTTTTCATCCAGCATCGGCGCATTGATAAACCCGATCCCCTTGCGCGGGCAAAACTATGACGGACGTGTCATCCGCGCTCTCATTACACTGTTCATCGGCATTGCTTTCTTTATTGCTGCGGTGTGGATGAACAAAGACGAATCCGATCTACGCTTCACAGTCAAATGGATTTTCGCCGGGCTGTGTCTCGACCTCGCTTGGAGCGGATTGCAAGCCATCACGTTCTATACCGGGCTGCTCGAAAAAGAAATGGTCACACACTGGCAATTGGCATTTTCGATGCGCGAACTCGTGCGCACGAATCGCATCTCGGGTCTGGCATATGAACCGGCCTGGCTGGCTGGGCAACTGGCGACTGTATTCTTTCCATTTCTTTTTGCTGCGGTTTTGACGAAATTCCGCCTCACTGCCCTGACCTGGCTTGAACCTGCGCTTCTGGCTTTATCCACCCTCGTTTTATTTGCCACCTATTCGCGCGGAGGCTTGCTCATCACCCTCGGCGTTTCAGGTCTGATGATGCTTTTATTTGGACGCGAGATTTTGCATGGTATGTGGGCTTGGTTCATCAACGGCTTTCGCGAGCGCCGCTTCATTTCTTTCTTCTTTCGTCTTTCGATCATCGTTGGACTTGTCGGCGTCATCGCAGGGGCAATTCTGTTTCTCAGCCAAAAGAATTACTTCCGCCGTTTGTGGGAGACCAACGCCGAGAGCTTGAACGAATACATTGTGGACATCAATGCCGGAGCGCGCGGAGCGTACACGGTCGGGGCGTTGTCCGCGTTTTCAGAATACCCGCTGACAGGCGTCGGCTTGGGGGGAAGCGGGTTCTACATCTATGAAAACCTGCCAGATTGGGCATTGACCACCGTCCCTGAGATCGCGAAACAACTTAACCCAGCAAATAAGTTATATCCCAACCCGAAAAATCTTTATGTGCGTTTACTCGCCGAGACTGGTTTGATCGGTTTCTTTCTGTTCGTTGCCTTTCAACTTTACCTGTTGGGCGAGACGCTGTCCCTTTACAGGCATGGAGCAGACTGGGCACGGTTTGCAGCGATTGCTGGAGTATTTGCATGGCTTGCAATCGCCCTGTATAATTTCACCCAGGATTCGCTGACCACCCCGAACATCTGGATCGTGCCGGGGATCATGGCGGGGATTGCGGCAAAGTCGGGAGCCCTTTCGACACGCTCAGGGCAAGACTTTGCACTCCAAAATAACAAGGAAGTTTCATGATCGTCCTATCCGTTGGAATGCCGCGCGCGGGGTCGGGCTGGCACTATAACCTCATCCATGACCTGATGAAAACGACAGGATGTGCCGACGCGCGCAACATCCGTGAAAAATATAAACTGCAAAAGATCCTCACCGAGGTCAACTGTAATATCGGCGTGCTTTCGGCGCGGCGGCTGACAATGGTGACCGTGCCTGCATTGATGGGCAATACGTTTGTGATCAAAGCCCACGCGGGACCCTCGACAATGTCACGCCTGCTCGCGGGTTCCGGGCTGCTCCGCATCACGTACATCTACCGCGACCCGCGTGATGCCATGCTCTCGGCATTCGACTTTGGTCAGCGCGCGCTCGATAAGGGGCGTCCGAACGCTTTTTCACACCTCTCGGATTTCGAGAAAAGCGCGGATTTCATGATGGAATACGTGCATATTTGGGAGAAGTGGATGGCGGAAAAGGATGTGCTCATCGCCCGTTACGAAGACCTGCTGACGAATTACGATGTCGAATCTGCGAAACTGGTGAAATATCTCAAACTCGACGGGACAAAGCCCGAGGTCCGTGAGGTGATCGAGAAGTATCGCCCCGGCGCGAACGACACCCAGCAGGGATTGCATTACTACAAGGGCAAGATCGGGCGTTTCCGTGATGCCTATACAAATGAACAGCAAAAAAAATTATTGGAGCGATTGAACGGCGTTCTCGAACGCATGGGCTACGAAAAGTAGCAGGTGTAATCCGACTGTAACGTCGTGAACGTTGTCTAACTGCAGCTTTTTCGTTATGATTGGCAGGCAATGATGAAACGGTTCGATACCCCCTACATGGCTGATTGGTTCGCCATTTCTCTGCGCTGGGTCATGCTGGTGGGCCTGATCGTTTCCCTGGGGTTGGGGGAGAAATTGGAAATCCAATCTGCCTGGGCGCTGGGATTGCTGATCTTGTGGAATCTGGCGATGACAGCGCTGGCAGGGTTGAACATCCGCACCTCTTACCATCGACGTTTGAATATTTTTGTGGATTTGGTCCTGGCAGGCGCTTTTTTTTGGATGCAAGGCGGTGTGCGCGGACCGGCCTTCTGGGCGGGTCTGCTTCCCATCCTGACGGGGGCCATTTATTTTGAAGTCATCGGCGCGGTTGTTGCTGCCATCCTTTTTTCAGGGCTGGTGATCTATACGGGGTTTCTGGAACGGAACAACCTGGTGCTTGCCTTTGTCGTTGCGGGGATTTTGAGTCTGTTGGGTATCCTGTTCGGTTTTCTCGGACGCAGGTTGATGGATCACATGCGTAAGAACCGTTCCTTGTGGGGGGATGACGAGGAAAAGAAACGTGCCATCCAGAACGAACGCATGCGCGCCATCTATGAACTGACTTCGACCCTGTCTTCCACTCTTAGTTATAAACGTGTGCTCGACTCCGCGCTTGATATGAGCGCCGCGGCTCTGAACCCGAACCTGGAGCCTGAGCAAACGACCAGCGACCCGTTGGTGGGCGCGGTGATGTTATTCAACGCCGGGAAATTGCGCGTCGGCTCGGCGCGCCGCTTTACAAATGCCGATGTGCGCATCACCTTCGACGGTTCAGAAGGCATCTTGAAGAAAGCGATCGACGACGGCGAACCGTTCAAGTTCACCGATATCGGGTACGACCCGGAACTGGGGCGTGTGGTATCGCTTCGAAATTGCACCGGCGGATATATCTTCCCGCTGCGGAGCGGTTTCAACGTTTATGGTGTGCTCATTTTCGCCCACCCCGAACCCGGCTACTTCACCAAAGAGCGGACAAACCTGCTCGATATCATCGGACGCCAGGCGGTCATCGCCATTCAAAACGCGCGTCTTTACCAGGACCTGGTGGAGGAAAAGGAACGCCTCGCCGATGTGTATGAAGAAGCGCGCAAAAAACTGGCACGTGACCTGCACGACGGTCCCACCCAATCCGTGGCAGCGATGGCGATGCGCTTGAACATCTCCCGTCGCATGTTGGCAAAAGACCCCAAGAATGCCAATGAAGAGCTCGTAAAACTCGAGGAACTTGCCCACCGCACCACTAAGGAGATCCGCCACATGCTCTTCACCCTGCGCCCGCTCATCCTCGAGTCGCAGGGGCTGGCTGCCGCCATCCAATCGATGGCGGATAAAATGCTCGAAACCTTCTCTCAACGTGTGGTGGTCGAGATCGACGAACGCGCAGCGCAGCAATTGGAGATGGGCAAGCAGGGCGTTATTTTCTACATCATCGAAGAAGCGGTCAACAACGCGCGTAAACATGCCGCGGCAGATACGATTACCGTGCGTCTGCGGCAGGTGGAGACGGGTGTGGTGCTCCTGGAGATCGCTGACAATGGGAAAGGCTTCGACGTAAAAGCCATCACAAAGAATTACGAAAAACGCTCCAGCAGCAGTCTCGGCATGGTGAACCTGCGCGAGCGCGCCGAACTGGTGAATGGTCTGCTTAACATCGAATCGGAGGAGGGCATCGGCACGAACGTGCAGGTCTACATCCCGCTCACAGAGGAAGCCGCTGACCGTCTGCATCACGCTCGCCGGAAGTGATCTTGCTGCATCATATTTTCCATTCCCCGAAGATCCCAAACCGCCGCCCGCCGTTGATCCTCATTCATGGTGCGGGTGGCAGTTTTTTATCCTGGCATCCTCATCTCAGAAGGCTGGATGGTGAAACGGTTTATACGCTCGACCTGCCCGGTCACGGAGAGTCGGATGGCAGAGGCAAGCAATCAATAAGGGATTATGCCGAAGATGTTTTCGTCTTCATGCAGGAAGAGGGGATTCAAAAACCGGTTCTCGCCGGGCATTCAATGGGGAGCGCCATTGCGCTAACCATCGCGCTTGAGCATCCCAATAATATTTCGGGACTTGCCCTGTTGGGCGCAGGCGCGAAATTGCGCGTCTCCCCGCTGATCCTTGAAAAGGCGGGCAGTCCCGATACGTTTGCCGAAGCAGTGGCGCTGGTCAACGAATATAGTTTCAGCCCCGATGCCCCAAAAGATTTGTTGCGGCTCTCCAACGATAATATGTTGAAGACGGACCGGCGAACCCTTCTTGGCGATTTTCTTGCCTGTGATTCGTTCGATGTGACAGACCGAATCGCCTCGATCCAAATCCCAACCCTCATCCTTTGCGGGGCATTGGACTTGATGACCCCGCCAAAATATTCGATACTCCTCGTCGAGAAAATTCAGAATTCGCGCTTTCATTTGGTCGAAAACTCAGGGCACATGATCGCGCTCGAACAACCACAAGCCGTTGCCGGGTTGTTGAAGGATTTTCTGGACGGGCTTCCGCCCCTCACTTGACCCGGAGTTGGTTCTACCCATCGGGCTTTTCTTTCCGCCAACTCCCGTGCTATCCCTACAAAGCCCGCTAAAACGGACTCTGCGAAAGCACCGCCTTCAATATCGGTATCGCTGCCATCAACGCCCTTGCCCGGTGACTGAGTCTATTCTTCTCTTCCATTCCCAGTTCCGCCATCGTCTTCCCCATATCCGTCAACAAAAAGATCGGGTCATAGCCAAACCCGCCTGTACCGCGTTCTTCAGGAATGATCTCGCCGTAACAATTCCCTTCGGCAAATTCGACCTGACCGATTGGGCTGGCGACGGCAATTGTGGCATGGAAGTGCGCCGTCCATGGGCGCGGCTTGTCATTGAGGTTTGCCAGCAAGAAGGCGCGGCGGTCTGCGTCTTTTGCGCCTGGCTTGGGGGAATACCGCGCGGAATATAATCCTGGTGCGCCACCGAGCACATCCACTTCGAGACCTGAGTCGTCGGCGAGGGAGACAAGTCCGCTGGTTTGGGCGAAGGCAACGGCTTTCTTCGCGGCATTCTCTTGATAGGTGGAGCCGTCTTCTTCGACTTCGAGTTGAATGTTGATTTGTGCGGGTGTTACAAATTCAATGCCGGAACCTGCCAGCAGTTCCTGAAACTCTACGATCTTGCCTTGATTGTTGGTTGCAATAAGAAGTTTGTTCATGATGTCTCTTGCTGTGCCTCTTGTAGGTCACGCTTTCAGCGTGACAGGTTTTGATCATGAAAATTGTCCGGCTAAAAGCCGGACCTACGGTTGATTTTATTAATTGCCCATTGCGCATGGTCACGGATCAATTCTTCATCGTCTTTTGACGCCTCTTCAAGAAATGGCAGGTCGTCTTCTGTTCCAACATTGCCAATCACAACGGCAAGATTGCGCAAATAGCCACGGCGCTTGGCGCGTTTGATCGGGGAATGCTTGAAGCGCTGGTTGAACCCAGAGGATGTCAGGATCAGGTCATCGGTCAGAGTGGGAAGCGGAATGGACGGCGCAAGGGCAGGATCGGCTGGAAGAGAGAATCGATTCCACGGGCAGACCTGCTGACATATGTCGCATCCGAATATCCAATTCCCCATTTGCGGGCGCAAATCTTCTGGAATATCACCTTTGTTCTCGATAGTGAGAAAGGAGATGCAGCGGCGCGCGTCGATTGTACGGTTGGGGAGGATGCAGTTCGTGGGGCAGGCGTCTATGCAGCGTGTGCAGGTGCCGCAATGATCGGTAACAAGAGATTCATCCTGCTCGAGTTCGATGCCGAGTAAAATCTCTGCCAGTAAAAATGTGGAACCGGCTTTGGGGTTGATGAGCATCGAATTCTTACCGATCCAGCCAAGCCCGGCGCGTTGGGCCAGTTCGCGCTCGAGGATGGGGCCTGTATCAGTGTAATAGCGGTTTGGGATGGGATGACCGACTTGCTCTTCGATAAATTGAACGATCTCTTTCAACCGCGGCAGTATGGCATCGTGATAATCGTTGCCAAGGGCGTACGCAGCGATTTGAGGAAAAGACCTGACAGGTTTCTGAAAACCTGTCAGGTCTGGTTTCTGGTAAGGAAGGGCAAGTATGAGAATGGATTTACACTCGGGTAGGATCAGCTTCGGGTCGGCGCGGCGTGACCGGCTTCGTTCCGAGGCGAGGTAATCCATCGTGCCGTGACGGTTGGAGTCCAGCCATCCCTGAAATACATCGAAATGCGCGGATGACTCAGAAGAAGTAACGCCAGCCAGGACAAATCCCAGCTGGCGCGTTTTATCTTTGATGGCTTGGGTAAGCCCGGTCAACTTATTGGACGACGATGACGACAACGAGGATGAAATCCTTTTGACCAAAGGGGATGCCCTTGCTGTTGACCATCTGCCAGTAGCCCTTGTATTCGCCGGGTGTTGTGGGCGCTTTGAACTGAACGGACACGTCCACTTCCTGCCCAGGCGCAACAAGCGCGGTTAGCGGGACAGGTTGGGCGCTCATCCGTTCGTTGGGCGGGGAACTATATGAGAAGATGGGTTTGTAGGTGGTATCCCAGGTGCAGATGCCAGTGTTCTTGATACGCCAGGTTTTGGTGAAGTCCTGCCCGGGGGTCATGGGGGTGCCGTCGGGGACGGTGACATCAAGCGTGGCGAGATCGAAGGAATAATCATCGCACAAAGCGTCAGGAGTGAGTGCCGCCTGGGTCGGGTCGAGAGTGAAGATCGGGACGGCTGTTTCGGTGGGCGGCAGGAGCTCAGGGATGGGCGTTTCAGTTGGGAGGGGTTGGGGTGTGGGTGTGAAGACTGCCGCAGTGAGCGTGAATTCCGCCACCACGGTGCTGGCGGCTGAGGTGCGGATGATGTTGACATCCACGGTCGGTTCGACGGGTGTAGCCGGGGCGCAGGCTGAAAGGATCGCTCCCAGCATGAGAAGGGTAAGGATTTTTTTCATGGTTTCCCTGCTTTCTATTTCAATACAGCGATGATCTTGACCCAGACAAGAGACCCGAAGTATTGACCAGCATCATCCCTCATTTTGAAATACCAAATGTATTCCCCAGGCTTGTTCGGGGCTTGCATGGGAACGGCGAAGGTTCTGTATTCGCCTGGTTTCGTGAAGGGTCCCTCTTTGGGGATGACATAATCTCTCTTTGGAAGGGCGTATTTGGGGCCGGTGGAAAACTCTTCGATGAAGACGAAGGAATAGCCTTCATCCCATGCGCAGGTGCCTGTATTGAGAAATTCCCATTGTTTGGTAAATTCCTCGTTTATTAGGATTGTCTTTCCATCGTATGGATTCGACTCTCCCACGAGATAACCATCGCTACAGCCGTTCTGGGTGGTGACTGTGCTGTAGGCACCCGGTGTACCTGTTGGCGTACCCAGAAGACTGACCTGTGGTGTGAGCCCCGGCTGTTGAGTGTTGAAGGTGAAGGGAGTGTTGGTTGGTATGCCGAACGGGTCTGTCGTCGCAAATGCCGGTAGAGTATTGGTTGGCAATGGAGTGTTGGTCGGGAGGGAAGTGGGCGGAATGGCAGCCGCGGTTTGGGCCGCCTGGTCTGCGGCCTGGGTCAGCACCTGGGCGAATGCCTGGGTCTGGATCACACCGACATCCACCGCAGGAGTGGGTGTCGCGCCGAGATTGCACGAACTTAACAGCACAGCGGCAAGTGTGGAGCCAGCCAGCCAGCGAAACTTGCGAAAATTCATGGTGAAACCTCCGGTAATCATCGACTTAATTATACCCGTCACGGTTTCAAATTGAACCGGGGTTTTAATCTGCTTACGCCGTTTTAATCTCATTTATGGGTAATGATTGATGATTCTTCTTTGCAGTGACTCTACAACCCGGAACGAATCTTAACCTTTGCGCCTCATCCCGGACGTTTTGGATTCAACGTGAAACCCGAATCATGGTTCAACGCCCCAACCAGCGGACTCGATTCCAGTGCCATCACCCGTCCATTGGCAAAGAAGGCAAACTCGAAAGTCGTGGCATCCCCCGCTTTTTTGCCAGGGATGGGCATCAGGCGGGCTGTGAGCGGTTTGTTCAAGCGTAAAGCCAGCGCGGAAATATCCAACAATAGCGGAGTGAGTTCTTCTGCGGTCACGTCTCCCGCCAGCGGAACGGTATCCAGCCCGGTGCCACAAACTGCTGAATAAAGCAGGGCATCTTTTACGGTCAAGACACCTTCCGCAGCGCGCTTTGCAAGGATCGAATCTTCGAGAATGGGCTGCATGAAACCGTTGAAGCCAACATGCGGAAAGTCCGCGCGCTCGATTGCATCAGTGAGGATGGCAGCAGCGGCGAGCGAACCATGCATGCCGATCTTTGGAACACCCATATTTTCCACGGCTTTGCCAAGCGAATGAGCGTCATCGGGAAAAGGTGCGAGAGAAAAATCGATCCCCTTGAACTCAACATGTAATTCTTTGGCGATTTTTTTAATAGCCTGACCATGTTTAGTTATTTCAGCAACAAGCCACTGTCGGCCATCGTCTATAGTCTGTCGTCCCTCAAACGCCTCCACTGCCAAGTCGGCGCACTCGACGGCGATGCCAAACGCAGGTTGGTCGGACGTGTGATACGCGCCGGGGAAGAAGGGCGCATTTGCGGCGACGTTCGCCAGCGCGGTGAAATGCAGGTTGGCAAATCCGTTCGGGTCGAGCGGCGCGGACTTGACAATGATCTCCGCACATGCCTTGACCTGCGCCATGTGAACAGTCCGCGCATCCGCCATCACCCCGCTGAAAAAGATGCCTTCGCTTGCCGCAATCGCATCGGGGATCACTTGATAACTGCGTGGCAATTCCGGCAGGGCGGGTCCCAATGCCGCATAGACAACGCCATTCTGTTTCATCACCTGCGTGAATTGCTCGGCATATTTCGGCAACTCATCAATGTGTTTTTCACCCAGCAGCTTCGCAAACGAAACTGTCGCCACGCGGACAGTCTGCACTTCATACCCAGCCGCCTCATACGCAGATTTGGCTTTGAATAAAAAATCTCCTGCTTCTCGCAGGACATTTTCTTTCAAGGGATATCCGGGATTGCAAAAGTAGGTAATGGATCGAATTTTCATCTCTTCCTTCACTATTCATTATTCACTATTCACTGCTCTCTGCCTCATCACCTCAAACATTAGTACAGACCCCG
>ERZ761602.3774-NODE-3774-length-20719-cov-5.101239_pt1 | contig 20719 bp, 13 predicted proteins | sample MGYA00512165_ERZ761602 | MGnify/ENA primary metagenome ERZ761602 (study PRJEB28899, sample SAMN02445085) | bioreactor sludge metagenome | biome: EBPR sludge; isolation source: Thorneside wastewater treatment plant | place: Australia: Brisbane, Thorneside...
CCGTCTCCGTCTCCGTCTCCGTCTCCGTCTCCGTCTCCGTCTCCGTCTCCGTCTTGACCGCCGTCATGCGCCTCCTCCTCCCGCTGCTCCTGCTCATCCCCAGCCCGCTGCTCGCGCAGTCGGTCGTGGTCCCGCAGGTCCTCGAAGCGCCTCCGCCTCCGTCGGTGGAGGGCGAGGTCGCGGGCGTGGTGGTGGTCCCCGTGCGTCTGGAGGTCGACACCGACGGTGCGGTGCGCAGTGTCTCGCTCGAAGAGGCGATCGCCGACGCGAACGTCGCGACCGCGGCCGTCACGCACGCCGCCTCGATCCGCTTTTCGCCCGCCACCCGTGATGGCTCTCCGGTCGCGTCGACGCTGCGCTACGACGTCCGCGTCGAGGTTCGCGCGCGCGCGACGGTGCAGGCGCGCCCCGATCCGACGATCGACCGAGCGCCTACCGAGCCGACGGCGGTCGAAGGCTTCGGCGCGGTCGCGGAGGTCCCGCTCGGCGTCACCACGCGCCCGACGCTCGCCACGTCGGAGCTGCGCCTCGAGCTCCGCGCTCTGCGCGACGTGCCCCGCTACCACGCCGAGCAGCTCGTCTCGCTCGTGCCGGGCGCGGTGCTCGGGAACCACGGCGGCGAAGGAAAAGCGAGCAACCTCTACCTGCGCGGCTTCGACGCGGGCGAAGGCCAAGACGTGGAGGTGTTGGTCGAAGGCATCCCGATCAACGAGCCCTCGAACGCTCACGAGCACGGCTACGCGGACACGTTCTTCCTGATCCCGGAGCTGGTGCGCGAGGTGCGCGTGCTCCCCGGCCCTTTCGATCCCGCGCAGGGAGACTTTGCGCTCGCGGGCACGATCGATCACCGCCTCGGGCTCGACACGCGCGGCGTGCGCGCGCTCGGCGGTTACGGCTCGTTCCGACGACGTCGCGCGGTGCTCGCGTGGAGCTCGGGGCCGAACGAAGGACGCGACGACGACTTCGTGGCCTTCGAGGTCCAAGCGGGGCGCGGCTTCGGCGCCAATCGCGCGCACCGTCTCTACCGTGGGCTCGCGCGCTTCGGAGGTGGCGACGCGCGCCTCGGTTGGTCGCTGCTCGCGGCGAGCCACGCGCTCGAGTTCGACTCCGCGGGCGTGGTGCGCCAGGACGCGGTCGACGCGCGCGAGCTCCCTTGCGCGGATACCCGCGACGCGCAGCGCTTCTGCACCCACGACGCCACGCAAGGCGGCAGCGCGCAGCGACACCTCGTGCTCGCGAAGCTCCGCTGGCAGCGCCCGGGACAGCGCTTCGAGCCACGCGTCTGGGCGCAACTTCGTCGCAGCCGGTTTCGCGAGAACTACACGTTTTTTCTAGGCGATCCGCGCGGGGACGCGCTCGACGAGCAGACGGAGTCGGTCACGGTCGGCGTGCGCGCGGACTACGTCGCGGAGACCCAGTGGCGCGGTCGCGCGCAGCAGCTCGAGCTCGGCGTGCTCGCGCGCCACGATCGCGGCGACGTGCACACGTGGCGCCTTCGCGCCGGCACGCTCATCCCCTACGACACCCTCTTCGACACCGCGCTCTCGACCACTCAAGCGGGTGCGTACGTGGCGGCGATCGGTCGGGTGCCGCGCGTGACGTTGCGGGCGGGTGCGCGCGTCGCGGCGTTCACGAGCTCCGCCACCGATCGAAACCTGCCGACCGTCGATCGCGAAGGCGAGCGGATCCCACGACAGACCGCGGACGCGTTCGGGATCGCGGTGCTGCCGCGCGGGACGCTGACCATCGCGCTCACCGAAGCCGAAGCCTCGCGGCTCGACTGGACCACCAGCGTCGGCCTCGGCGCGCGCTCGTCGGACGCGCAGGCGCTCTCGGACGGCGAGGACGCGCCCTTCGCGCGCTCGATCACGAGCGAGAGCGGCCTCCGCTCGCAGGCGCGGCTCGGCGACCTGCTCGCGTTCGACGGGCGCCTCGCTGCGTTCTGGACGCGTGTCGATCGCGACCTGCTCTTCGATCCGGAGGCCGGCCGCAACGTTCCGGTCGGCGCGACGCAACGCTACGGCGCGTTCCTCAGCTTGCAGCTCGCGGTACCGCGATGGTTCGAGCTGCTCGGGAGCTTCTCGTGGAGCGAGGCGCACCTCTCGCCCGACGGCGCCGGCACCTTCGAGCTCACGCGTGGTCCACGCTTGCCCTTCGTGCCGCGGCTCGTGGGTCGCGTGGACGCGGCGCTCCGACGCCCGGTGCGCATCCGTCGCGAGCGCGTGGTCGTCGGCGCCGCGATCGGCGGCTCGGTGATCGGTCGCAAGCCCCTGCCGCTCGGTGAGCTCTCGGAGCGCATCGCGGTGCTCGACGGATCCGTGCGCTTCGCGTGGCGTTTCGCGGAGCTCGCGCTGCTCGTGCGCAACGTGACCGGCGCGCGTTATCGGCAGCTCGAGCTGAACTATCCGTCGCGGCTCGACCCGGACGATCCGGCAGCGTCGCTGCGTGCGGCGCGGCACGTGAGCATGGGCGCACCGCGCGAGGTGCTCTTGCAGCTCACGGTGCACTTCGATCCGAACGCATTCGTGGGGTCGGACGCGGAGTCGGAGTCGGAGTCGGAGTCGGAGTCGGAGTTGGAGTCGGAGACGGACTCGGAGACGGACTCCGAGTCGGACTCCGAGTCGGAGACCGCGACGGAGACCGCGACGGAGACCGAGACAGAGACCGAGTCCGTCACTGTCACGGGCATGGACTCCGTCACGGACATGGACTCCGTCACGGACTCGGACTCCGTCACGGACACGGACTCCGTCACGGACTCGGACTCCGTCTCGGACTCGGACTCCGTCTCGGACGCCGACCCCGCCCCCCGTGGAGCCCGCCCATGACCCCTCGTTTCGTCCTCCGGATCGTCCTCGGCGCGCTCGCGCTCACGCTCGCCGCACCCTCGTGCAACGCGGGCACCGGAGGGCGGCTCGTCCCCATCGAGCTGCGGCTCGTCGGGGACCCGAGCGCGTCACGATTCACCACCGCGCTCGGCTTCGAGGTCACGCTCGACGAAGCCGAGCTCGTGGTCGGACCGCTCTACGCGTTCGCCCCCGCGGACGAGCCGATCACCCGACGAACCCACGGCGCGCTCGCCGTCGCGCACGCCCACGGAGGCCTCGACCCGCTCGACGGCCGCAAGGTTCGCGCGGAGATGCTCGATCGTGTGGTGATCGACGCGCTCTCCGACGAGCCGATTCCCTTCGAGACGCTCGCCGAAGAAGGCACGATCGACGAGCTCCGCGTCGGCCTCGAGGCGGAGCCGACGCAGCTCGACGGACACCTCGCGCGTGTGGTCGGGACCGCGACGCGCGACGACGTCACGCGCGCCTTCGAAGCCTTCGTCGACGTCGGCGCGTCCCCGAACGAACGTCGCGTGCTCGTACCCTTCGCAGCCGAGCTCACCGAAGGCAGCGTCCTCGAGCTCCGGCTCGACCCCCGCGCGTGGCTCGACGGCGTCGCCTTCGATCGCCTCGGCGCCTGCGAGAGCCCCTGCGACTTCCCCGACGGCTCCCAAGCCGCGACCGCCGCCGCGCTCGGCGTGCGCAGCGTGCGCGCCTACGCGCCCCGGCTCGAGTGAACCGACTCGAATGATTGAATCGCATCGATCGAACCGGTGAACCAACGCGATTGAACCAACTCGATTAGACCATTGAACCGACTCGATTGAACCGACTCGGCGGCTCGTCACCCCAACCCCGCGTGCCTCGCGCACCCACACCCGACACACCGATGACCCGATCTCTTCTGCTGCTCCTCGCCCTCTCGCTCTTCACCTCCTCCTGCGGCGGCACCGACGGCGTCGGCACCGTGCGCGTCTCGCTCAGCGGCGAAGAAGCCTCCCGCGAAGGTTTCCCCGTCGGTGACATCGCGTTCGCCGACGGCTGGAGCGTCCAGTTCGAGCGCGTGATCGTCTCGCTGGTCGACTTCCGCCTCGCGGCCTCCGACGGCGACGAAGCCGCGATCGTCGCCGATCCGATCGTCGCCGATCTCCACCTCGGCGAGCCGATCGCGTGGACCTTCGAAGGCGTGCACGCGCGACGCTGGGACCGCGTCTCCTACCACTTCGGGCCTCCGACCGCGGCGTCGCGCAAGGTCGGCGCGGTCGACGACGCCGTGATCGCGTCGATGATCGCGAACGGCCACGCGCTGCACCTCGAAGGCGTCGCGACCCGCGGAGACGTGAGCGTGCCCTTCGCGTTCGGTCTGGACCTGAACGTCGACGCCACGCGCTGCGAAGGCGCGGACGCGACCGAGGGCCTCGTGGTGCGCGAAGCCACCTTCAACGACGCACAGCTCACGATCCACCTCGACCACCTCTTCTTCGACTCCTACGCGACCGACGAGCCCGCGATGCGTTTCGATCCCATGGCCGCGGTGGTGGGCGACGACGACCTGCTCACGCTCGACGACCTCGCGACGCAGTCGACGACCGACGTGCGCGACGCCGAAGGCGAGCCGCTCCTCGTCGACGGCGCGCCGCTCGTCTACGACGCGGGCGACCTCCCGCTCGACGGGCCGAACCTCCGCGAGTTCGTGCGGGCCGCCGCGATCACGGTCGGTCACTTCCAAGGCGAAGGACACTGCGACTACGCGCGACGATGAACCGAACGAGCGCGAGGTCTCGGACGCGTCGCGCACGTCGCTCGGCCTCGCGCACCAGTCGGTGTAGCTTCCGCGCGATGCCGGCCTTCCACCTCGCGTTCCCCGTCCACGACCTCGAGGCGACCCGCGCCTTCTACGTCGGCCGCTTCGGCTGCGCCGTCGGTCGCGAGGCCGATCGTTGGATCGACTTCGACTTCTTCGGTCACCAGATCACGGCGCACCTCGTGGACCGCGGTGAGCACGCGACCGCGACCAACCCGGTCGACGGCGACGACATCCCGGTCCGCCACTTCGGCGTGATCCTCCCCTGGGACGCCTGGAACGAGCTCGCCGATCGCTGGCGATCGGAAGGCGTCGAGTTCTTCGTCGAGCCTCACGTGCGCTTCGCCGGCCAGGTCGGCGAACAAGCCACGCTTTTCGTGCGTGATCCGAGCGGCAACGCGATCGAGCTCAAGTCGTTCCGCGATCCGTCGCGCGTCTTCGCGCGTTGAGCGCGGCGTGACTCGCGCGGACTCGTTCCGCGCGCGTCAGTTCGAGAACGCGACGCGGAACGCTCAGTCGCCCCGACGAACCCGCGTCGGTGCCCCGGGCGGCTCCGCCGGCGCGACCCCGTAGCGCTCGAGGTGCCACTGCACGTACCGAGGCCACTCGTGGTCGAACGCCGCGCGCTCCACCGCGGCCTCGTCGACGAGCTCGTCGCGGTCGCCCTCCGCGCGCTCGATCGCGGCCTCGTCGATCGCGGCGTCCGCGTCTTCGTGCAGGGCCTCGCGCGCCGCGCGCTCGATCCGTCGCTCGGCTTCGTCGCGATCGATCTCCCCACGACGCCACGCGCGGTAGGCACGCACGAGCGCGCCGAGATCGGGGTTCCGATCCGGGCTCCGAAAGTCCATCTCGCGCGAGCGATCCGCGCCGACCGTCGTCTCGCCGTTGAGCTCGCGAGGGTGCAGGCGCTCGCGCGCGTCGTAGGGCGTGAAGTCCGGGGTGGTGGTGAAGAAGTCGTAGAGCGGCGCCGCCGCGGCGTCGGGGCGACCGACGGGCGGGACGCCGAGGATTCGTTCGATCGTCGCGAAGACGCTGAGCCACGACGTCTGCGCATGGCTCACGTAGCCGCGCCGCGCCCACGGGCTGACCACGTGGAGGATCGAGCGGTGCGCGTCGACGTGATCCTCGCTGCCTTGCGGGTCGTCCTCGACCACGAAGATCGCCGTGAAGGGCCAGTACGGAGAGCGACTGATCGCGTCGATCAAGAGCCCCATCGCGTAGTCGTTGTCGGCCACCATCGACTCCGGGGTCGGCGTGCCCGGCACCGTGCCGTTGGTGTGATCGTTCGGCAGCAGCACGTACGTGAACTGCGCGAAGCGGCCGCGCGCGATCTGCTGGACGACGTAACGCGCCTTCGCCTCGTCCTCGACGGAGTAGTTCACGAACGGCCCGCCGGGATAGCGCCCGTCGCTGCGCTCGCCGACCCGCTCACCGTCGCGTGTCTGGAGCGTGGAGCCCACGATCTCTCCGTAGATCTGGAGGTCGACGTCGCGCTCCATCAAGTGCGTGAAGAAGTTCCCGCTCGACGGCCCCGAGCGCTCGTTCAGCGGCCACGTGGGGAACGCGCCGTGACGGTTGTCGTCGAGCCACACGCGCTCCGCGTACTCCGAGAGGTGCGTGGCCGTGAGGAAGAGGTGCCCGGTGTCCGAGTTCGGGGTGAGCACGTAGAAGTTGTCGGAGAACGGGAACTCCTCCGCGAGCGCGTGATGGTTGGGCGTGAAGGGCATCCCCCACTCCGCGAAGCTCGGATCCGCGGCGACGTCTTCGCGATCGAGATCACCGAGCAGCGCGTCGAAGGTCTTGTTCTCCTTCACGATCAGCACGACGTGCCGAATCGGCGAGATCTGGCCGGGCGCGGTGGGCACGGGGAACGCTTCGCAGGTCGGGCGGTACAGCTCGACGGTCCGACGCAGGTTCTCGCTCGCGCGCGTGGTCTCCGCCTCGAGATCGAGGCCCAGGAGATCGACGACGGTGACGGTTCCGCGGAGCACGGCCTTCGCGCTCTGCCCCTCGTTGGGCGCGGATCCCTCGCCGCGCCCGGACGAAATCACCAACGAGCGGCCGTCGGCGGCGAGCGCGACGTCGGTCGGATACCAGTCGCTCGGGATCGCGCCGAGCGGCGTCAGCGTGGTCGCGGTGAGGACCGAGATCGCGTTGTCGGCGCCGCGCGAGACGTAGAGCCGGTCGCTCGCGGCGTCGTGGAAGAGCGCGTTGACGTTTCCGTTCGGCAGCGGCTCTCCGTCGTCGACGAGCGCGGCGTCGAACACCTCGCTCGTGGCGACGACGCTCCGCGTCGCCACGTCGATCGCCGCCACCATGTCCGCGCCCGACACCGCCGCGAATACCGCGTCGCGCGTGGCGACGAGCCCGGCGGGGCTCACGGGCAGAGGCACCGTCGCGAGCTGCATGCCCGTGCTCAGATCGAGCACCGCGACGCCGGAGCCGCCGAGGTCGGACGCGTAGAGCTGCTCGCGCTCGGGGACGACGACGAGATCCCACAGCCCGCCGAAGCGCGGCGCGATCGGCAGACGCCGACGAAGCGCGAGCGTGCTGGCGTCGAGCTCGAGCACCGCCGACTCGTCGAAGCTCCCCACGTAGACGCGCGTGCCGTCGTCGGAGAGCGCGAGGCCCGCGAGGTACTCGTCGAGCTCGACCGTCGTCGCCTCGGCCAGCGATCCGTCGGCGGCGACGTCGTAGCGCGTGAGCTCTCCGTCGTGCCCGCCGCCGACGAAGAGCGCGCGGCCGTCGGAGCTCAGTGCGAGACCGTGGAAGACCTCGCGCTCGATCGACTGCCGCACCGTGAGGTCGTCGAGGCCGACCACGTCGAGGCGCCGATCGTCGGTGCCCGAGACCACGACGTACGCGACGCGCGCGGTCGGATGCAGCCGCACTTGCGCGGGGAATCCTTCGAGCACCACGCGCATCCCCGCCGCGCGCGCGCGACGACCGTCGAGCGTGAGGAACGAGCCGTCCGGCTGCAGACCCGGTCGCGCCAGAAGCGCCTCGGGCACCGTCACGTCGCAGGGCGGGAGCGGCTCCGGCAGAGGACCGACGTCGATCGTGAAGCCCGCATCCAGCGCGGCGTCGTCCGCGTCGGCGGCGTCCACGCCCGCGTCTTCCGGGACCAGCGGCATCTCGCCGCCGCCGGTGCAGCCCCACGCACACGCCCACGCCCCGACCACGAGCCAACCACGACGCATGGCGGCGACCGTAGCAGTCGGCGAGAACGCGTTGCAGCGGAGCTCGGCAACGAGACGGTGTCATCTCGGCCCGCTCCCCGCGTACCCGAGCGCGCGCACCCACCCCCTTGCGCGACCACGATCGCGACCCAACTTCCGCGCCGCTCGAAGGGGGCACGTGTTCCGACTCTCCGATCACACCGGCGACTTCGCCGTCGAAGCCGAAGCGCCGACCCCCGAGGCAGCGCTCGGCGAGCTCGTCCGCGCGCTCGTCGTGCTGATGCTCGGCGAGGACGAATCGCTCCGCTCCGACGTGTCGATCACGCGCGCGCTGGACGGTTTCGACGCCGAGGATCTCGTCGTCAACTTCGGCAACGAGCTGCTCTTCCTCTTCGAGACCGAACGTTTCCTCCCCTCGTCCCTGATCGTCGATCGCCTTCAGCTCGAACCACCGCATGCCCACCTCGAAGCGCGCCTCTTCGGAGAGCGCCTCGATCGCGACCGCCCCCTCGCCCGCCCCGCCAAAGCCGTGACCCACCACGAAGCAACCTTCGACGTCTCCCCCGAGCGCACCCGTGTGCGCCTCGTGATCGATCTCTGATCGCGTGCACCTCCCGCGAACGATCCACGACTGATGTCCCGCCAAGATCGCAAGAAGAAGCAGAAGAAGATCGCCAAGGAAGAGGCCCGCGAGGCGCTCCGAGCGGCGGTCCCCCACGCGCAACGCCCGTGGCGCAGCCCGGTGCCGCTGGAGCCGATCGACGAGGTGCGCTGGCGCATCCCCAAGCAAGGCGCGATGCGCACGCACGGCGTGGTCTACGCGGACGAGTCATTGCTTCCGGACCTGCAGGCCGACGCTTCGCTCGAGCAGGTCGCGAACGTCGCCACCCTCCCCGGCATCGTCGGGCCCTCGATGGCCATGCCCGACATCCACTGGGGCTACGGCTTCCCCATCGGCGGCGTGGCGGCGTTCCATCTCGACGAGGGCGTCGTGTCGCCCGGCGGCGTCGGCTACGACATCAACTGCGGCGTGCGTCTGCTCGCGTCCGACGTCGACGTCGAGGGCGCGCGGCTGGCTGGCACCAGCAAGGGCCTCGAGCGCACGCGCAAGCTCGTCGACGACTTGTTCGAGGCGATCCCGAGCGGCGTCGGCGAACGCAGCGACGAACGCATCGGTGGCGAGGTGCTGCGCGGCCTGCTCGAAGGCGGCCTCCCCTTCGCGCGCAGCCTCGGCTGGGCCACCGAGCACGACGTCGCGCACGTCGAAGAGCGCGGCGTGATCCGCGGCGCCTCCGCGGACGCCGTGAGCTCGCGCGCGCGCATGCGCGGCGGTCCCCAGCTCGGCACCCTCGGCAGCGGCAACCACTTCGCGGAGATCGGCGTGGTCGATCGCGTGTTCGACGAGGACGCCGCGCGCGCGTTCGGGCTGCGCCTCGGGCAGATCACGCTGATGATCCACTCCGGCTCGCGCGGCCTCGGCCACCAGGTCTGCGTCGACGCGATCACCGAGATGCTCCGGGCGGCCGCGAAGTACGAGATCCCGCTCGTCGATCGCCAGCTCTGCTGCGCGCCCGTGCGGAGCGCAGAGGGCCAGGACTACCTCGCCGCGATGGCCGCCGCAGCGAACTTCGCGTTCGTGAACCGGCAGCTCATGACGAACCTCGCGCGCGACGTCTTCGCGCGTCGCCTCGGCGCGGAGCTGCGCACCGTCTACGACGTCTGCCACAACATCGCGAAGATCGAAGAGCACCTGGTGGACGGCGCGTCGAAGGAGCTGCTCGTGCACCGCAAGGGCGCGACGCGCGCGCTGCCGAAGGATCATCCGCTCGTCCCGGAGGCCTACCGCGACGTCGGTCAACCCGTGATCATCCCGGGCGACATGGGCCGCTATTCGTTCGTGCTCAAAGGCGATTCCCGCAGCGCGGAGACCTTCGGGAGCGCCTGCCACGGCGCGGGCCGTCTGCTCAGCCGCGGCGAAGCCAAACGTCGCTTCGAGCGCTTCGACGTCACGAAGGTGCTCGAAGATCGCGGGGTGATCGTGCGCGGCGCGTCGAAGGAGACGATCGTCGAGGAGATGCCGCAGGCGTACAAGGACGTCGCGGACGTGGTCGACGTGGTCGCGCGCGGCGGCATCGCGTCGAAGGTCGTGCGTATCCGACCGATCGGCTGCGTGAAGGGCTGAAGCGTCTGGAGCCGTCGCGAGGCTTCCGTCGGGAGGCTTCCGTCGCGGGACCTCCGTCGCGGGACCTCCGTCGCGGGACCTCCGTCGCGAGGCTTCCGTCGCAGACTTCAGTCGCGAGGCTTCAACGCGCGCGCGACCGCGTGGAGGAGCTGCTCCCGCGTGAAGGGCTTGTCGAGCAGGATGTCGCCGTCGTTCAAGCCGGTGAGCAGATTGGCGGTGAAGCCCGACATGAAGACGGTGCGGAGCTCGGGCACCCTCGCGCGAAGCTCCGCCGCGAGCGTCGGTCCGTCGAGCGGGGCCATGCGCACGTCGGTCAGCAGAAGATCGAGCTCACCACACACGACCTCCGGCCGCGAGAGACACTCCGTCGGGCTCGCGTCGACGGTGACTCGGTAACCCGCGTCGGTGAGCACGTGCGCGATCCACTCGAGGCTCGCCGCGTTGTCGTCGCAGACCGCGATGCGCTCCCCGTTCCCGCCTTCGAAGACGGCTTCGCTCGATTCTCGCTCGCTCGGTGGCGAGCTCGTTCGATCGACGGGCAGATACACACGGAGCTCGGTGCCGGACTCGGACGTCGTCAATCGCACCGCGCCCGACGCCGCCGACACGATGCCGTAGACGGTGGAGAGGCCGAGGCCGGTGCCGCGCCCGGCGTCCTTGGTCGAGAAAAAGGGCTCGAACACACGCTCGCGGATGGACTCCGCGATGCCGTGCCCGCTGTCGCGCACGGAGATCATCGTGTACTCGCCCGGTGGCAGCACGTCCCCGTACACGCGCGCCTCGGAGGCCTCGAGCGTGCGTAGCCGAAGCTGCAGCGTGCCACCCTCGGGCATCGCGTCGCGCGCGTTCGTCACGAGGTTCAGCGCGATCTGCTCGAGTCGCGAGGGGGCGATGCGAACGGGCGCGATCTCGCCGAGGGCGTCGAGGTCGAAGCGAACGTCGGCCCCGACCACGCGCCGCAAGAGCGGCTCCACCGAGCGCAGCGTCTCGAGCGGCTCGGTGATCGGCGCGCGCTCGTCGGGAGGGCGACCGAAGTCGAGCAGCTCGCGCGTGAGACGCGCCGCCTGCGCGATCGCTTGATCGAGCTCGACCAGGCGGCGGCTCGGCTCGAGCCCCGCGCGCGTCGCCTCGCGTCGCAGCAGCTCGACGTTGCCGTGCATCACCGTGAGCAGGTTGTTGAAGTCGTGCGCGATGCCGCCGGCCATTCGGCCGAGCGCCTCCATCTTGTACGCGTGCCGCGCGTGGGTCTCGCGTGCCTCGAGCGCGAGCGCCATGCCGCACACGTGCGCCGCGACGCGCAGCGTGTCGACCTCCATCGGATGCCACGTGCGCACGACCTCGCACGCGTCGAAGCCGATGAAGCCCCACCAGAACGAGTCCGCGAAGATCGGCTGCACCAGCACCGACTGGATCGCCTGCGACTCCAGCAGCGGCCGCTCGTCCTCGGGAAAGTCGAGCACGTCGCCGACCACGGGTCGCCCGGCGTTCAGCTCCGACACCCAACGCGCGAAGCCCGCCGCCACGAGGTCCATGTCTTGGAGCTCGGGGTTGTCGATCTGCGGCTCCACGCCAGCCGCGCACCACTCGAAACGCTGACGCATCCGCGCGTCGCCGCGCCCTCGCGCGATGTGCTCGAACACGTAGACGCGGCTGACCTCGGTCGCGCGCCCGAGCACCGAGAGCACTTCGGGCATCGCCTCCACGACCGACGGCGACTCGTTCAGCAAGTCGGCGACCCGCGCGACGGCGTCGAGGATGGCTCCCCAGCGCGGCGACACGGGAGACGACGATGCGGACGATTGGGCAACCGACGGCACGGAGTGGGGCGAGTATACGCGCGCGTGTCTGCCGCACCCGTCGAAGGTGGGGCTCTCCCGACAGATTCGGAGCGCCACGACGGAGCGACGTCACCGCCTCGGGAGCATCGCGCTGCGGAGCATCGCGCTGCGGAGCATCGCTCCGTGCGTCGCAGACGCGATCGTTCGCGCTACCGAGGCACTTCGCCGAGCAGCTCGCTCTCGAGCTCCGGGGCTCCGAAACGCGCCCGGGCGTAGGCCACGGCGTCCGCCAAGAAGCCTCTGGCACGATCGCGCACGCGGTCGTCGGCGTCGGGATGGTGCTGGAGCCACGTCGCGAGCGCCGCGTGCATCGGCGTCTCCCGCGCGAGCGCGAGCGCGTCGGGTCTGCGCACGCGAACGAGCGCGACCCCGAGCACCTCGACCGCGAACGCGACGTAGGCCTGCACGCGTTCCGCCGTCTCCGGCAGCGCTCGCGCCGCGACGCAGAGGCGACGACGTGCCCCCGCCAGCGAGGGGGTCGCGCCGAGGTCGACCACCCAGCGGTCGTCGACCCCCGCCCACGCGACCAAGACCTCTTCGAGCGCGTCCGAGATCGCGAGCTCGCGCTCCCAAGCACACGAGATCGCGCCCACGAGCGGCGTCGTAGGTGGCGTCCTCTTCAACCGCGCGACGACCTCGGCCGCGAGCTCGGGTGGCGGATCGGCGAGCACGAGCGCCGGGAGCTCTTCGTCGTCGAAGCCGCCACGCGCGACGTTCGCGTACCACGCGAGGACCTCGGCGCGCGCGGTGCTTTTCGGCCAACGATCGTCGAAGAAGACGTGTCGCAGGCGTGCACGCGCACCTCGATGGGCCGCGATGGCGTGCAGCGGCGCGAGGTCGGGCGGGGGCGAGCCCTTCTTCGCGCGCCGCAAGAGCACGACCTCGAGCCACGGCATCAGCGCCGCCGCGAGCTCGGCGTCCTCCGCGATCCGCGCGAGGGGCAGACACGAGAGCATCGCGTCGTCCACGACGTGTTTGTCGTCGAGCCTCACTGCGAGCGCCGCGCGGACGACCTCGCGATCCGGATGCGCGAGCCCTTCGGCGACCCGAGGCAACCAGGCATCACGCCCGGCGGCCTTGGCCTTCGTGTACGCACGATCCACGAGGCCCATCACGCGCACGCCGTGCGACGCGACGAAAGGCGCGAGCCCCTCCGGCGTGACGAGCGCCGACGCCTCGCGTTCGAGCCAGACGTCCGCCACGGGCTCGGGGTCCGCGAGCGCGTGCGCGAGGCGTGCGGCCGGCTCGAGGGAAGCGAGCCGCTGGACGTAGCGGCGCAGCTCGTCGCGACGCTCCTTCTGCTCGTCGGCTGCGCGCTCTTCCGTGAAGTACGGGCGCGCCACCACCGCGCGGATCGGGTCTTCGGTCGTGCCGAGCTCGAGCATGCGGAGCGCGCGAGCGCGCTCGTCGTCCGAGGGTTCGATCGCCTCACCGTCGTCGAGCGCTTCGAGCACGAGCGCGTCGTCCACGCGATGCACGCCGAAGAGTCGATCCCGCGTGCGCAAGAGCGGTCGCGAAGGCGAGGCGAGCGCGGCCTGGAGACGTGGCAGCTCGGAGATGCGCACCGGCCGCGAGCCGACGAGCGCGTCCCGCAGCGCGCGATGCTCGATCGCGAGCGCGATGGCGAACCAGTCCGAGAGCGGCCCGATGCTCCGCGAGAACGCGCCACCGAAGTCGGGAAACCCGAAGACCAGCGCGTTCGGCTCGAGGAACATCACGCGCTCCTCGTGATCGGGGAGCAGCTCGTGCAGGAACTCGTCGACGAGCGGCGCGACCTCCTTCGCGCGAAAGCGTCGGACTCGGCTCCAGGCGAGCTGCCAGACGGCGTACCACTCCGACGGCGTCGGGGGTGGACCGGGAGGAAGCGGTAGACGGACAGTTTCGGTCGACACGACGGGTTCTCATCCGAGCAGGAGATCGCGAAGGTGCGCACGCATCGCTTCGAGCGTCGGGGGTCGGACCGCGCTCGCACCTCGCCGCGGAGAGCCGTCCAGCGCCGTCGAGAGCTCGAAGAGCGCGTCCTTCCAAGGAGCTGCCATCTCGGCAGACTACGCGACGCCGAACGCAATCTTCCGGCGTTTCGCGGACCGCGCTCGGGAACCTGGCCGCTCGCGCGCGGTCCAGGCACGCTGTGCGCTTCGTGAGGACGTCGTGGCTCGCCGTGTGGGTGTTGATGTCTCTCGCGCGCGTTCGTGCGCAGGAGCCGACGGACGCGCCCCCGGAAGCCGCTGGCGCGACGCTCCCGGACGACGCGGCGGTGCAGGAGGCCTTGCGAACCCTCGGCGCCGCGAGCGACGAGGACGACCCGCTCGGCGTGGGCGACGTGGGGACCCTGCGCGACGTGCAGGTGCGCGCGCCGAGGACCGAACGAACGGAGGCGCTGCAGGTGCCGCCGGTGGTCGGCGAGGTGCTCACCGCGATCCCCGGGGTGCGCGAGACGAGCCACCGCGTCGACGTGCGCTGGGTGCAGGGGCTCGCGCTGGTGCGCGAAGAGATCGTGCTGCACTCCACCGCCGATCACGTGGCCGAGGCACGCGTGCGGCTTCCGCGACCGGAGGGCGCGTGGCTGGCGTCTCTCGAGGTGTGCGTCGACGATCGATGCGGCGCGGCGGAGCCCGACGCGAGCACGAGCTACGACGCGGCGTGGATCCGAGCGGCGCTCGAGCCGCGCGACGCGCCGGGCGCACGGTCGAGCTCGACCACTGGCGCCCCCGGGCGCACCATGGCGGCCGCTTCGGACACCGCGAACGTCCCGTTCTTCGCCGCCGACGCCCACGTCGACGAGCGCGGACCGGCGTTCTCGATCCACGTCGCGCCGATCGAGCCCGGTCGCGCGCGCACCGTGCGCGTCGCGTGGGCGGCGCCGCTCTCCGTGGTCGGCGGGATCGCACGTCTCACGATCCCCGCGCGCGGCAACGATCTACGCGCGAGCGCGGCCCGGGTGAGCTTCGAACCGGGCGACGTGCTCGCGCCGACGCTTCAGGGAACGTCGACGGAGGCCGCGATCGAGATCGACCCGTGGACGCCGATCACGCTGAGCGGTCGGCTCCCGTCGGGAGCGCTCCGAGCGAGCGCGACCTCGTTCGCCTGCGGTCGCGCGCGCTGCGTCCAGGTGTACGCGGCGGCCGGCTCGCGCGAAGGCGCGCGCGAGGACGTCGCGCTGCTGATCGACGTCTCGCCCTCGAGCTTCGGTCCCGCGCGCGGTCGGCTCACGCCCGCGCTCACGTCGCTGCTCGCCGCGCTGCCGGGAGGCTCCGAGGTGCGCGCGTGGGCCTTCGCAGCGCGCGCAGAGTCGCTGGTCGACGCGCCCACGCGACCGACCGAGATTCCGTTCGCGGCGTTGGCGGGCGCGACGTCGCACGAGCTCGGATCGTCCACGCGGCTCGACGTCGCGCTGCGAGCGCTCGGAGACGCGCGCGGTGTGCACGCGATCGTGCTCGGCGACGGAGGGCTGACGGAGGGACCTCACCTCGACGCGGCGATCGCGGAGGCCGCCCGTCGCGGGCAGCGGCTCTCCGTGCTCTCGCTCGTCGAACGACCGGTGCACCCGCGGCTCGTGAGCGCGGTGGAGCGGCTCGGTGGTCGCGTCCTCGTGGTGCCGAGGGCGCTCTTCGAAGGGGCGGCGGCGGCGAGCCTCGACGGTCACGTCGCGACCCTCTTCGCGCCGAGCGTCGGCCACGCGCAGCTCGGTCGGGCGGACCTCGGGGAGCTGCGCGCGGGTGCGGCGCTGCGGCACGTGGGTGTGGCGTCGCGCGGCGCGCGCGTGCGGGTGGGTCGGTTGGAGGTCCCGGTGCGCGAAGCGAACGACGTGGGGCTTCGTGCCGCGCTCGCCGCATTGGGTCGCGCGCACGCCGGAGAACCGACACGCCTCGCGCTGGCGCCCGAGCTCGAGGAAGAGGTCGCATGCGACGCGCTGACGCGTGCGGTGAGCGCGCCGTCGACCCGCGTCGATCCGTGGATGTCGACCGACACGCGAAGCTGCGCGCTGCCGACCGCACCCCCTCCGACGCCCTCGACCCTCGGCCGCGGGATCCCGGCCGAGACCGTGCTCTCGATGCTTCGTCGTCGCGTCGTCCCCGTCGCGCGCGGCTGCTTTCGTCGCGACCGTGCGGGGCGCGAGGACTACGCGACGCGCGCGGTGTTCGAGCTGCGCCTGACCGATCGTGAGGTCGCGGCGGCGGACGTGGTCGGCGAGATCGACGACGAGCTGCGCGAGTGCCTGCTACACGCGGTGGATGGGCTGGAGGTGCCGGCCTACGACGGGACGATCGTGGTGCGCTACCCGCTCTACACGCGCGCACACGGTCCGTCGCTCACGATCGAGCTGCACCCCGACGTCGCGAGCGTGGTCGATCGGGTGCTGCCGAGTGACGCGCCGGCACGCCCCGTTCCGTGAGTGCGCCGTGACGCGCACGCAATCCTTCACGCGTGTGTCGCACGCAGCGTCCTTCACGCGCGTGACGCGCGGGGGTCTTCGTGGGAGCACCCCTCGACGCTTGCGAGCGTGCTCGAGCCGAGGGAGGCTCCGCGCGCGATGACGCCGACGTTCCGACGCGATCGCTTGACGGGTCAGTGGCGGCTGGTCGCGCCGACCCGCGCGGGGGTGCCTCTCCCGTCGAACCGCGCGATCGATCCGGGGCTTCCGTCGACCGACGGACGCTGCCCGTTCTGTCCCGGCCACGAAGAGGACGCCGGTCGTACCGTCGCGCGTCTGCCGAGCGACGGTCCGTGGGAAGTGCGCGTGGTACGCAACAAATACCCCGCGGTGGTGGCGCGCGAATCGATCGAGTCGGCCCCGTCGAACGAACCACGCGCGTCGATCGAGCCGAACGACGAACGCGGCGAGGACTCCTCACACGACGACGACGACGACGACACACGGCTCGCGTTCGGCGCGCACGAGGTGGTGGTCGAGACGCGCGCGCACGAAGGCGATCTGCACGAGCTCTCCGTCGAGCACCTCGCGCTCGTGCTGCGAGCCTACCGCGATCGCGTCGCGCACCACGAGGCGAGCGACGCAGCGAGCGTGCTGCTCTTCCGCAACCGCGGGGTTCGCGCGGGGAGCACGCAGGCGCACCCACACGCTCAAGTCGTGGCGTGCTCGGTGGTGCCCACCGAGATCGCGCGACGGGCGAAGCGAGCACGCGCGCACTTCGAGAAGACCGGCGCGCGCCTGATCGACACCGAGCTGCGACGCGCGGACGCGGCGGGACGCGTCGTGCTGCGCGACGACGTCGGCTCGCTCGTGTGTCCACACGCGCCTTCGGGGCCTTACGAGACGTGGCTGATCCCACACCACCACGTCCCGTTCGCGCAGCTCGACGACGACGCGCTGACGTCGCTCGCGCGGCTGCTGCGGCGAAGCGTCGCGCTGACCCTCGAAGCGAGCGGCCGGCGCGCGTGGAATCTGCTCGTGCACCTCCCGCCGCGCGCGCATCGCGACGCACCGTATGCGTTCTGGCACCTGGCAATCGTTCCGCGCGGCGGTCCGGGCGCGGGGCTCGAGCTCGCGTCCGGCACCACCGTGGTCACGGTGGCTCCCGAGGACGCGGCGGCACATCTGCGCACGCTCGCGGGTTGAGCCTCGAGTCACTCGCCCGCGCACACCCCCGCTTCGCACGTCGCGGGACACGCCTCGCGCGCCGTGCTCGAGCTCACCACCACTTGGACGCCCCGCACGTCGCTCGGCACCTCGACCTCCGCGCACCCACGCGCGAACCACCGACACGCCTCGTCGCGCGCTTCGATCTCGAGGCCGTACCGACCGTCCTCGAGCGGCGCGGGCGCGACCGCGCTTCGCTCCCCCGGTGCGAAGCGGTACGCCGCGAGCTCCTCGCCCGAACAGCCGCCCCGCAGCACGCGCGCCTCGATCACGCGCACCTCGTCGCGCAGCGCGATCGACTCGAAGCGGTACTCCCACGCGATCGAGTCCCCGCCGCATCCGAAGAGCACGAGCGCGACCACCAACGACGACCGCGCCGTCACTCGATCACCTCGCGCGGCCGCCCGAGCGCCGTCCGATCGTCGCCACCACGCGTCGCCACGATCGCGACGACCGCGCCAGCGACGAGCACACCACCGATCACGCCGAGCGCGACCGGCCACCGACGACGCCGCGGGGCGCCGACTTCGGGCTCCGGTTCGAGCACGACCGCGCGCTCCGGGGCCACGTAGCGCGGATCGTCCTGAGTCCCCGAGGTCGCGAGCCACGCGCCGCCCGGGCCGATCGCGACGACGAAGTACCTGACCGGCGCGTCCGCACGCACCGCGACACGACCGCTGCGCACGCTCTGCCAACGTCCGACGCCGCCGTCGTGGTGGATCTCGACTGCACGCACGAGCTCGCGCGCGCCTTCGTGCGCGACCTCGATCTCGACTCCTCCCGCGACCCCACGCGCCGCGGCGTGCAGCACGAGCGGGGGTGGCGCCGTGCGTCGCGCGCGTTCGACCAGACGATGAAGGCTCGGCGGATGCCGGCGATCGAGCGTGACGTCCGGCGCGATCGCGAGCAGGAGCCCGACGTCGCTCGCCGCCGCCGCTTCGTCGCGGAGCGCCAGGTGCGCAGTCGCGCGACCGAGGAGCGCGTCGAGCACGTCCTCGCGCTCGAGCCCGTCGCGCGCGTCGAGCACCTCGTCGAACGCGACGACCGCCTCGTCGAAGCGCGCCTCGTCGAGCAGCGCCCGCGCGCGCGAGGACGGCGCTTGGGCACGCGCGCTCGAACAGAGCGTCACGACGAAGAGACCCACGAGACCGACGAAGGCTCGACGCATCGGAGGCCCGGACTGTACCAGGCCGTCTCGGATGGGCTCGCCCCGTTTCGCCTCCGATCGCGACCGCGCCACGAGAGCGTCACCCGACCGTGCGAGCGACGCCGCCGCATGCGCGCGCACGTGTTAGCTTGCTCGCGTGTCCGACCCTGCCTTCGGCGACGAAGGAGACGTCGCGCCGCTGCGCGCGGCGACTCGCTTCGGGCCCTACGTGCTCTGCTACGAGCTCGCGAGCGGCGGCATGGGCGCCGTGTTCCTCGCGAAGGCGGAGGGCCCACGCGGCTTCGAGAAGCTCGTCGCGCTCAAGCGCATCCACCCGCACCTCGCGCGCGACCCACGCTTCGCGACGATGTTCCTCGACGAGGCGCGCATCGCGGCGCGCATCCACCACCCGAACGTCTGCGGCGTGCACGAGTTCGGCGAGGTCGAGGGCGTCTACTACCTCACGATGCCGTATCTCGTGGGTGAGCCTCTGCACCGCGTGCTCCGCGAGGCCGCGCGCACGACCGCCGCGCTCCGCGACGAGCGCCCGTGGATGATCGCGCGGCTCGTGGTCGACGCGTGCGAAGGCCTGCACGCCGCGCACGAGCTCCGTGACGAGGCCGGTCAGCTCCTCGAGGTCGTGCACCGCGACGTGAGCCCGCAGAACCTCTTCGTCGGCTACGACGGAACCGCGCGGGTGCTCGACTTCGGCGTCGCGAGCGCGCGGCATCGCCACTACCAGACCTCGACCGGCGAGGTGAAGGGCAAGTTCGCGTACCTCGCGCCCGAGCAGCTCGAAGGCAAGACCGCGGATCGCCGCGTCGACGTGTGGGCGCTCGGCGTGGTGCTCTGGGAAGGCCTCGCGGGTCAGCGGCTCTTCGCGCGCGAGAACATGGCCGCGAGCGTGCGGGCCGTGAGCCAGGATCCGATCCCGCCGCTCTCGGACTTCGTCGATCTGCCAGACGAGCTTCAGCACGTGGTCGACCGAGCGCTGGCGCGCGATCGCGACGCTCGTTACGCGACCACGCGCGAGATGGGACGCGACCTGCTGCACGCGCTCGCGCGCCATCGCGTGATCGGACCGGCGGACGTGGGCGAGTGGCTCGCGAAGCTCTTCCCGAACGGACGCGCGGAAGGCGAGCGGCTGGTCGAAGAGAGCCGCGTGCTCTCGCTCGACGAGGTCTCGGGCATCGCGCTCACGAGCGGCGGCGCGACGGGCACCATGACGGTGCGGGATGCGGAGTTGAGCGTGGAGGGCGACGCGCACGACCCGCACGCGCACGACCCGCACGAAGAGGCGAGCCAGACGCGCGCGCGGACGAGATCTCGTGCGACCACCGCGAGCGCGCGCAGACGGAGCGACGGCACCGCCGATCCGACCGAAGCGACCCCGCTCGTGACGCCGCGCGCTCGGGCCGCTCACACGCGCACGCGATGGCTCGTGGCCTCGATCGCGGGCGCGCTCGGTCTCGGCGCGGTGACGGTCGTCGCGCTCTCGCTGCGCCCGAGCCCGCGACGACCGGAACCGCGACCCCACTCGCCTCGACGCCCGACACGAGCGCACGCCCCGCGTCCACGCCCGCCACCGCGACGACCGCCATACCGTCCACGGCCACACCGTCCACCACGGCGCCCGCCGAAGTCGCCTCGGAGCCCGTGCGGTCGACGGCGCTCGTACCCCCTGCGTCGAACGACTCCGATCCGACCGACGCGGACGCAATCGGCGCCGCGCCCGTCGAGCCCGCCGCCCCGAGGAGCACGAGCGACGATTCGACGGAAGCCGCACGCCCCGGGCGCCTGCAGGTCGCGACGCCCGGCGGTTGGGCCCTCGTGTTTCGTGGCCGCGCTCGCCTCGGTGAATCGCCAGGAACGTTCGCGCTGCCCGCCGGAGCACACGAGATCGGCATCCAGCCCTTCGGCGAGGGCCCGATCCGTCGTCGACGCGTCGTCATCCCGTCGGGGGGCACCACGCGCCTTTCGATCCCGATCCGCTGACGCGTGCGGCGGACACCTCGCACCTCTCGGAACGCGCGACTGGAACGCGCGACTCGAACGCGCGGTCGAAAGCAGTGCTCGAACCACCGCTTGTATCTACTCCACGACCGGGGTCCTGCAGTGGTAGGCCTCTGGTCGCGGTTC
>ERZ761602.3775-NODE-3775-length-20717-cov-7.946956_pt1 | contig 20717 bp, 18 predicted proteins | sample MGYA00512165_ERZ761602 | MGnify/ENA primary metagenome ERZ761602 (study PRJEB28899, sample SAMN02445085) | bioreactor sludge metagenome | biome: EBPR sludge; isolation source: Thorneside wastewater treatment plant | place: Australia: Brisbane, Thorneside...
GCTTGACGAAGCGCGGCTCGTTCAGGCGCAGGTCGGTGGTGACCACCGCCGGCAGCTTGAGCGCCACGGTTTCCAGACCGCCGTCGATCTCGCGGGTGACGTCGACCGTGCCGGCGCCGACTTCGACCTTGGAGGCGAACGTGCCCTGCGGCCAGCCCAGCAGCGCCGCCAGCATCTGGCCGGTTTGGTTGGAGTCGTCGTCGATGGCCTGCTTGCCGAGGATGACCAGTTCGGGTTTTTCCTTCTCGACCACTGCCTTGAGCAGCTTGGCGACCGCCAGCGGTTGCAGGTCGGCGTCGGTTTCCACCAGAATGCCCCGGTCGGCGCCCATCGCCAGCGCGGTGCGGATCGTGTCCTGGCAAGCGGCCACGCCCAGCGATACCGCCACGATTTCCTTCGCCTTGCCCGCCTCTTGCAGGCGGACGGCTTCTTCCACGGCGATTTCGTCGAACGGGTTCATGGACATCTTGACGTTGGCGGTTTCCACGCCGGAACCGTCCGCTTTCGCCCGAACCTTGACGTTATAGTCAACGACCCGTTTTACGGCGACTAGAATTTTCATCGTTCACCTTCGCTTTGAGATGGCTTGTGTTGGAGAGTGGCGCTAAACCCTGGTGAAGTATGGTATTTAGTCCCCCCTACCGATGCAATGGATTTATTGGCTGTCGGCGGAAACCGCAGCCGCGATTTCCCCCTGTTTCGCTCCGTCGTGTAGGCTAGCGCCGCGAACGAGCACCACCCAGACTGGAGAAGCGCATGTATTCCACCCACGAAGGCTACAACGACAGCATCCATGGCTATTATCTCGAAGATCTCGCGGTCGGCATGAGCGCCTCCCACGCCAAGACCGTCACCGAGACCGACGTGGTCATGTTCGCGGGGCTGACCGGCGACTACAACCCCGTGCATTGCAACGAGGTGTTCGCCGCGGGGACTCCGTTCAAGACCCGCATCGCCCACGGCATGTTTTGCGCCGGGCTGATTTCCTGCGTGGCGGGCACCCGCCTGCCGGGACCGGGGGCGATCTACGTGGACCAGCAGCTGCGCTTCAAGGCGCCGGTGCGGATCGGCGACACCGTCACCGCTACCTGCACCATCCAGGATATCAACGTGGAGCGGCGGCGGGTGGTGATGAGCACGGTCTGCACGGTGGGAGACACGGTCGTCGTGGAAGGTAACGCGACGTTCATGGTGAGTCGCCGCGCCAAGAAGTAGCCAGATTCGGGCGGAACGCGCGGGCGGATGGGATGAAGCCGGCGCGGGGCCGCGAAACTGAATGGCCATTCCCTTCTTGAGTTACCCGCCGCGACATCAGGATCGTATGGAGCGCCCCGTGTATTCCCTTCCTCCGGTTGTCGTTCCTGAGAGTTGGTTTTCCATTTTTACACTTAATTAACATTTTTTAATCCATATTTAACATTTGTTTATATTTGTTTGCCGGAATCCTTGAGGGATAGGATTATATTTTCCGCAGTAATTTTCGCATTCATTGGCCTTGGGAGGCGACTATGTATTTTAAAAAAACATTCTTAACCGGCTGTTTGACAATGGCGTTATCCGTTGCTCATGCGCAAACTGCCCCGGATCATATCACCGTTGCTGGCGGGTTTAATCCCATTCCCTTGATGATCAAGGCCGGGGAGAAATTGGTCAGTAAGTTTCCCCAATACAAGCCTCCCCAGATTCTTTATAACGATTCAAGCATCGGTTTTAGTCTATTTTGCGCGGGGACTGGAGTCGAGACACCCAGCATCAATACCGCTACGCGCCAGATGCGCCCTGCCGAAATCGAATTGTGCAATAAGAACGGCGTCAATGAAATCGTGGAAATCAAGCTGGGTAACGACGCTTTGGTTACCGCGCAGGGGCAGGATGGCCGTTTGAACCAGATCAGTCGAAAGGAGCTGTTCTTGGCCATGGCCAAGAATGTTCCCGATCCGAAGGACGGCACCAAGCTGATTCCTAATCCTTACAAGGAGTGGAAGGAAATCAATCCCACCTTGCCCAGCCTCAAGATCCAAATTGTGGCGCCAGAGCCAAAAATCGGTCTATACCAGTCGTTCGTGGCGGGTGTCGTGCTACCGGGCTGTAGGCAGGTCGATGCTTTTAAAGCCTTGGCAACGAGTGATCCCAAGCAATTTGAAGCGGTGTGCAAGAGTTTTCGCAAGGATAACGCTTATACCGAATACACACTCCCTCAAGTCGCCGCCCAAGAGTTGAAAAACAATCCAAATGGCCTGGGTCTGATACCACTAACCATGGTCGCCAAGGAAAGTCTGAAAAATGTATCCCTGGACAATATCTATACGTCGTTCACTAGCGTTGCCGCTGATATGAATGACTTGGTATTTCCAATCCTGGTATTTGTGAAAAAGCCACATGTCGCCCTCATTCCAGGTTTCAAAGAGTATCTTGACGAATTGACTTCCGAGGACGCCATAGGCACGGCAGGTTATTTTTACGGCATGGGGATGATTCCCTTGCCCCGATTCGAGCGCGAGCAGGCGAGAACCGCCGCCAAGACCTTGAAGGTGGTGACTCAGAAAAAGACGGCTACAAGTAGCTGAACAGATCGAGCGGATAGCGTTTCCCGGCTAGATAGTCGTCGATGCAGCGCAGCACCATGGGGCTGCGCAGTTTCGGTCCTAGCGCGGCGATTTCGTCGCGGCTCAGCCACAGGGCGCGCTCGATGCCGTGATCCAGCGGTTGGTCGGGATGATGGTGCAAGGCCCGCCCGGCGAAGCAGGTGCGGATGAAGGTGTGGCCCTGGGGATGGGTCCAGTAGTACAGGCCGACGATGGTGTCCACCTGGATTTCCCAGGCGGTTTCCTCCAGGGTTTCCCGAATCGCCGCCGCCGCTAGCGTTTCATGCTCGTCCAGATGCCCGGCCGGCTGGTTGTAGACCAATTCGTCGCCGTCGGCGTATTCCTCCACGATCAGGAACCGTCCATCCCGTTCGATGATGGTGGCGACGGTCAAGCGTGCGTCCCAGTCCATGTGCTGTCCTCACTGTAGGGGTTTGGCGAAGGTGAACGCGCCGCGCAAGTCGCCTTCCTTGAAGCCGCGCGCCTGGTCGTTCGGGTAAAGTTCCTTGAGTTTGGCGTCCACGGCGGGCTCGATATTCGCGCCGTGGCAACTCAGGCAGAGCGAGGCAGTGGGAATGGCCTTCATGTAACGGAAGGTTTTCTGGCCCTGGTCGTCGTCGATCACCGCGAAGAATTCCAGTTTGTCCACGGGTTCGCCCTGGGCCTTGCGCGCCTCGAACTGCTTGAGCACGGCCAGTTCCCAGTTGTCGGGCGCGTTGGCGGGGTTGCGCAGCTTGAGGCTGGTCCGCCCGACCAGCATTTCCTGTTTCTGGCCCAGGTCGGTGGCGATCTGGCCGGCCTTTTCATGGCAGACCGCGATGCCCTTGATCGGGCCGCCGCTCTGGATGGCTTGTTGCAGGGTGTCCTTCAGCAGGGTTCCGAACGTTTGCGCCACGTGTCGGCTGGCGACGATTTCCGGCGGTACGTCGGGTTGCTGTCGCGCCAAGGCGGGACCGGCGGCCAGCGCCGCGCCGAGAACCAGAATCGAAGTCGCTCGCATCGATGGATTCCCCCCTTTGGTTCGGTATTTGGACGAGCAGTATAGGCGAACGCGCCCGCTCCGGCGGATTTTTCCGAATTTCGGCCTTTCTAAACAGGGCAGGCGGAATTGCCGGTGTAACCAGATGATGAGGTGTACGATGAGCCTGTCCCAGAAGACCTGCACGCCCTGTCGGGGCGGTATTCCTCCGCTGGCTTTGGGCGAAGCCGAAGCTCTGTTGCCGCAAGCGCCCGGCTGGCGACTGCTGGAGGACGGCACGCGGATCGAACGACGATTCGAGTTCAGGAACTTTGTCGCCGCCTTGGCGTTCGTCAACCGAGTGGGCGATCTGGCCGAGCAGGAAGGGCACCATCCCGACATCACTTTCGGTTGGGGCTATGCCAATGTCTTGTTCTACACCCACAAGATCGGCGGCCTGCACGAAAACGACTTCATCATGGCCGCCAAGGTCAACGAGTTGTATGCCGAGTGAAGAGTCGCCGGCGAGCGACCCTGTATTCACAGGGGGAGGGTGAAAAGTTGTAGGTTGGGTTAGCGCGTAGCGCGTAACCCAACGGTCTACGGCCTAACCCAACCTACGAATATGCTCAAACCAGTCCGATTGTCGTAGGTTGGGTTAGCGCGCAGCGCGTAACCCAACATAATCAGGATGTTGGGTCACGGCTTACGTCCTAACCCAACCTACGAATGCCACGAATGCCACGAATGCGCTCAATCCAGCGCCGCCGCCGCCCCGCGCAAGGCCGGATGGTCGGCGGTGATCACCCAGGTCGGAATCGCCGCCAGGTAGCTGTTGAACCGACCCTTGGCCTCGAACCGGGCGCGGAACGCCGACCGGTCGAAAAATTCCCCCAGTCGCGGTACGATGCCGCCGCCGATGTAGACGCCACCTCGCGCGCCGAGGGTAAGAGCCAGATTGCCCGCCGCCGTGCCCAGCGCCGCGCAAAATAATTCCTGTACCTCCAGACAATGCGGACAGGTGCCGGCCAAGGCCCGCCGGGTGATTTCGCCGGGGGTCAAATCCTCGGCTTTCCAGCCATCCAGTTCGGCCAGCGCGGTGTAGACCTCGACCCAACCCGGCCCGGCCAGTACCCGCTCGGGCGAGACATGGCCGAAGCGGCGCCGCAGGATTTGACCGATCGCCCATTCTCGTTCGTTGGCGGGGGAAAAAGTGGCGTGACCGCCCTCGGTCTGGAGCGGAATCCAGTGATAGCCCGACCACACCAGGCCCGACACGCCCAAGCCAGTTCCCGGTCCGATGAGGCCGATGGGTGCGTTTTCGACAGCCGTTCCCCCACCCACCGGCCGGCGTTCATCCAGACCCAGCAACGGCAACGCCAGCGCCAGCGCGGTAAAATCGTTGAGAATCAGCAACCGTTCCAGTCCCAACGCCTGTTCCGCCGCCTTCCTGGAAAACGACCAGTGACTGTTGGTGAACTGAATCCAGTCGCCGGTGACCGGCGTGGCGACCGCGACGGCGGCGCGGCGCGGATGCGGCCCGGCAATCCCGCGCAAATAGGCGGCGGCGGCCTGGATCAGGTCCGGGTAATCGGCGCCGCTCAGCACTCGTTCCGACTGAATGCGACCGTCCGGAGTCGCAAGGGCAAAGCGGGCGTTGGTGCCGCCGATGTCGGCGATCAAGTCTGGAGCTTCGGTGGAGTGTTGCGTCATGGCGAGGTTTCCTGCCGAGTGGAACGGTCGTGGCGATTGGGCGACCGAGGGTGGGTTGTCATGACCATCTTGTGTTATGCTGCATAGCCACATTAAGATAGCCAGAATTTTCGATGCGCCCTTCTTTAAAGGACGATGCGAAAACACGCAAGGGCTTTCGATGGTCGTACCGATCGGGTTTTGAGCACAACCCCGTAAACCTCCAAGAGGATAGAAAAAATGGCGTTTCTGAGCGTTGAACAACTGAAAAAAGACTGGGCTGAGAATCCCCGCTGGAAAGGCATCAAGCGCGGCTACACCGCCGAGGATGTCGTGCGGCTGCGCGGCAACATTCCAGTCGAATACAGCCTGGCGCAGCGGGGCGCCGAGAAGCTGTGGCAACTGATCACCACCACGCCTTACGTCAACTGCCTGGGCGCGCTGACCGGCGGTCAGGCCATGCAGCAGGCCAAGGCCGGCGTCAAGGCTATCTACCTGTCCGGCTGGCAGGTCGCGGCGGACAACAATACCTACATGTCGATGTATCCCGACCAGTCGCTGTATCCGGTGGATTCGGTGCCGGCGGTGGTCGCGCGCATCAACAACACCTTCAAGCGCGCCGACGAGATTCAATGCGCCCGTGGCATCGGGCCGGGCCACAAGGATTTCATCGACTATTTCCTGCCCATCGTCGGTGACGCCGAAGCCGGTTTCGGCGGCGTGCTGAACGCTCACGAACTGATGAAGTCGATGATCCGGGCTGGCGCGGCGGGCGTCCACTTCGAGGATCAGTTGGCCTCGGTCAAGAAGTGCGGCCACATGGGCGGCAAGGTGCTGGTGCCGAGCCAGGAAGCCGTGCAGAAACTGATCGCGGCCCGCCTGGCGGCCGACGTCTACGGCGTGCCGACCATCCTGCTGGCTCGCACCGACGCCGAGGCGGCCGACCTGCTGACCAGCGACTGCGACGAGAACGACAAGCCGTTCTGCACTGGCGAGCGCACCGTCGAAGGCTTCTACAAGACCAAGAAAGGTCTGGCGCAGGCGATTTCGCGCGGTCTGGCCTACGCGCCCTACGCCGATATGGTGTGGTGCGAGACCGGCACCCCCGACCTCGACTTCGCCAAGAAGTTCGCCGACGCCATCCAGAACCAGTTCCCCGGCAAGATGCTGGCCTACAACTGCTCGCCATCCTTCAACTGGAAGAAGAACCTGGACGACGCCACCATCGCCAAGTTCCAGCGCGAGCTGGGCGCGATGGGCTACAAGTACCAGTTCATCACCCTGGCCGGCATCCACAACATGTGGTACCACATGTTCGACCTGGCGCAGGATTACGTGAAGCGCGGCATGTCGGCCTATGTCGAGAAGGTGCAGGAACCCGAATTCGCCGCCCGCGATCGCGGCTACACCTTCGTCAGCCATCAGCAGGAAGTCGGCACCGGCTACTTCGACGACGTGACCACCGTCATCCAGGGCGGCGTGTCCTCGGTGACCGCACTGACCGGTTCCACGGAAGAAGAACAATTCCACTAAGCGTCGTGCCCGCCGTTTGCCGCTAGCGGCGCCAACGGCGGAATCCGCCGGCCATCCGACGACCCGGAGGGAAACTCTCTCCGGGTTTTTGCCATTGGAAACCGCTAAAATCATTCCCGCCGATTTCGAACGAACACCCATCCAAGGAGCAGCCCGTGAGCCTCAATTTGCCTGCTGGCGTGCAAGTGAACGCCCCGCTTTATCCCCGCTTCGACGAGATTCTGACCCATGACGCGCTGGCTCTGGTGGCCAAGCTACACCGCGCTTTCGAGCCGCGCCGCCAGGAATTGTTGAAAAAGCGCGTCGAGCGTCAGGCGCGCATCGACGCGGGCGAAATGCCCGATTTTCTGCCGGAAACCAAACATATCCGCGAAGGCGACTGGAAGATTGCGCTGCTGCCCAAGGCGCTGGAGCGCCGCCGCACCGAAATCACCGGTCCGGTCGAGCGCAAGATGATCATCAACGCCTACAACTCCGGCGCCGATTCCTACATGACCGACTTCGAGGATTCCAACAGCCCCAACTGGTACAACCAGATTCAGGGGCAGGTGAATCTGGTCGACGCCATCCGCCGCAAGATCAGCTACATGAACGAGGTAGGCAAGGAGTACAAGCTGAACGATACCATCGCCACGCTGCAAATTCGGCCGCGCGGCTGGCATCTGGACGAGAAGCACGTGCTGGTGGACGGGCAGCGCGTTTCCGGCGGCATCTTCGATTTTGGCCTGGTCTTCTTCCACAACGCCAAGGAACAGATTGCCCGTGGCGCTGGCCCGTTCTACTACCTGCCGAAGATGGAAAGCCATCTGGAAGCGCGGTTGTGGAACGATATCTTCTGCATGGCGCAGGACGAGCTGGGCATTCCGCGCGGCACCATCAAGGCGACCGTGCTGATCGAAACCATCCTCGCCACCTTCGAGATGGAAGAAATCCTGTACGAGCTGCGCGAGCATTCCGCCGGCCTCAACGCCGGGCGCTGGGACTACATCTTTAGCTGCATCAAGAAATTCAAGAAGAACAAGGAATTCTGTCTGGCCAATCGCGGCGCGATCACCATGGAAGTGCCGTTCATGCGTTCCTACGCCCTGCATCTGGTCAAGGTCTGCCACAAACGCGGCGCCCCGGCCATGGGCGGCATGTCGGCGCTGATCCCGATCAAGAATGATCCCGAAGCCAACGAAAAGGCGCTGGCGGGCATCCGCCACGACAAGACCCGCGACGCCCGCGACGGCTTCGATGGCGGTTGGGTGGCCCATCCCGGTCTGGTGCCCATCGCCCACGAGGAGTTCGTCAAGGTGCTGGGCGACAAGCCGAATCAGTGGGAGAAGCAGCGCGACGAAGTGTTCGCGGCCAAGGATTTCCTGAACTTCCAGCCTGAACAGCCCATCACCGAGACTGGGTTGCGCAACAACATCAACGTCGGCATTCACTACCTGGGTTCGTGGCTGGCGGGCAACGGCTGCGTGCCGATCCATAATCTGATGGAAGACGCCGCCACCGCCGAAATTTCCCGCTCGCAGGTCTGGCAGTGGGTGGTCAGCCCGAAGGGCACGCTGGACGACGGCCGCAAGGTCACCGCCGAACTGGTCCACGCGATGATTCCCGAGGAATTGGCCAAGGTCAAGGCGACTGTCACCGCCCAGGGCGAGGATACCACCACCTATGACCAGGCCGCCGGCATCTTCGAGAAGATGTCCCTGTCGGCTGACTACCCCGAGTTCCTGACTCTGCCGCTGTACGAGGCGATGGATTGATCTGACTCAGCCAGTGTTGGTATCAGAAAAGCGCCCGAAAACCGGGCGCTTTTTTTGTTTTTGTTCAATACCTTATCGATTGTTTAGAACAGTTTTACCTACCCTGTTGCAATTCAGGTTATCAATCTATAATAAAAATTAGCCATCTGAGTTTTATTACCGAGTAGTTTCACAGAGAATCACTTTCTTACCCCCACTTCATTAATTATGTCACTTTCCGCTTATCAACAGGCTTTGGCTGGTCTAACGGATCACGTTCGGAAGAAAGCTGAGGATGCGCGTGTCGTTTTGCCTGATCAAGTTAGTCGAAATATTGCTGATGAGACGGCGCTTGCGATAGCTGATTTTATGAGTCTTTTGAGTCAGTTTGTCGTCCGACTCGCCAGTGGCGAGCCGCCGCGCCGTGCTTGGGTGGAGGCTTGTCGAACTCATAAACGGAAGGGATGTACCATCCATGATGCCGATTGTCCAGAAATTCTTGGGCGGGTCAAGGGGTTGGACGATCATGCCGCTGCTATCGCGAGGGCTTCTCGTGGCGATCTGACGAAGGAACAGGCCAGGAAATTGCTCCTCAAATACTCAGGATCGGTCGATCTTGGCGGATTTGAAACCTTTTTGCGGGAAGCTGCCTTGGGCAGTTACCTGGTCTGGGCCACCTTTGACCCAGCCGATTTCAGGGTAAATCCATTTGATCGGCTACCGCGAACTCATCATGGCATTTGCACGGCCCTTGGCCTGGGACACTTTACCCCGAGCGATATTTTGATCGTCCTTGTCTGGGGTTATGCCGATTCCGGTTCTCCGCCGCTGCATCGTCCGACCGTGGCCGATGCCGAGGATTATCCATATTACCGACCTCGACCCGAAGTTGATGCTCGTTGGGGATTGACCGAACCGTTGTCGCCCAATCCCGATAAGCTTTCGCCACAACCTGAAGTCGTCATGCCTGAAACGACCAGCCGAGGATTGCGGTTGCCATTTCAAGTTGTCCACGCATAGGTTTCACTGCAATGAATACATCAATATCTGTTGATGATCTAAATCACGAGGAAGTTCGTGCTTGGCTGGAACGAGCATTGCGCGGACAGGAGTTTTTGCCATTGCTTACAAGGGATGAGTTTCCTCATCTGGGTATTGCACGGCTGGAAAAAACTTTGAAGCCAGCAACCCGCGATTCTCTAAGAGATGGCGCTTTACAACTGGTTCGTCAATTTTGCGTGGATGGACGGGGAGAAACGGGTTATGTGCAAGAACTTCTCGCACTGGCGGCGGCTTTCAAACAACCTGAAGCCGTACAGATGCTGGCGCGACTGGCTGATGATTTTTCAGATTTATCCCAATTTTCCACTGAAATCCAACTCGCTGTATTAGCCGCGCTGGTTGATATGTCGCCGCCTCAGTCAGTGGAGTTCTGGGTGCGTATTTTCAATCGAGATCCGGAAAATTACGCAGGTTTGGCTCTTTCTGGGGTGCTCGCGATCAATCCCGCACGAGCCATCGAGTTGTTACCGAAAATGCCCGATACCGAGCGTGCTGGACAAGCCACCGCGCTCAAGCTCGATCTTGCTTGGGACGATCTTCCGGCGGGGCAACGCCATCAATTTGTTTGGGGTGTTCAGAATGTTCTGGGACGATGTGGTTGTCGCTTTGTCCCTCCCGTGAGGGCGTGGGCGGATTCAAAGGAAGAATCTCGCCCTACTACTGTCAACCCAAGCCTGCTTGCCGCCTTATTCAAATCCCTTGGCCCAGCGGAGGTTGACGCGAGATGGCACAGTCCAAAACTCTGCTCCTGCTGAGTATCTGAGACATGAGCGAAGAAAAGTCCAAAGCTGCATTCGTCACGTTTTACTCCTTCAAAGGAGGAGTCGGGCGCAGCATGGCGCTGATCAACACCGCCGGTATTCTAGCTGGGCGGGGTTTTCGCGTGTTGGTCATCGATCTCGATCTTGAAGCTCCTGGGCTTTCCTACCTCGACCCAGACGCGCCTGATGTTGCGCCGGATGAGTGCGCCCCGAGGCAACGTCCGTTGCAGCTTGGATTTGTGGATTTGTTGAGTGACGCGAAGGAACGTGGGGAAGCGGCGGACCTATTCACCTTATCTCCTGTTGATCTCGCAAACCGTTACACCCAGCCCTATTACCTTCCTGAAAAGCTGTGTGAATTCAGGGATGGTTCGCTCCACATCATGCCAGCAGGCAAATTCGATGGCCATTACGGAGAGCGTCTTGATGCTTTGAACCTGCACGAGCTTTATCAGGATGGCTTGGGCGAACCGCTGATCCGCGCCTTCAAGAAGAGATTTAAGGAGGCGGATTTGTATGATTATATCCTCGTGGATAGCCGAACCGGTTTTTCGGACGAGGCCGGTATCTGTACTCGTGATTTGGCCGATTACCTCATGATTTTGAGTGGGTTGAATCGCCAGAACGTTGAAGGGACTTGCGAATTCCTAAAGGCGTTACGTGTTGCGACCGATGGAAAAAAGCCATTCCAAATCATTATCAGTCCAGTCCCTAATGGGGAAGACGCTCTAGTCGATCAGCGAGAGGAGATGGCAAGGAAATCTTTTGAAGCAGCATGGGGAGCTAAGATCGATTTGTCGTTGCAGATTCCCTACCACCCCCAACTCGCACTCACCGAGGAACCCCATATCTTCAGACGCCGTCGAGGCTATTTGTTCGAGGCTTATCGCGCCATTGAGCGCAGTATGCTTGCGGCAATAGGTATTGATGCGCGGAGTTTGATGCAAAGGGTTGAGAAGGCGTTACAGAAAAGAGATTATTTAGCTGCCTTGCGCGATCTGCGATATATGGTGCGATTAGACGATGGAAAGCCGGTTCTTGCCAGATTTACTTTTATTTTTTTGATGGGTGGATGGCAATTTTCAAAAGATAGTGCAGCAGGTGAGCTAGGTCAGGAGCAAATCAATCTGAATACTATTTTAGATGATGCAGCGGGACAGAAGGTGATTAGGCTTATTGTGAGCAATTTTCCCGTGGGCGGTGAGGATAAAGGGAGTGCTTGGGTATTGGTCAAACGTCTGGAAAATATTTCTATTGATTTGGCTGATGAACTCTATAGGCGTATTATCGATGCCACACCAAGCGATGCAAATATTCTCGGTGCCTATGCGATTTTCCTGAAAAACAAGCGAGGTGATTTGGAAGGTGCAAAGGTTTATTACGAGCATGCACTGGAAGCTGATCCGGAGCACGTCAAAAACCTGACTAATTATGGACAATTCCTTGTAGAACAGGATCGACTAACAGAGGGGGAAAATACTCTTATTTCTGCTTTTGAACGCATTGACCGATCCAAAGCAGGAATCGTTGCCGCCGAAATTTTCTTTTCCCTCTGGCTCGTTGCGCGGATGCAGGGAAAGGGTGCGGAATGTTGGGAACGGCATTTTAAGTTTGTTGTTAAAAAGGGCTTTAAGCGGTATCCATGGAGCTTCAAGCGGATGCTCACTCAAGCGAAGAAGATACTGTCACCGGAAGAGTTTGAATATGCTGAAGCTCTAGCGCGGGTTTTTCTCGATGAAGGCCAAGTGGCCAATCTTGAACAGTATGAGCGGTGGCGCGTCCTGGAACCGCTGGACCCGCTGGAAGCGGGTAGCAAGTTTTCCGAGGATACCCCTGCTTCAGGGTCTTCAGCCTCTTCGTGAAATCCCGTTGCCACAACCTGATGGAATCAGGTCGCCACCGCCGAAATTTCCCGCTCTCAATCCTGACTTGAAGGGTCGTTTCGCCGATACGCCTCGGCGTGTTCGGGGCTGTAGAGATACGAAGCGGGGAATCCTTCCGGCTGGATCACCCGCCCGACCAGAATCAACGCGGTGCGGGTGAAACCCTTGGTCTCGACCCGGTCGGCGATGTCGGCCAGCGTGCCGACCACGCCGTCCTGATCCGGCCAGGAGACCCGGTGCAGCACCGCCGCCGGGCAATCCGCGCCGTAGGACGGAGTCAGTTCCGCGACGATTTCCCGCAATTTGTCCACGCTGAGGTAGATCGCCAGCGTGGCGCGGTGCCGGGCTAGTTCCGGCAGACTTTCGCCGTCGGGCATCGGCGTTTTGCCGGCGTGACGGGTGAGAATGATGGTCTGGCTGACGCCCGGCAGGGTCAATTCCCGGCGTAGCAGGGCAGCCCCGGCGAAGGCGGCAGTCACGCCCGGCACCACCTGATAGGGAATTCCCAGTTTCTCCAGTTCGCGCATCTGCTCGCCGATGGCCCCGTACAGCGCGGGGTCGCCGGTATGCACCCGCGCCACGTCCAGCCCCCGTTCGTGGGCGGCGCGAATGCGGGCGATGATCTGATCCAGGCTCAGATCGGCGGTATTGACGATTTCAGCGTCTGGATTGGCGGCCAAAATCACTTCCCTCGGCACCAGCGAACCGGCATACAGCACCAGCGGGCATTCACCGATCAGACGCCGGCCCTTGACGGTGATTAGTTCGGGATCACCGGGACCGGCGCCGATGAAATGGACGGTCATTCGAATTTTCCGTGGTTGGCGTTTTGCGTTGACGCCGGGGCGGCGCCAAATGGGGAAGCAACGATCCTGATTGGGATGGCAAGGAATAATAGTTTACCGTAAGGATTCGGTAACTTTGTTTCGAGGAGCGCAAGTGACTATCGAGAATGTGGGGAAGAAACGGTCCATGCCCCCCGTCACCGTCGTCAGCTTGACCGAACCGGGCCGGGCGCTGGCGGAGCGGTTGCGGTCGTTGATGCCGGACGCCGAATTGCTGCACCGGCCGCAGCCTTTCCAGGACGCGATTCGTCACCGCTTCCTCTCGGGTCGCCGGTTGGTACTGCTGTGCGCGGTCGGTATCGCGGTGCGGAGTCTGGCGCCGGTCTTGCGCGACAAATATCAGGATCCGGCGGTGCTGGTCCTCGACGAACACGGCCGATTCGTGGTGCCGATCCTATCGGGCCACGAAGGCGGCGCCAACGAATGGGCGCGGCAAGTCGCCGATTTCCTGGGTGCGCAGGCGGTCATCACCGGCGCGCAACGCTATACCCACCCCCTGCTGGCGGCTGGCTTCGGCTGCAATCGCGGTTGCCCACTGGAATCATTGCTGGTCCTGCTTGACCGGACCTTGGCTGAACACGGCTTGCGGCGCGATGACTTGCGGGCGCTAGCCAGCATCGAACTCAAGCGGGACGAACCGGGATTGCACCAGTTGGCCGAGACCCTGAATCTGCCGATTCACTTCTATCCCGCCGTCGTGCTGCGGGAGTACGACGACCGCCTCAGCCGCAAGTCCGAAATCGTGTTTCGGGAAACCGGTTGCCATGGCGTGGCGGAAGCGGCGGCGCTGGCTTGCGCCGAACGCTTGGTCGCGCATGATTTTCGGGCGGAACTGATCATCCCCAAGCGGAAAAACACCGACGCCACCCTGGCAGTGGCGCGGATTTACGGTAATCGCGAGGACTGAGCCGTCATGGATGATCCACGGAGCGCTCCACGAAGCGACCGATGCGTTCGAGCGCTTCCCGGGCCTCTGGCAGAACCGGTTCGAAAAGCTGCCAGACATGCGGCATGTCCGGCCAGGTTTCCAGTTCCGCGCTGGACCCGGCGGCGCGGGCCTTGTTGACGTAGCGGCGGGCGTCGCCCAGCATCATCTCCGCTTCGCTGGCCTGCACCAGCACCGGCGGCAGTCCGGACAGATCGCCGAAGACCGGGGAAATCAACGGATTCGGTGGAACTATCCGGTTCCAGAGCCAGGTGATCAGCAGCAGCAGGGTTTTGGGAAGGTACAGGAAGCGCCCCAGACCGGGACCCAGAAACACATCGGTTTGGCGATGGCTCTTGCAGGTGGGGCTGGACAGCGTCATATCGACGATCGGCGACAGCGCCATGGCGCCCCGCGCGGCGCGCAACCCCGCGTCGCGTGCCCAGGCGATGAGCATGAGTACCAGGTTGCCCCCCGCCGAGTCGCCGGCCACGAACAACTCACGGACCGGTCCCGGTCCATCGGGACCGTGATCCAGAATCCAGCGATAGCCGGCCTGACAATCGGCGATCATGTCCCGGCGCGAATGCTCGGGCATCAGCCGGTAGTCCAGCGCCAGCACCGCCGCGCCCGCGACCCGCGCCAGACGGGTGGTGATCATGCGATGGCCGCTGGGACATCCACTGATGAACGCGCCGCCGTGCAGGTACAGGACCCGGCGATTCGGATCGGAGTGGGGCGCCAGCACCCACTCGCCCGGCACGCCGCCGGCGTCGGTTTCCTCGATGCGGTAGTCCGCCGCGCCCACCAGCGACGGGTCCAGGAAGCCCCCCGCCATCACGCGCCGGATCGCCGCCAGCCGCTGCTTCATGGGGGTGGAACGAATCTCGGCCAAGGCTTGCTCCAACAGCAGTACGACTTCCTGGCAGTCGCCGCTGGCGGCGTCTCGCCCGCCTGGGCGGATTTCCACCGGCTGGTCGTAAGCCCGCAGGCTCGGACCCTTCAGAAAACGATGGATGAGTAACCAAGCTACCGCCACAAGTAGCAGCAGCGTCACCAAGGTCCAATCCGACATGAATTTTCTCCTCAAGATCGTTCAGGGCCAGGGGCGCGTCGTGTGCCCGTGATGTAGCGGACCCCGGCCCTGGCCCAGACCGGGCGCGGTCCGAATCGCTTCCCGCACGTAGGCCAGCGCCCGCCGGACCGCCGCGGTCAACGGTAACCCTTGCGCCAGCCCGACGGCGATGGCCGAGGCCAGGGTGCAGCCGGCACCGTGCGTATCGCGGCTGTCGACGCGCGGCGCGGTGAATGCTTCCGCGCCTTCCGGCCAGATCAGCCAGTCGGTGACGGTCTCGCCGGGCAGATGCCCACCCTTGACCAGCACCGCCGCCGGCCCGAGTTCGAGCAATCGACGGCCCACCGCCGCCAGGTCGTCGGGCTCCCGGATCGGCAACCCGCTCAGCGCCTCCGCCTCGCGAACATTGGGCGTGATCAGGGCGGCGCGGGGCAACAGGCGCTGGATTAGCGTTTCGCGCGCTGCTGGATCGAGCAGCGCGTCGCCGCCCTTGGCGTACATCACCGGATCGACCACCACCGGAATGCCGGTGGCCACGCGGTCGAGCGTTTCGACCACGGCGTCGATGACGGCGGCGTGGTGCAACATGCCGGTCTTGACGCAGTCGGCACCCAGATCGTCCAGCACCACTTCCATCTGTTGGGCGATGAAGGCCGGCTCCACCCCGACGATGCCGAAGACGCCCTGGGTGTTTTGCGCGGTCAGCGCGGTGATCGCCGTCGCCGCGTAGCCGCCCAGCGCCGTCACCGTCTTCAGATCGGCCTGAATTCCCGCGCCGCCGCCGGAATCCGAACCCGCCACGATCAGTACCCGCCCGTTCGTTGCCATGCGTTCTCCTGGATTTGGAGTTTCAAGCCATTACGCCAATTGCGCGGCGCGGTAAAAGCAGGTAGCGTACCGCGATTTCACGGAACGTGGTGATTATAACCATGCGGATCGAATCCCCCCTGTGCCTGTACACCGGCGTGGTGCCACCCGAGTGGATCGATAACAACGGCCACATGAACGTCGCCTATTACGTGCTGGCGTTCGATCATGCCACCGACGCCTTCATGGAGTGTCTGGGCATGGGGCGGGAATATCAGGACCGCCAGCGCTGCTCCACCTTCGTGGTGGAAACTCATGTCAATTATCAGCGCGAGTTGATGGCCGGCGATCCCATGCGCATCACCACCCAGTTGCTCGGCTTCGACAGCAAGCGGATTCACTATTTTCATCGGCTGTATCACGCCGAGCGAGGCTTTCTGTCCGCCACCACCGAGTTGATGGTGATCCATGTGGATTTGACCGAGCGCCACAGCGCGCCGATGCCCGTGTCGGCCATGGACCGGCTGAGCGCGCTGATGGCGGCGCACATCCAACTGTCGCGTCCGCCCCAATCGGGCCGGGTGATGGGGGTGCGCGCCAAATCACCGACCATCCAGCCCGAAACGCCGGTGTTACGCTGGCTGTCGCGGTGAATGGCGCGGAGCCCGTGGGGGCTCATTTTCGCCAACGCGCCCTGCTGGCGCTGGTTCGCTTCGACGGCTGGCCGCGGATCGCCGTGGCGTTCGTCAATGCGATCCTGGTGATCGTGCTGGCGCGCGCGCTCGCCGGTTTGACCCTGGCGATACTGACGGGGCCTTCCCTGCCGCCTGCCCGGTCCCCGGCGTTGGCGGAGTATTCGCCGGGCGCCGATGCTCCCGCGTCCCCGCGCCAGACCGAGGACGCCGTCATCGGCGCCTGGCATTTGTTCGGCCAGGCCGAGGCTGGCCGGCCGGTGGAAACGCCGCCGGTCCCGCTGCCGGCCACCCCGCTCAAGCTGCGGCTGGTCGGAATCTTTTTCATGGAGCAGGGGAGCGACCGAGCGTTGGCCCTGATCGCCGAGGACAATGGGCTGGAGCGTGGTTACCGGCCTGGCGAGCCGTTGCCTGGCGGCGCCCGCTTGCACCGCATCCAGCGCGATCATGTGGTGATTTCCCGCAACGGCCGGGAAGAGGCGCTCAAACTGCCGAAGTTGGGCGATGGGTTGCCGGAGACCGCGCCGATGCCGGCGCCGCCGAGCGCTCCCGAACCGACGATGGAGCCGATGGCCGAACCGGCGGCTTCCGGAGAGGCGCGGGTGATCGACGCCAGTGCGGTGCTGGAACGCTTGCGCGGCGACAGGATGACTCAACCACGGGCGCTGGAGGATATCGCGTTCGCCAGTCCCTACCTGCAAGATGGTCAGTTCGTCGGGTTTCGCCTGCGGGAGGGGCGGGACCCAAGGTTGTTGGGGCAGCTTGGTCTCAGCGGCGGCGACGTGGTCACCGAAATCAACGGTAGCCGCCTGAGCAGTCCCATCCAGGGTTTGACCCTCCTGCGGGAAGTGTTGGGCGCGGATCGAGTCAGTGTGCGAGTATTGCGCGGCGGCGTCGAGATTCCCCTGACCTTTTCCCTGGGCGGCCGGCCGTCGCGATGAGCTTCTCGACATGCCGCCGCGGCGCCAGGCCCACCCTTTTCGATCATGATGATTCTCTCCAAGTGGTTCGATAGACGGCCCGTTAAGCTATCCACGCGCGCCGCGCGCCGGGTCCTGGGCGCGTTGCTGTTGAGCTTGACGCTGATCCCGTCGGCGTTGGCGGCGCCGGTGACGCTCAACCTCAAGGAGGTTGAGATCAACGCCCTGGTGGAAAGCATGTCGGCGTTGACCGGCAAGAACTTCATCGTCGATCCGCGGGTCAAGGGCCGGGTGACGGTCATTTCCGCCAAGCCGATGGACGAAAGGGAGCTTTACGAAGTTTTCCTGTCGGTGCTGGCGGTGCATGGCTTCGCCGCCATTCCCAGCGGCAAGGCGATCAAGATCGTGCCGACGGCCGGGGCCAAGCAGGAAAATATTCCCACCGTGGACCAACGCAGCGGCGCCGAACCGGATCAGATCGTCACCCGGGTCATTCAGGTGCAGAACGTTTCCGCCGCGCAGATCGTGCCGATCCTCCGTCCCCTGATTCCGCCGCAGGGTCATCTGGCCGCCTATACCCCCACCAATGTCCTGATCATTTCCGACGCGGCGGCCAACGTCGAGCGCATCGCCAGCATCATTGCCCGGGTCGATCTGGCCAGCAACGAGGAAGTCGAGATTGTGCCGCTGCGTCACGCTTCGGCCATCGAGATCACACGGGTGCTGACCACTCTGGAGCAGGGACGAGTCAAGGCCGATCCAACCGCCGCGGCCGGCACGCCGCCGCGCATGGTGGCGGACGAGCGCACCAACAGCATCTTGTTGAGCGGCGACAAGGCGTCGCGGCTGCGGTTGCGGGCGCTGATCACCCATCTGGACACGCCGGTGGATAGCGGCGGTAATACCCAGGTGGTCTATCTGCGCTACGCCAAGGCCAAGAATCTAATGACGGTGTTGCAGGGGGTCAGCAAGAGCCTGAGCAACGAAGCCGCGCGCAACGTCCCCATGTCCGGTCAGGCCATCAACGCGCCACCAGGCGGTGGGAGCGGTAGTAGCGGCGGCGGTCTGGTCGATATCCAGGCCGACGACGCGACCAATGCCCTGGTGATCACGGCGCCGCCGGATCTGATTCGCTCCCTGCGCTCGGTGATCGCGCAATTGGACGTGCGCCGCGCCCAGGTGCTGGTGGAAGCGGTCATCGCCGAGATTTCCGCCGAGAAAACCGCCGAGTTGGGGGTGCAATGGGTGGTGAGTAGCAACAATGCGATCGGCTTCACCAACTTCGACGCCGGTACTTCCAGCCTGGCCAATATCATCGGCCTGGCGGCGCAGGCTAACGAGGACGATTTATCGGCGCTCTCGGCGGCAAGAATACCGCAAGGTCTACAGCTTGGCGTGGGGAGTGTCGCCGGTGGCGTCGGCGCCATCATCAGCGCCCTGGCTAAGGACGCCGACGCCAACGTGCTGTCCACCCCGACCCTTGTGACGCTGGACAACGAGGAGGCATCGATCATCGTCGGCCAGGACGTGCCGTTCGTGACCGGTTCCTACACCACCTCGACCGGCAGTGGAAGCAGCACGACGTCGCAGATCGGCAATCCGTTCCAGACCATCAATCGCGAGAAGGTGGGCATCAAGCTCAAGGTCAAGCCGCAAATCAATGAAGGGAACGCCGTCAAGCTGGAAATCAGTCAGGAAGTTTCCAACGTAGTGCCGTCGGCTAACGCCGCCACTCAGGGACCGACCCTGAATACCCGCGAGATCAAGACCAACGTGCTGGTGGAGGATGGGCAGATTCTGGTGCTGGGTGGACTGATCGACGACAAGATCGACGAAAGCGCGCAGAAAGTGCCGCTGCTGGGCGACATTCCGTTGCTGGGCAATCTGTTCCGCTATCGCAGCACCAGCAAGCTCAGGCGCAATCTGATGGTGTTCCTGCACCCGGTCATCCTGCGAGAACCGGGACAGGGCACCTTGCATACCAGCGACAAGTACAGCTATATCCGCGAGCAACAGTTGGCGGCGCGAACCAAGGAAGTTTCGCTGCTGCCGGATGTGCGGACGCCGGTGTTGAAGGAACCGGCGGAGGTGAGGGCGCAGGGCACGATTCTCGACACGCAGCCTCCAGCCGCGCCGGTGCCGACGCCGGCGGCCAGCGCGCCGCCAAAGGGGGCGGAGCCGGTGGAATTCGGCTTCGGCAACAAATGAATGACGAGTCCGCGCCGGTCGGGGCGGGCGAGGCCGAGACAGCGCCGGCTCGCCGCCTGCCGTATGCTTTCGCCAAGCGTCATGGCGTGTTGGTGCTGGGGGAAACGGCGGAGGGTATCGACATTGCCTGCCGGCCCGATGTCAGCGCGCGCAGCCTGTTGGAGTTGCGCCGCTCTCTGGGCGCGCCGTTGCGGCCCGCGCTGGCGCCGGCCGAGCGGTTCGAATATTTATTGCAAAACCACTACGAAGGCGAAAGCAACGGCGCGGCGCGAATGATGGAAGACCTGGGTGAGGAAATGGATCTCAATCAGGTTGCCCTGGCCCTGCCCGAGCCGGAGGATTTGCTGGAAAGCGCCGACGATGCGCCGATCATCCGGCTGATCAACGCCCTGTTGACTGAGGCGATCAAGGAAAACGCCTCGGATATTCACATCGAATCGTTCGAAAATCGCCTGCTGGTGCGGTTCCGGGTGGACGGCGTGCTGCGCGAGGCCCTGCAACCGCCGCGCGCGCTAGGGCCGCTGCTGGCGTCCCGCGTCAAGGTGATGGCCCATCTCGACATCGCCGAAAAGCGTCTGCCGCAGGACGGGCGGATTTCGCTTAAAGTTGCGGGACGGCCGGTGGACGTGCGGGTTTCGACCCTGCCGACCGGGCACGGCGAGCGGGTGGTGCTGCGCCTGCTGGACAAACGCGAGGGTCGGCTAGATTTGCGGCATCTGGGCATGGAGCCGAGCGACGAGACGCGATTGCTGAAGCTGATCCATCGTCCCCACGGCATCCTGCTGGTCACCGGCCCGACGGGTTCGGGCAAGACCACGACGCTGTACGCGGCGCTCACTCAACTCAACGACCGCAAGCGCAACATCATGACCGTCGAGGATCCGATTGAGTACTATCTCGACGGGATCAGCCAGACCCAGGTCAACACCAAGGTGGAGATGACCTTCGCCCGTGGCCTGCGCGCTATTTTGCGCCAGGACCCGGACGTGGTGATGGTCGGCGAAATCCGCGATCTGGAAACCGCCGAAATCGCGGTGC
>ERZ761602.3777-NODE-3777-length-20704-cov-5.661824_pt1 | contig 20704 bp, 14 predicted proteins | sample MGYA00512165_ERZ761602 | MGnify/ENA primary metagenome ERZ761602 (study PRJEB28899, sample SAMN02445085) | bioreactor sludge metagenome | biome: EBPR sludge; isolation source: Thorneside wastewater treatment plant | place: Australia: Brisbane, Thorneside...
GGCTCGATCGAGGGCGGCGGGCGCTCTACACTCTGGCCGGTGTCGAGCCCTCGCGTCGTGGCCTCGCTCTGTGCGCTCGCGGCGCTGTCGTCGGCCTTGCCCGGGCTCGCCGACCCGCCTCGCCTCGAGCTCGTCGACCTCGACGCCCGGCCCTTCGATCCCGCTCGTGATCACGTGGCCGTCGCGCGCGGCGTGCCGGCGGATCCGACCAGCGCGGAGCGCGACCCCGACGTCGTACGCCTCGTCGTCTCGAGCGCGACGGGCCTCCCGCCGAGCTCGGTGCGCGTGTCGAGCCTGCCAGCTCCAGACGGCGGCGCGCGGGTCTCCGAGCTCGACGCGCTCTCCGAGCTCGCCCTGGTGGCGTCGCCCTGTCCGCCGGGCCATCGCGGCAGCTGCGCCACGAGCGAGCCCTTCTTGGTCGTCGTCGACGCGCTCGATCGCAACCACCCGCTCTTGCGGGGGCGCGCCCTGATCGGCGAAGTCGGCGGTGCGCTGCGGATCGACACCGGAGCCGACGGCGCCTCGCTCAGCGTGCGCATCGGCGGGCCGCGCCAGAGCGAGCTCGGCCCGCTCGCGCGCAGCCGCGCGCGCCTGCGCGTCCACGTGCTGCGCCTCGTCGCGGGTGGCTCTCCGGCCATCGGGCGAGACGAGCGCGACGCCGTGCGCATGGTGCGCGCCGAGGTGGCGCGCGCCTCCGCGCTCTGGGGAGCCTGCGGCGTCAGCTTCGGGCCGGAGGAGGAGCTCGACGTGCGCGTGGTCGACCCGCCTCCGCCCTCGATGCTCGCCCTCGGCTGCGACCACGGGCTGCCAGCGTCGGGTGGCAGCCTGCGCTTCTCGGTCGACGGTCGCGAGCTCGCCGTGACCGTCGCCCCGGGCAGCAGCGCGCGCAGCGCGGCCAGGGTGGTGGCGCGCGCGCTCGAGTCCGCGGGCTTCGTCGCAGTCGTGAGCGACAACGCCGCGATCGGAGCGGCCACGCACCCGACGAGCGACGTCTCGGTGCGCCGCCGCGACGGCAAGCCGGCGCTGGTGTCGGAGCCGCGCCGAGGCCGCGTCTCCGACGACGCCTCGCTCGAGGTCTGCGTGGGCCGCGTCGCGCTCGAGGACGGGCTGCAGCACTTCGCCGACGCCGACGCGATCGCCGGCACCCTCGAGGAGCGCGCGCTCATCAAGGCCTTCGACGACGGCGATCCGAGCACGATCGACGTCTACGTCGTGCCGAGCTTCGGGGGCGACTCGAGGATCGGCGAGAGCTTCATCTTCGCCGATCACGGCGCCATCAAGAACGTCGTGCTCGAGGACCGCGCGGGTGTGCGCGCGCATCAGGCCTCGTTCACGCTGGCACACGAGCTGGGCCACGTGCTGCTCGACCAGCCTGGCCACCCCGACGACTTCGGCGCCGACGCGCCCACGCGGCTCATGGACGCCGACGCGCTCAACCCGACCGCCTTCGGACCGCGTCGCTTCGCGCTCGACGAGTGCGTGCGCGCTCAGCGTCAGAGTGGCCCGGGCACACCGGCACCTCTGCTCGCGCCCTGGCCCTTCGCGCCGCTCGAACCGAGCGCGCCCGCTCCACGCCCCTGAGCGAGCGCGAGCCCCGCGCGAGGCCCGCGACGAGAAAAGGCGCGTCGATGGCCTGTTCTCGCGGGCGTGTTCGTGCGAGCCTCCGCGGCCCCCGAGATGAGCGTGGCGCGCCCCTACATCGACGCCGCATCCCTCGTCGGCGTCGCGATGGTCGCGGGGTCGGCGACGGGACTCGCGGTCCTGCTCGAGCGACTCGCGGTCGCGCTCTTGGGCGCCCACCTCGGCTCCGTGCCCTACGCGATGCTCTTGCTCGGCGCGGCGCTCGGCGCCTCGACGGTGGCCCTCTGGCCGGGCGCGACCCGGGCGCAGCTGCCGCACGCGAGGCTCGCCACCGCGGCGGGGCTCGCCGCGCTCACGAGCTCGGGGGCCGTGTTCCTGCTCTTGCGCACCAAGGCGCCCGACCGGCTCGACGCGGCGGCGCTCTCGGAGCTCGCGCCCTTCGTGCTCGTCGGCTCGCTGCCCTTCGCGTTCTCGGGGGCCGCGGTCTTCGGCTTCCTGGCGCGCGCACCGCGCGGGCCTGCGCGTGCTTGGTCGGCCACGCTGCTCGGAGCGGCGCTCGGCTGCGCCGCCGCCCTCGCGCTCCTGCCCATCGGGCCGGGCAGGGGAGCGACCGTGCTCGGCATCGTGCAGGGCCTGGGCGCCGTGTGCTTCGCGATCGGTGGCGCCCGCGCTGCGCGCCGCACCGGCGAGCTCGCGCGGACCGGCGGCTGGGTCGCCGCGGCCTGCTTCCTGTCGAGCATCTCCGTGCTGCTCGGCGACGTCGGCGCGCCGTACCTCCGCCTGCCCAACCTGCGCTCGGTGCAGCCCGAGCGCGCGGCGTATCTGGGCTGGAGCGAGCTCGGGCTCGTGACGGTCGACAAACCGGCGCGCGGCACGACGACGCTGCGCACCGACGCGACGCGGGCGATGACGATCGTCGAGGCCACGAGCGACCGCGCCAAGGGGCTCGACGACCTCGTGCACGCCATCGCTCCCCCCGCGGCGCCGGTGTTCGTGGCCGCAGCGGGAGGTGGTCGTGAGCTGAGGGCGGCGCTCGACTCGGGGCGCAGCGAGGTCATCGCGGTCGAACCCGACCGCCGCGTGGCGCGCGAGGTCATGCTGGGCGCGATGCGCGAGTACACCGGCGGGCTCTACGCGCGGCCCGAGGTGAAGCTCTTCGTCGGCGACCCACGCACGGTGCTGCGTACGCGGCCGGAGCGCCACGGCGTCATCGTGATCGCGCTCGCCGACGCTTGGGCGGAGGCGAACCTCGGGCGCATGGCCTCACGACCGGAGCCGCTCTTCACCCTCGAGGCCTTCGGCGACTACCTGGGCGCGCTGCGCGACGACGGCGCGCTCTTCGTGCAGCGCTCCGATCAGGAGATGGAGCGCCTCCTGTCCACCGTCGGCGCGGCTCTGCGTGGCGCGGGCGCGCGCGATCCGGTCGACCACGTCTACGCGTGCAGCTACCAGCGCTCGACCGGGCTCGTGGTCACCAAGACCGCGCTCGGCGCCGAGCGGCTCCGGGTGCTCAGGAGCCACTGCAAGAAGAACCGCTACCCCGAGATCCTCGCGCCCGACAAGGACCGCGCTCCTCGTCGCGCGGCTCTGCTCCGAGATCCGGCCTCCGCGCGGGCGCTCTCCTTCGAGCGCGACGCCACGCCGGTCACCGACGATCGCCCCTTCTACGCCTACACCGTGCCGGCGCATCGCTTCGAGGAGACGGCGCGCGACCGCGCTCGGCTGGCCTCCGAGCAGCAAGGGCTCGGCGTCGTGCTCGCGCTCTTCGCGCTCGGGATCGTCTCTGCGCTCGTCGTGCTGCTCGCGCCGATGCTCGTGCGCCCGAAGCTCTTGCTCACGGCCACCGAGCGTGGGCCGCGCGCGCGTGCGCTCGCCGTGTCGGCGGCGCTCGGCGCGGCGGCCTCGATGGCGCTCCCGGCGCTCGTGCAGGTGTACGGAACCTCCCTCGGTCATCCCGCTCGCGGCGCCGCCGTCGCCGCCATGTGCCTCTACGCCTCTGCCGCGCTCGGCGCGCACCTCGTCCGTCGCGTACACCCTGCGCGCGCTCGACGTGTCGCCTTCCGCCGCGCGCTCGGCCTCGCGCCGCTGCTCGCGCTCTCGGCGCTCGTCGCGCCCGGGCTGCGCGCGGAGCTCAGCGCTTGGCCGCTCTTGCTCAAGCTGGCGCTCGCTGCGGCCGTGCTCGGCGCCGCTGGCGTGCTCTACGGCTCGCTGCTCTCGCTCGCGAGCTTCGCCATCGCCGCGCGCGCGCGCTCGCTGGCCGCCTGGGCCTGGGCCTTGCTCGTCGCGGTGGCGCTGGTCGGCTACGCGCTCGGCACGCTGCTCGCGCTCCACGTCGGCTACTCCTTCCTGCTGCTCGTCGGCGCCGTCTGCGTCTACGCGGCTGCAGGGCTCCTGCCGAGCGCGCCTCGCCCCACGGTGGTCGCGGGCCCCACCGCCGCGCCGCCCGGCACGCTGGTGCGCTGAGCGGCACGCTGGTGCGCTGAGCGGCACGCTGATGCGCTGAGCGGCACACCACGCACGAGCGTGCCCGAGCTACTGCGGGATGCCGAGCTCGCGCAGCTCGGTGCCCGCCGCGTAGGCGTAGCTCACGTAGGCGTCGAAGCCCGTCACCGCGACGAAGACGGGGGCGTTCGCCGCGACCCGATGCACGCCGTCGTTCTGGAGGCCCGGCCCGATGATCGGTGGGTCCACCGACGGGTCGATCGTCGGGAAGGAGAGCTGGCAGCGGTAGACGACGAGCTCCGGAGGCCCGCCGCGCGCGTCGTCGCTGAGCCCGTCGGCCGCCGCGACCTCGCACAGCGAGGGGCCCACGGTCTGGTCGTCGAGCAGGACCCAGGCCTCGCGCGGCGCGACGATCGTGACGAAGTCGAAGGCGTATTTGTCGGGCGTGAGGAAGACGTACTCGCTGCGCGCCTGTTCGAGCGGCGGCACGAACATCAGGCTGGGATCGCCGCCGGGCAGGCCGTTGCGGCCCACGCTCGTCGCCTGCTGGCTCGCCATCACCTGCGCCACCAGCACCGGCGCGTCGCTCGTGGCCACGAAGTCACCGTAGGCGGTGATCTCGGCGTAGGCACCTCGCTCCGACAATACGAGCCGGTCGTCCGGCGGCGGCAGGCTGGTCGTGATCGTCGCTCCCTCCTCTCCGACGGCGAGGAAGCGCACGTAGTCGGGCTCCGCGATGCTCGTCAGATCCGCGCCCGCCTCGCGCACCGCGTCGCCTCGGTGAGGCGTGTGCGGGATCGCGAAGCGTTTGCCCGCGGTGGCCCAGGGCGCGAGCTGGTCCTCGAGGTGGTCGGCGCAGCAACGGCGCGTCGCGAGCGTCGCGAAGGAGGGCGCGTCGGAGGCCTCACCACCCACGAACACGGCCACCGGCTGGTCGGCGTAGATGAGCGAGCCCGTGAAATCGGCGCGGAAGTCGCCCGTCTCGAGGTTGAGCACGTCGAAGGGGCCGAGCTCGACCTCGATCCGGTCACCGGGCCCGCTCTCGGCGACCGGCCCTCCGGGCAGCACGCGCGTGCTCGGCTCGACGAAGACGCGCGTGCGCTCGCGCGTGCCGACGATCGTGAGCGCGGCGCGCAGGTGGATGGGATCGAGTGGGTTGAAGTTGGTGTTCGGATCGTCGGTCGCGGCGATCGTCTGCGGCCAGCCGACGACGACGTAGGACGGCGAGCTCAGCGTGCCCTGGCCGAGCGATTCCGTCGGGTACAGGAGCGAGGCGTCGTTCGAGAAGACGCTCACGTTCTCGAGTGGGTTGAACTGGTAGGCGACGACGGGAAAATCGCTCTCGATGCGGAAGGCCGCGCGGCTCAGCGCCGTGTGCGTGCCCGTGTCGAAGCTGCCGGGGGCGCTGCCGTCGACCTCCCGTGGCCCGAGCTTGAAGACCTCGAGGTTCTGGGGCGCGATCGTGACGCGGCCGATCTCGAGCGGCGCGTTGGGCTCACCTGGCAGGGTGTCGTCCTGGTAGATGCGCACCTCGACCGGCACGTCGGGCTGCGGGTTGGACACGACGACCGCGAACTGCTGCGCGGCGGCGTTGCTCGTCGCGTCGATGTTGGCGTTGTCGAGATCGACCGCCCAGTACTCGCAGCCGACGTTGCTGCGCTCCACCGCCGCCTGCGCGCAGAGCGCGACGCAGCTGCCCCCGCGGCAGGCGCTGCCGAGCGTCGTGTCGCAAGTGGAGACGTAGCTCGTCGTCTCGCCGTCGCCAGCGCAGGCGAGCACGTCCTGGCCCTCGCAGAGCTGTGTGTCCGGCAGGCAGCGCGTGCAGCGTAGCAGCGACGGAGCGCACACGAGCTCGCGCGCGGCGCAGTCGTCGACGACGACCCAGGCGGCGGCGCCCGCGCTGAGCTCGCAGCGCTCGAGCGCGCTCGTGCAGCGTTGCTCTCCGATGGAGCAGACGGGCGGCTGGGCGGGCGGGTCGAGCCAGCGATCGCCGCGCTCGAAGCAGCCCACGTAGACGGCCGCGATCGAGAGCGTGAGCACGATGGCTCGCGGGAGCGAGCGACGGCGCCGCTTCACGGCAGGATCACGTTCCTGAAGTCGAGCGAGTAGGCCGTCATGCCCGCGGGCCGGAGGTTGCGGTAGCGCAGCTCGCCGTAGTCGAAGCCGTCGATGCGCGCGCCGTAGGTGCCGATCACCACCGGCCCCGAGGGCAGGGCGGCGCCGTCGAAGCCGCTCAGGTCCGGCAGCTCGATGCTGCGCGCGCCGCCCGGCACGGCGACGAGCCAGCGCACGAGCCCCTGGCCCCCGCTCAGCTCGTAGACCGACAGATCGACCGGCGCGCCCGCCCCGAACTCGAGCTCGAGGTCTCGCCCGTTCCACGCCGCGCCCGGCGCCGGGCGGAGGAGGCGCGGCAGACCCACGAAGCCCCCGATGCTCACCGGAAAGGCGGTCGTGTTCGTCTGCACGCTGCCGACCACGCTCATGGGCGCCGACTGTGCGGCGCCCGTGACGGCGCGCGCGCTCACCGTGTAGGTCGCCCCGGCGAAGCTGCCGCCGAGCTGGGGCAGGCCGACGAAGTCGATCGGCCCGGCGAGTGGCAACGGTGGCGTCTGCAGACCGCCCGGCAGGAGCGCGAAGCCCTCGTTGCCGAAGCGCACGGCGACGGCGGCCGAGAGGCGATCCGGGCCCGTGGGGCCGGGGGCCGGAGGCGAGGCCACGAGCTCGAGCGCGAGCTCGAGCGGCTGCATCTCGATGTAGACCTCGCCCGTCGTCTGCCCGGCGATCACCGGCACGCCCTTCACCACGCCCATGCTGTAGGCGAAGAAGCGCGGCGGGCTCGCGAGGCGGTCCTCGATGCCGGCGATCGCATAGAGGCTGCGGTTGCCCGGCACCGAGCCGAGCGCGAAGGCGTAGCCGACGGTGCCCTCTGCGCTCGGCAAGATCGCGCTCGCAGGCGAGGGCAGGGAGAAGCCCGAGAGCGGGTTCTGGCCGAGCGGCAGCACGTAGGCGGCTTGCCGCTCGTTGGCGTTCGCGGGCGGCGGCACGTTCCACGCGGCGCGCTTGAACTCGACGCCGCCCTTCCACACGAGCTCACCTTCGATGCGACCGCTCGAGCCGGCCTTGCCACCGACGGGGGGTGGATCGCCGCTCGCGCCGCAGGCCGGGCTGAGCACCGGGTCGAGGTAGACCGTCACCGTGTCGACCGGCACGTCGACGAAGCTCACCGGCTGGAAGCACTTCGCCGCGACGGTGACGGTGCGCGGCGCGACGAGCGAGGGGTCGCTGACGACGACCACGCCGCTCGCGTCGACCTCTCGCACGATCGCGGACGCGATCGGCGCGCCCACCACGACGTGGGCGCCTTCGATCGGGTTGCCCGTGTAGTTGTCGTAGACGAGCACCCGCAGCTCACCGTCGAGCGCGCCGCCCGAGAGCCCACCCTTGAAGCCGTCGCTCGAGTCTTCGTAGGTGTAGGCGTCGAGCACGTTGACGACCTGATCGCCGGTGATCGTGCGCACGGTCTTCGCGCCGGGTGTTCCCAGCGGCACGGTGCAGATGAGCTCGGTCGGGCCCGCGAAACCGAGGGTCGTGCAGGCCTGGTTGTCGACGAAGGCCTGCGTCGACGAGGTCCACGCGGTGCCGGAGCCGAGGATGCGGATCTCGTTGCCGCCCGAGACGGGGCCCGAGGACGGCGTCGCGTAGAGCTGCTCGTAGACGTAGCCGGCGGGCAGCGTGCGCCGCGTCGAGGTGTCGTCTCCGTTCTGCGTCGTGAGATCGACCGGCCCCGGCAGGCCCGGAGGCGCCACGGCCTGCACGCGGGTCGCGTCGATCGGCACGAGCTCGGTGGCTTCGAGCTCGCCGAACCACACGCGCACCGTCGAGCTGAAGCCGTTGCCACGCACGACCACGCGCTGTCCGCCCGCGAAGGGTCCGCGCGAAGGCGTCGCGCCGATGACCGCGTGCGGCTCGGTGACCGGCGCGTCGCCGAGCGCGTCGGGCGTGTCGGCGTCCGGCGGGTCGAAGCCGTCGTCGTCGCCCGTGATCGGATCGAGCGGCGGACCGCTCGCGATGCAGGCGGGTAGGGTCGAGCCGAGCGCCGCGCCAGCGAGCAGCGCGAGCCCGACCCACGCGTGGCGGGGAGCGAGCGCCCGCCGTCGGGGTGCGTGCTGAGGAGGCTGCCGGTCGCGCGCGCCGTGTGTGCTCCGTCCCCGAGGCATCGACGCGAGCCTAGCACGCGCCGAGAGGGTCTCTGCCTCTCGGGCGCCGACGTCGGCTTTCGCTGCGTGCGCTGACCCCCACGTGGGGCCTGGGCTTGACTCCGCGCTTCCCCGTAGTACGGTCCGCCTCCCTTTTCCGCCCGGGCCTCGGCTTCGGGGTCGAGAAGGGAGCAGGGCTGGCCCACTCGAGGACCAGCCGGCGAACGGCGCCTTCTGCGGCTCAGGCCACGGGCGGCGCCTCCACCCCACACGCTCTCTCCTGCGCGGCGCTCGCCAAGCAGGCCTGATCGGCCCCGGTGCCCGCGAGGGTTGGCCGACAGGGAGCGGAGGATCAACCGGAAGGAGTCCGACATGAGTGAAGAAGTGACGACGATGTCCGACGCGGTCGGTTCGCCCGCGCCCGCCCCCGGTGAGTTCCCCCTTCCGCTGCGCTCGCTGCTCGACGCGGGCGTGCACTTCGGCCACCAGACCAAGCGCTGGAACCCGAAGATGCGCTCGTTCATCTACGGCGCGCGCAACGGCATCCACATCGTCGACCTCGATCAGACGGTGCGCCTCTTCAAGCGCGCCTACGACTTCGTCGTCGAGGCCGTCGGCCGCGGTGGCCACGTGCTCTTCGTGGGGACCAAGCGCCAGGCCCAGGACATCGTCCAGGAGCAGGCTCGCCGCTCCAACATGTACTTCGTGACGAACCGCTGGCTCGGCGGCACCCTCACGAACTTCCGCACCATCAAGGGCGGCCTCGACCGCCTGCGCACGCTCGAGCGCATGAAGGAAGACGGCACCTACGAGCAGCTCCTCAAGAAGGAGGTCGTCAAGCTCGAGAAGGAGCGCGAGCGCCTCGAGAAGTACCTCGGCGGCCTCAAGGCGATGAGCGCGGTGCCGCACGTGATGTTCGTCATCGACCCGCACCAGGAGGCGATCGCGATCTCCGAGGCGCGCAAGCTCAACATCCCCGTCGTCGCCATCACCGACACCAACTGCGACCCGGACCTCGTCGACTTCGTCATCCCCGGCAACGACGACGCGATCCGCTCGATCCGCCTCATCACCTCGCGCATCGCCGACGCCTGCATCGAGGGCGCGCAGCGCCGTCGCGACACCGGCGAGCGTCGCGAGTCGCGCGACGAGGTCCCCGTGGTCTCGCGCCGCGGCAGGAACTGAGCCTGCAGCGTCCGGCCGAGCCCGCTCCACGCGGAGTGGGCTCCCGGCCCCGCTGCCACGTGCGCCCTGCGTCACCGCGCCGGGCCCAGAACCCCCAGCGGCCTGCGAGCAACGCGCTCGCAGGCCGACCGCTATCGATTCACCAGGAGACACGAGCATCATGAGTGGCGTCACCCCCCAGGCGATCAAGGAGCTCCGCGAGCGCACCCAGGCCGGCATGAGCGATTGCAAGAACGCTCTCGTCGAGGCCGAAGGCGACATGGAGAAGGCTGTCGAGATCATCCTCAAGAAGGGGCTGGCGAAGAGCGCCAAGCGCGCGAGCGCCGTCGCCTCCGAGGGCGAGGTCCGCGCGATCGTCAGCGCCGACAAGCTCGCCGCCTCCATCGTCGAGGTGAACATCCAGACGGACTTCGCCGCCCGCGGCGACATCTTCCAGGGCTTCGTCGCCGACGTCATGAAGGTCGCCGACGCGGCCCCCGACGGCGCGAACCTCGGCGCCCAGCCGCTCGCCGGCAAGACCGTGACCGAGGTGGCTGCCGAGCTCACCGGCAAGACCGGCGAGAAGATCGACGTGCGCCGCTGGGATCGCGTGCGCGTGCCCGCCGGCAAGAAGGGCTTCGCGACGAGCTACGTCCACCTGGGCGGCAAGATCGGCGTCGCGCTCGCGATCGAGACCGAGAGCGAGGCCGCCGCGGCCCACGCCGAGGTCGTGAAGTTCGCCGAGGACACCGCGATGCAGATCGCGGCGATGGCGCCGCTCGTGCTCAAGCGCGACGAGGTCGCCGCCGACTTGGTCGAGAAGCAGAAGGAGATCTTCACCGCGCAGCTGCGCGACGATCCCAAGCCGAAGCCCGAGGCCTCCTGGCCCAAGATCGTCGAGGGCAAGGTCAACAAGTGGTACTCGGAGATCGCCCTGCTCGAGCAGGAGTCGGTCGTCGTGCCCGGGCAGACGATCGAGCAGCTCCGCGAGGCCGCCAGCAAGGCCGCCGGCGCGCCGATCCACATCGCGCGCTTCGTGCGCTTCGAGCGTGGCGAAGGCCTGACCAAGAAGGAAGACAACTTCGCCGACGAGGTCGCCAAGATGGCGGCCGGCTGAGCGAAGCCCAGGAGCCTGCGCCGACGGAGTCCGTCGGCGCGACTCGGCCCAAGCCGCGTCGGGCGAAGCTGCCCAGCGCGGCTTTCGCCGTCGTCCGGAGCGAGAGATGGGAGCCGTGCCGAGTGCGAGCGATCGGGTGGCCTGCGTCTCCGTCGATCTCGACGAGATCCACCACTACGCGGCCATCCACGGCCTCGCCGCGCCTGCGCTCGAGCGCGCCTCCGAGGCGCGTCTCGCGTGCACCGTAGGCCTCGAGCGCGCGCTGGCCTGGGCGCGCGAAGAGCAGATCCCGCTCACGCTCTTCGTCGTCGCCGCCGATCTCGACGAACCGCGGGTGCGCGCGCTGCTCTCACGCGCGCTCGACGAGGGGCACGAGGTCGCGAGCCACTCGCTCACGCACCCCTACGATCTCGTGCATCGGAGCGGCGCGGAGCTCGAGCGCGAGGTCTCCGGCTCCTTCGAGCGCATCGCCGCGCGGCTCGGCGTGCGACCGAGGGGCTTCCGCGCGCCTGGATACCTCGTGTGCGAGGCCATGTTCGACGCGCTCGAGCGCGCGGGCGCGAGCTACGACGCCTCCATCCTCACCGCGCCCGTCTACGATCTCGCCAAGATGGCGGCGATGGCCTCGATGCGTCTCGCCGGGCGCAGCTCGCGCGCCTCGCTCGGTGATCGGGCGGTCTGGCGCGCGCCCACCGAAGCCTATCGGCCCGGGCGCTCGCCCTACGCCCTGGGTGCGCGGCGCCTCGTCGAGATCCCGATGACCGTGACCCGCATCGCGCGCCTGCCGATCATCGGCACCACGCTCGGCCTCTTGGGTCCGCGCCTCGCCCCTCGGCTCGTGCGCGCCGCGGGCGCGCCCCGGAGCTTTTCATTGGAGCTCCACGCGATCGACTTCCTCGACACAGGCGACGGTCTCGAGGCGCTGCGTGGCCATCAGCCCGAGCTCACGCGCCCGCTCTCGGTGCGCCACGCGGCGCTCCGTGCCGGGGTCGCCGAGCTGCGTCGCGAGTCCTACGGCTTCGCGACGCTCGCGGAGCTGGCCGCCTCGTTCGGGGCCTCGGGCGCCTAGCCCGGCGTGCGCCGCGTGGGTGCGTAGCGGCGAAGCGCGCGTGCACACGTGGCGATACGGACTACCTTCCGCCCGTGTGAACCCCGGCGCGCCTCTCTCCGACGACGCCTCGCGCGGTGCTCTCGCGCAGGCTTCGCGCATCGAACCCGTCGACGAGGCCGCCTACGCCTGGCGCGTGCCGGACGGCTGGCAGCAAGGCCGGGGCGCCTTCGGTGGCCTGGTCATCGCCGCGCTCGCGCGCGCAGCGCTGGCGACGGAGCACGACACGGCGCGCAGGCTCCGCTCGCTCACGGCCGAGCTCTGTGGGCCGGCGCAGGTCGGTGACGCGCGGATCGTCGTCGAGTGGCTGCGCCGTGGCAGCAAGCTCTCGAACCTCGAGGCGCGCCTCCTGCAAAGCGGCGAGGTCGTCGCACGCGCGGGCTTCGTGCTCGCCGAGGCCAGGCGCGCCGTCGAGCTCCCGGCGCTCGAGCCTCCCCGGGCGCTCGGTGCCGGCTGGGAGGCGATCGAGCCCGTGCCGCTCGGCCCTCCGCTCGGGCCCGTGTTCTCGCAGCACTACGCGTACCGACTGACGGCGCACCCACCCTTCGCGGGGGCGCGCGAGGCCCGCGCCGAGGGATGGGTCTCGGCGAGAGGAGGCGGGGCCCTCGACGTGCCCGCGGTGCTCGCGCTGCTCGACGTGTGGTGGCCCGCCCACTTCGCGACGCTCGAGGCGCCGCGCCCCTCGGCGACGGTGAGCTTCACCGCGCAGCTCCTCGTCGACCCAACGGAGCTCGCCGCCGAGCCGCTCTATCACAGGGCGCGCACGGTCGCGTCGAGCGGAGGCTACCTCGTCGAGCTGCGCGAGCTCTGGGCGCGTGACGGCCGACTCGTCGCGCTGAACCAGCAGAGCTTCGCCTCGCTGGGCTGAAGACGTGACCAGAAACGCCAAACAGCGCTTGGGGCCGGGGCCCCGAGCGCGGCGCGCGGCAGCCGAAGACAGAGAATTCTTCCCCGATTTCTCCGCATCTTCTCGATTCCTGACGAACAACGAGTCGGAAGAGCCGAACCTCTGGGTTCGGCTTTTCCGGACAGACATCGAGCGCCTCACGCGGCGGGTCGCCTCCCCCGGCGCGCGTCGGTCGCCCGCGGCTCACATCGCCTTGTAGCTCGTCTTCGCCGAGCCGTCGGCGGCCTCGCGGTCGACGCGTGAGATCTGGTCGGGCGCGACGCCGCTCGCCGCGATGAATTGGCGCGCGGTCTCGTTGTCACCCCGCGCGAGCTCGTCGGGTTTGCCGGAGGCGATCACCTGGCCTTGCACGAGCAAGAAGGCCTGGTGCGCGATGCGGAAGGTGCTGGTCATGTCGTGCGAGATGACGACGCTCGTGACCTTGAAGCGGTCGCGCGTCTCTTCGATGAGATCGTCGACCATGCGGCTCGTGATGGGATCGAGGCCGCTCGTCGGCTCGTCGTAGATGAGTATCTCCGGCTCGAGCATGAGCGCGCGCGCGAGCCCCACGCGCTTGCGCTGACCACCCGAGAGCTCGCTCGGCATGCGGTGCTCCTTGCCCTCGAGCCCGAGCAACTTGAGCATCTCGAGCACCTTGTCGCGGATGCCGCGCTTGCCGAGGTGCTTCTTGTGCTCTCGCAACGGGAAGGCGACGTTGTCGAAGATGTCGAGCGAGTCGAGCAGCGCGGCGTACTGGAACACCATGCCGAACTTCTGCCGCGCGCGGTTGAGCTCCACCTCGCCGAGCGGCGCGAGATCCTCGCCGTCGACCCAGATGTGGCCGCTCGTGGGCTTCTCGAGCGCGATGAGCAGGCGCAGGAGCGTCGTCTTGCCGGCGCCCGAGCCACCGATCACGACGGCGGTCTGCCTGCGCTTGAGGTGCATCGTGATGCCGCGCAGGACCTGCGTCTCACCGTAGCGTTTCACGAGCTGGTCGACGAAGATGTGGTCGTCCGGCTCCGCACCGGGCGGCAGAGGGCGCTTCGCGTGTTTCGGCGCCTTGGCGGCTGCCTTCGGGGCTGGGGCGGGAGGAGCGGTCGACGACATCGGGCTTGCGGCCTCGGAGGGCTCGATGCTACCGCGCTCGCATGACCGGAGCGATGCTGAAGGCCGTGCTCGACGAAGCCTCCGCCAAGGAGGGCAAGGACGGGGAGCGCGAGCTCGCCGAGCGCAGGATGACGCTCTACGTGGCCCACGACGGCGCCACGCTGACGATCGGCCGCATCGAGGGCCTGCGCCAGGACGGCGACATCCTCCGCGCGCGCAACGACAAGGGAGAGCGCTACTTCGTCGCCCTGGAGGACGTCTTCGCCGCTTCGCTCGACGCCGCGCAGTCGGGCGCCTCCGCGCGCAAGGCCGGCTTCCTGGGCTGAGCGAGCGGCCCTCCGAGGGAGCACGAATCCCGCTCCGCGCAGACGGCGTTGTTCTCTTCGGCGTCGCAGCGGCTTGGCGTATCGTCGGCCCATTCGCCTCATGCCGCTCGCCCGCACCGCCACCGCGCTCCGCCCCAGGCTCCACCTCGTCGCCGCGTCGCTCTTCGTCGCGGTCGCATCGGCGGCGCTGCCCTCGGGGGTCGCTCGTGCCCAAGACTCCGCCGCCGCCGAGACGCTCTTCCAGGAGGGCAAGGCGCTCGTCGCCGAGGGCAAGATCGCAGAGGCCTGCCCGAAGTTCGAGGCGAGCTACGAGCTCGATCGTTCGCTCGGCACGCTGCTCAACCACGCCGACTGCCTCGAGCAGAACGGGGAGGCCGCGCGCTCCCACGCGCGCTTCGGCGAGGCCGCGAGGCGCGCCGAAGCCGAGGGCGACGAGCGAGCTGGCTTCGCCAAGCAGCGACGCGACGCGCTCGAGGCGAAGGTCGGCCGCCTCTCGCTGAAGCTCACGCGCGGCACCGAGGCGCTCGTGGTGCGGGTCGCCGGGCTCGACCTGAGCGACACGGCGCTCGGGCTGCCCATCGTGGTCGACCCTGGCAAGGTCGAGGTCCTCGTCCTGCGTGAACGCGAGGTGCTCGAGAAGCGCGAGGTCGAGGTCGGCGCAGCCGGCACGGCCGAGCTCGCGCTCGACCTCGCCGCCATCTCAGCCGCGCACCCGACCGAGCGCGAGGTGAAGCTCGGCCCACCCGATCCCACGCAGGCGACGATCGGCATCATCGGCATGGGCGTCGGCCTCGCCGGGCTCGCGACCTTCGGCGTGCTCGAGGGCATCGCCTTCGGCCAGCGCGCCGAGGCCGGAGGCGAGGGCGGCTGCATCGAGCGCGGCGACTCGATGCTCTGCTCGCCCCAGGGCTACGATCTCATGCAGCGCGCCGGCGACTTCGCCGAGGTCGGCCAGTGGGTGGGCATCGCGGGCGCGACGATCTTCGCCGTGGGGCTCACCGTGTTCCTCACCGCGCCCTCCGAGGGCGAACCCATCGAGCCTGCACCGGTGGCCATCGCGCCCTGGATCGGCCCGGGCACGGCGGGGCTGGTGATCGGAGGCAGGCTGTGAGCGCGCTCCGCGCCTTCGTCGCCGCGTCGCTCGTGATCGTCTCGGCCGGCGCGCTCCAGGGTTGCCGCGAGATCGTGGGGGTGCCGTCGGGTTCGTCCCTCTCGGACATCGAGCGTATTCCGCCGCTCTGCGAGTGTGGTCCACTCGAGCAGCAGCCGGGCGGCGACGTCGTGGTTGCCTGCGAGAAGGCCTACGAGAGCCTGCCCGACTTCGGCGAGGGCGACGCTGCGGCGCCCTTCGGGTCCAAGGAGGAGCTGCTCGCCTCCGACTGCGCCGTGTGTCGGCAAGACGATCCTGCGCGCCTGCGCGACTGCTTCGGGCAGCTGCTCGACAGCGCCGAGCCTGGCGCATCGCCGCGCGTCGGTTCCGAGGGCAGCGCCTGCGAAACCGCAGGCGACTGCGGGTCCTGGGCCTGTTGCAGCGACGGCGCCGCGGGGAGCTGCTGCGGTTCCTGTGTGGGCTGCGCGCCGCACGTCGCCTCCAACGGTGCCGACGTACTCTGCCTGGAGGATGCGGCGGTCTTCGCCTTGCTCGGCAAGTGCCTCTGCGAGGCCCTCATCGAGAGGGACCCTCCGGTGGGATGCATCCAAGAGTGCGGTCGACTCACTGAGCCGAACTGCCGCCCTGACTCGGCCGAGTGTGTGAACTGCCTCAGCGCGCTCGCGGCCATCGCCCCCCAGGTCTGCGACCCGGAGCTCTTGGCCTGTCAGAGCTCCGTGGTCCGCCGACCCGCGGGAGGGGGCGGATGAGCTCCCTCGGCTCCTTCGCGCGTCGCGGGGCGGCGCTCCTCGGGCTGCTCGCCGCGAGCTCGCTGTTCGGTGCAGCTTGCCGCGATCTCGCCGCCGGCGACGCCGTCGACTACGCCGAGGCGCTCTGTGCCGAGCTCGAGCGCTGCACGGGCGACTCGGCGTGCTTCGTCGGCGTGGCCTTGCTCGGCACGTTCACCGAGCCCCGCGTCGTCACCGACTACCTCGAGTTCGCCGCCGACGCCGACTGCCTCGCGGGCTGCCGCAACGCCAAGCGCTGCCTCGACCACGCACCTGTCTGCGGCCGTCCGGGGAGATCCTGCGACGCCGACGCCGAGTGCTGCGGAGCGAGCGAGCGGCTCGGGCGCTGCGATGCGAGCACACGGAGGTGCTGCGGCGAGCTCGGCGCCGAGTGCAGCGATGCGGTGGACTGCTGCGGCGGAGAGCAGTGCCTCGAGGTGGGCAGCTCGGGCGACAAGCGCTGTGGTGGCTTCGAGTGCAGCTCGCTCGGCGAGAGCTGCGGGTCGAACTTCGAGTGCTGCTCGCGACGCTGCGAGGATGCAAAGTGCGCGAGCTCCACCTGCGGCTCGGTCGGTGAAGCCTGCACCGCGGCCGACGACTGCTGCATCCAGAACACGCCCGACGGCGAGCAGCGCCTCGAGTGCCGCGGCGGGACCTGTCAGCCGCCCGGCACGGTCTGCGTCGGCTGCGACCCGCTCGAGGCCTCGAACTGCTGCGTCGAAGGGCAGCAGGTCTGCTACGTGGCCATCGACGGTTCGTCGTTCTGTGGGCAGCAGAGCTGCTCTCCCGAGGGTGTGGCCTGCGTCAGCGACGCCGACTGCTGTGGGGACGAGGGCCTCGTGTGCAGCCGCAGCGGCGTGCCCCACTGCGCGAAGCCCTGCGCGGTACCCGGCGAGCTCGGCTGCTGTCGGCCCGCACAGTTCGAGTGCAGCGTCGGCGCGCAGTGCTGCAGCGGCGCCTGCGTCGGCGGGATCTGTCTGGGCGCTGACCCGGGCTGTCTGCCCGACACGTGTCACTCGCCCACGGCGATCGGCGGGCCGCTCGGCCCCAACTCGAGTCCATGCGCCGCCTACACCGAGAACGCGGCGTGCATCGACGCCGTCTGCAAAGACCGGCCTTCGTGCTGCTGCACCGCGTGGACCTTGGCCTGCGCCACCGACTTCCAGTCCCTCTCAGAGGCGGGTAGCTGCGAGTGAGCACGTCGAAGGCGGAGGACGTCTGCAGGGCTGCACGTGAGATCGGCAAACGATGCAGGCACCGGAGCTCGCGAGGCGTCAACGCGACGGTGGTAGCTCGTCGTGTGCCACATCGCGCCACGGCGGCGCGCAGCCTCGCGCTTCAACACCTTGGAATCACTGCTGCCAAGCCCTGGTGCGAGCCTCGGTCGGGCTCTTGCATGGGGGTTCGCGGTGGGTGCGGCACGGACTGTCGCACATCGTCATGAGGAGTGAGCCATGAGCTGGCGAGACGTCATCGTAGGTCTGAGCCTCTCGGCGTCGATGCTGGGCGCTTCGGCGCTGGGTGCGTGCAGCAACATGGGCGCGGACGCAGGCGGCGAGCTCGGCGACGACGGCCCTGGCCTGGGCGTCGGCGGCGGCGGCAGCAGCTCGGGGACCGGGACCCCCGATCGAGCCCTCGAGGAAGTCCCGGACAGCGGGGGTACGATGGCGCTCGGTGCACCGCCGTACGCGTGCGCGTCGCAGGCCACCTGGCTGGGCTGGGAAGCTGCGCCGCTGCCTTGGGGATCCGTGGCCTCGGCGGAGTACGCTCGCGCGGCGCTCGCTTCCGGTGCGCTGCCAGACCGTCACTCGCTCGCGCTCGACGACTTCCTCGCGCGCTTCTCGCCGCCGCCCGGCGACACCGCCACCGTCGCCGGCGGCCTGTTTGCGAGCGATCTGAGCGACCCACTGAAGGCCCAGCTCGACGTGACGGTCTTCCCCGCGAGGAGCGAGCTCGCCGCGCCAGCCCTGCACCTCGTCGTCGTCGTCGACACGAGCCAGGGCATGAGCCAGGAGCTCGCCTTCGCCTCGAAGGTCTTGCGAGGCCTCGGCACCTCGCTCGACGAGCAGGGCGACGAGCTCTCGGTCGTGCGCTGGAGCGCCGCGAGCGAGCTCGTGGTCGGGCGCAGCTCGACGCCCGCCGCCTCCGCCGAGCTCGCAGCCGACTCACTCGAGGCCTCGGCCTCGCAGCTGCCGCCGAGCGCCGAGCTCTCCACGACCCTCGGGCTGCTGCTGGAGCTCGGCGTGGACGACGCAACCCACGTGGTGCTGCTCACCGACGGAGGCTCGCCGGTCGAGCTGTCCACGGTCGCGAGGCTGCGCGAGCTCGGGTCGGTCGTCAGCATCGTCCAGCTCGTCGGGGCGCAGCGCGAGGGCGACTCCTTGCCGTTCGCGGGTGGGCTGCTGCGTTCCGTGGCGCGCGAAGGTCAGGGAGCGGCGCTCTGGCTGCACGAGACGATCTCGGCACCAGGGCTGCTCACCGGGCGCTTCGACGCCGTGTTTCGCCGCGCGAGCTCGCCTCCGCTCGAGCTGCTCGTGCCCTACACGCTCATCATGCCGAGCTCGGAGTCCCAGGAGCTCACGGTCGTCTCTCACGGCGTCGGTGCTCCGCTCCGCGCCGTGGTCGAGGCCGAGGTGTGCAGCGCCGACTTCTACCAGGCGCTCGAAGGCGAGACCTGGTGGGGCCAGTTCGCCGTGCTCGGCGGCACGCCGCAAGCGATCGCGGCGGACAGCCGTGCCCAGCTCCAGTGGTTGGCGACGCGCGGCGTCTTCGAGGTGCTGAGCGCGGGTTGCCCCTCCGCCGGCGAGCCGGTGCCCGGGGTCGCGGCGCTGACGAGGTTGCTGCTACTCGCGCCGAACGAAGCCGAGGTGCAGGCGCTCTCCACGCTCCACACCGACTTCACCGCCCTGTGCACCGCGTCCGCCGGCGACCCTTCGACCCCCTAATCCTGGCTCCGAACATGCGCCTCGCGACCGTCCCCGCCTCTCTCGTGCTCGCGCTCGGCGCCGGCCTGCTCGGCGCGTCTTGCCGCGACGTCGTTGCAGGCGAGTCGACCCGCGACGCCGCTCAGGAGCTGTGCGGCACCCTCCAGCGCTGCTACGGCGCCGAAGCCTACGACTGCGGTGCGATCGAGCAGCGCTTCGGCCGCGACCAAGCCCAAGACCAGTCCTTCCTCGCCGCCTTCGACGAGCGTTGCACCGAGAGCTGCCCGGGCTCGCGCGATTGCCTCGACCGGCCGCCGATCTGCGCAGCGCAGGGCGAAGCCTGCGGGGCAGGGGTCGGCTGCTGCGGCGCAGGCATCGGCACGCTGGAGTGCGGCGCGCAGAGCGGCTCCAGTGGCGGCGCTGGCGATGCTGGTGAGTGCTGCCTGCCCGACGGCATCCGCTGCACCGACGATCCCAACGCCTGCTGCACCAGCTGCATCGAGGTGGGCAACGAGAGCTTCTGCGGCGGCTTCGAGTGCACGAGCGTCGACCAACCCTGTCGCAGCTCGCTCGACTGCTGCAGCCGCTTCTGCGCGCTCGCCGAGGGCGACACGGTCAAGACCTGCCAGCGGAAGACCTGCGCGGACCTCGGCGACGCCTGCCTCAGCGCCACCGACTGCTGCCCCTCGGAGTTCGCAGCGAGCGACGCCGGCGGCGCCATCGACTGCGTGGAGAACCGCTGCTCCTACGCCCTGCCCGTGAAGCTGCTCGCGGGGGCTCCGTGCGCCGCACCGGAGGACTGCGAGTCCGGCGAGTGCGTGGTCATCGAGGGCAGCGACGAGAAGCGCTGCGCCGGCGTCGGCTGCGTGCCCGAGTTCGCCGACTGCGCCAGCGACGTCGACTGCTGCCAAGGCGGCGAGGTGGGTGTCGCGCCGAACGCCTACCCGCTCGAGTGCGATCTCAGCGTGCTCAGCCCTCGCTGCGTCGTGAACCCGACCTGCCAGCCTCCACCGAGCCCCGAGCTGCCTCCCGTGGGCTGCTGCAGCATCGGTGGTGCAGCCTGCGTCCAGGGCTCGGAGTGCTGCAGCGGCAGCTGCAAGGCCGACGGGACCTGCGCCGAGGGCGACGCGCCGATCTGCGCGGCGCTCGGCTGCCACTCCCTCTGCCAGGTGGGCAGCCCCATGCGCGCCGACGCCGCCGCACCTGCTGGAGCCTGCGACGCGACGAACTCCACGCCGGAGCTCCGCGCCTGCGTCGAGAACGTGCGCGAGCGCGATGCGTACTGCGGCTGCCAGGGCTGGGACGAGGTCTGCGTCCAGCTCGCTCGGGTCCATTGCGGCGCCAGCCCCTCACAGGTGTGCCTGCTATGATCCGCCCGCCGTCACTCCACCGAGCCTCCGCGCAGCGCTCGTGTCGCCACCGTCTCGCGTCCTCGCCCAAGGAGTCTGCCATGCGTCTGCGTCCGAGCTGGATCGTGCTCTCGTTGGCGATCGGCGCCCTGGGCGCCGCGTGTCAGTCCTTGGAGTTCCAAGAAATTCCTGCGGAGGGCACGGGTGGGGCGGCCCCCGCCTCGACCTACACGTCCACCACCGCCACGGGCAACGAGCCTCCGCCCGATCCGGAGAGCGCCTCGACGGGCGCGGAGGTCGGCCGCTACGAGGTCGAGCCGTCGCTTCAGCACGGCGGCGAACTCGGCGAGCTGCTCGGCGTCTGCGCGGAGCTGCCGAAGTACGAGCACACCTCGACCAAGTACCCGCTCACGCCGCATGCCGGCACGGCGAGCGCCACCTGGGCCCGCGCGATGCTGAGGCAGGGGAGGCGACCCGAGCCGAGCCTCCTGCGTGTCGAGGAGTTCCGTGCCTTCTACCTGCCGACGCCGAAGCTCGACGAGGGCGGGCTGATGTTCCATCTCCGTGAGGTGCCGCCGAGTGAGCCCGGCGGTGGCGGTGGAGGTGGCGAGGGCGGGGCCGGGGGA
>ERZ761602.3778-NODE-3778-length-20703-cov-184.196096_pt1 | contig 20703 bp, 18 predicted proteins | sample MGYA00512165_ERZ761602 | MGnify/ENA primary metagenome ERZ761602 (study PRJEB28899, sample SAMN02445085) | bioreactor sludge metagenome | biome: EBPR sludge; isolation source: Thorneside wastewater treatment plant | place: Australia: Brisbane, Thorneside...
CGGCCAGCGGATGACGCAGAGTACGCTCGAAGCGCAATCGCTGCAGACCAACGTCGCGGTTCTCACGCCGGCCTTCGAGCCGCTCGCTCCCGCCGGCCCGAAGGTCTTCCTCAACGTGCTCGTCGCCTGCGTCGTCGGCCTGTTGCTGGCTGTGGCGGTGGCCCTTGGTCTCGAGCTGATACAACCTCGAATCCGGTCGGCGGCTGATCTCGCGCGTGCGATGTCCGTCCCCGTTCTCGCCGCACTGGACCCGGCGGCCGCGCCGCAGGCCGAAGGCAAGTGGCGCTTCTGGCGTCGTCTCCGGGTGCAGCGAAACAGGCCCAGTGTGCAATTGAAGGTTTCGGAGGCTTGACGCGCAATGAACGCAATGACCGAACAACTCCATACGGGTGCCGGACCGTCGATCGGCGCCATCCTGATCGACAGTGGCCGGCTGACGATCGATGCCGCGGAACGAATCCTGCGCCTGCAGCAGGAGCAGGGCATCCGCTTCGGTGACGCGGCCCTGCAGCTCGGCCTGCTCGGCGAAGACGACATCCAGCAGGTGCTGTCCCGTCAGTATGACTACACCTACCTCAGGCCCGAAGACGACAGTGTGAGCCAGGATGTCGTGGCGGCCTTCAAGCCGTTCAGTCCGGTCGTCGAACAGCTGCGCGCCCTGCGCAGCCAGCTTCTGCTTCGCTGGTTCGATGTCGATGCCGGCGGCAGGGCTCTGGCGGTGCTCAGCCCGGATGCCGGCGAGGGCCGCAGCTTCGTCGCCGCCAATCTGGCGGTGGTCTTCTCGCAGCTCGGCCAGCGCACTCTGCTGGTCGATGCCGATCTGCGCCGCCCGTGCCAGCACCAGTTGTTCCGGGTTCCCAACAAGCGCGGCCTGTCGAGCATTCTCGCCGGCCGCACCGAAATCGCCGAGTGTGTCAGCCGCATCCCGCGCCTGAACGAGCTCTCGGTCCTGCCGGCCGGAGCGGTGCCGCCCAATCCCCAGGAGCTGTTGAGCCGGCCGCAGTTCGGAGCCGCAATGAGCACCCTTTGCGCGCAATACGACGTGGTGATCGTGGATACCCCTGCAGCCGCGAGAACGGCGGATCATCAGGCCATTGCCACCCGTACCCGCGGGGCTCTAGTCGTCGCTCGCAAACACGTCAGCTCGGCCCAACGTCTGCAGGCACTCGTCAGTGGATTGCAGGATAGCGGTATGGTGGTTGTCGGCTCGGTGCTCAACAATGCCTGAGATCACATCTCCATGCACGGACTCCGCTTCGGCAGGAGCGCCAGCGAGCTCTGCGGCGCGCGAGCAGCCTCTCGCCGCGCTAGATCGATGAAGCCTTGAAGCGATGATCACTGCCCTTCGTCTTGCTACCGGTTTCACAGTCACCGAGTGGATTCCCGCATTGGCGGGATTGATGGTGCTCTATGTGCCCACCTACGTGGAGCTTGCCCGCACCCTCTGGGCGACTGACGATCAGCGTCAGGGTCCAATCATCCTGGCCGTCGTTCTCTGGTTCTTCTGGCGAAAGCGCCACGAGATCGGTTCCTTGCCTGCCAAGACGTCGGGCATCGGGTGGCCGATGTTTTTGGTTGGTCTTCTGTTGTATCTCGTGGGTCGCTCGCAGAGTGTCCTTCTCTTCGAAGTTGCGTCGCAGATCCCGGTTCTCGGTGGTCTCCTGCTGCTCATGCGCGGCAGGCCTGCCTTGCGCTCCGCGTGGTTCCCACTGCTGTTCCTGGTCTTCATGCTCCCTCTGCCTGGCGCATTGGTCGATGCTTTGACTCTGCCGATGAAAATGGGAGTGTCCTGGGCGACGGAGCATCTGCTCTATGCATTGGGTTACCCGATCTCGCGTGCCGGCGTCATTCTGCAGATCGGCCAGTACAAGTTGCTGGTGGCGGACGCATGTGCCGGCTTGCACACGCTCTTCACCCTGGAAGCACTGGGCCTGCTCTACCTCCACCTGATCAGGCGTGAATCCGTTGTCCGCAATGCGATGCTGGCGCTGCTAATCGTCCCGATCTCCTTTTCCGCCAATACGATTCGCGTCATGGCGTTGACGCTGATTACGTACTATTTCGGGGACGCCGCGGGGCAGGGCTTCGTACACAATTTTGCCGGGATGCTGCTCTTCATCTCCGCGTTGATACTCATCATCGCTGTGGACTCGCTCGTCCAGTTCGGCGTCAAGCTCGGAGCCAGCCAAGGAAGAGAACACGAGGAGCGTCCCGCATGAAACCACGCTTCCTCAGCATCCTTCTTCTTGGACTCATGCTGGCTGCCGCCGGATCGTCAGTCGCGCTGAAACCCGGCGAAAGAATTGCCGAGCAAAGACCGCGCATCAATCTGGAAAGCATGATTCCCACCCAGTTTGCCGATTGGCAGATCGATTCAGCCATGCTGCCCGTCACCGTCAGCCAGGATGTCCAGGCCAAGCTCGAGGAACTCTATGATCAGACACTCGCCCGTACGTACACGAACAGCGATGGCCAGCGAATCATGCTTTCCATTGCCTACGGGGGTGATCAGAGCGGCGACCGATCGCAGGTTCATAGACCCGAGTTCTGCTACACGGCTCAGGGCTTTCAGCTTTCCAACGTTTTCGAGAACACTCTGCCAACTGGCCAGGGCAGCCTACCGGTTCGCCGTCTGTTGGCAACTCAGGGCAGCCGGCACGAACCGATAACGTACTGGATCACGGTTGGTGATAAAGCGACCTTGCCTGGAGTAGGCCGAAAGCTGATCCAGATGCGCTACGGCCTGACCGGCAAAGTTCCGGATGGGCTGCTGGTACGGGTATCGTCCATAGAACTTGATAGCGGCAAGGCCTACAGACTGCAGGACCAGTTCGTTCGTGATCTGTTGGCAGCCAGTAGCGAGCAGCATCGCGCGTTTCTGGCCGGGCGTTTCGTCCGCTGACTGCACACGCCAAGAAAGGCGGCAGTATGCCCAGGATTGCAGTGCTTATTCGCTCCATCGGTCAATCCGGTGTCCACTCTACCGCCTGACAGTGCGCAGACCCTCCGAGTGATGACGGCCATGATCGCGGCAAGCAAGCTGGTTCGACCTGGCCTGTTGGCCTTGGCGGACCAGGTGGTCGTCTCCGGTTGCAATTTTCTGACGGCGTTGCTCTTGGCGAGAGTCCTCGACAGCGACTCGTTCGGTCATTACAGCCTCGCGTTCCTGGTGTGCCTCTTCCTGTCGGGTTTGCATCGCGCCGCGTTTACACAGCCCATGGCGGTTCTGGTAGATCCCGACAGGCCGTGGCTGCTAGTCGCGCGCGCGCGCGCGCTCCTCCAGGCGCATTGGGTTGCCATTCCCCTGGCCAGCTTGCTGATTGGGGCCAGCGGTGTCTTTCTGTATGCGGATGCACTTCTGGTGGTCTCGGCCAGCGTCTTCCTGGCCTGTCTCTTCCTACAGGAGACGACACGGCGCTTCTTCTACGCATCCGGTGCTCATGGCCTAGCCCTATGGAATGATCTGATCAGCTACGTCGGGCAATTGCTCTTGCTGCTACCGCTTGCGCTGCTGGGTTATCTCAGCCCAGCCACCGCCTTCGTGGCCATGGCTGCCTCGTCCTTTCTGGCCTTTGTCCTGGCATTGAGATGGATCGACTGGGTACAGGTCGGGCAGCGCGGCGAGGTGTCGCTGACCGGGTTGATCGAGGAGCAATGGCCACTGTCCAAGTGGCTACTGGCAACCATCCTGGCCATCTGGGGGGCAGGGCACGTTTACCCGTTGTTGCTCGCGCCGCTCGGCCCAGTGGCAGTCGGTACCTTCTCCGCGTGCCTTAACCTTCTGAACCTGTTGGGCCTGCTCACCCAGAGCGTTGCAAACTGCGTTCCCGGCAACGCAGCTTCCATTCTGCAGCGGCATGGCAAGTCGGCTTTTCGCAGCGATATCCTACGCACGAGTCTGCTCGCTGGATTGGCCGGCGCCATTTTTGTGGTGGGGGTTCACTGGTTGTCGAAGCCGGTTCTCCATTTCCTGTACGGTGGTCGCTACGACTCCGCCGCCGATATCCTGAACACGCTGTCAATCGGCGGTGCGTGTTCGCTCATGGGAACCGTTTTCGGGGCTTACGCGCTGGCGCTGCGCGATTCGCGATCAGGTCTTTTCAGCAATCTGGGTGCCAGCGTGATGACGTTCACGGTGGGTCTTTGGCTAATCGACGAATATGCGATACATGGTGCTGCACTGGGAACGTCGCTGAGCCTAGCGACTGCGATGACCTTGCAGGCAGCTTTCGTGCTTCACAAACTGAGGGGAATGGCTTGATGACTAGCGCCGATGCTCTTCCGGTTGCCGGTGGCGGTGATGGTGAGCGAGACGTCGAGGGAGGTGATCCCTGCAACGTGTTGTGCACGGCGCCATCCCGGCTGCAGCATGACAAAGCCTTGATCGTGGCACTCCAACTTTTCGTCCATCGCCTCGATAAGCTCGGCATCCGCTGGTGCGTATTGCGCAACCACGAAGGGTTCCCTCGCCCGGCCTCGGCGACGAGCGACGTCGACCTTCTGATCGGATGCAACCTCGGAGACGCACTGGGGCTGCTTCTGGATTCCAGCGCCGGCGGTTCGATTCGCTTGGCGTCGCTGGTTGTGCGAAGCGGAGGACGTCTGTTGAGTGTATTCCTGGCGACCCCAGGCAGTCCCTGCTTGCACGTCGACCTTTTCAGCCACGTGGGATGGGCTGGTCGGTCTTTGGTGGATGCTTCCGTCATCCTGAACTCTTCCTGCCGGAGGCCCCACGCGGTGATACCGTCACCCGGTAGCGAGGCTGCCGTGTCACTTCTCGGCTATCTGTTCAACCAAGGCGAGGTGAAGCATCCCTACCGCGCACGCATTCAGAGATTGCTGATCGAGGACACCGAAGGCTTTGTTGCGTGCCTTCAGCCGGTGTGGGGTACGGCAGTCGCGGCAAACTTGATGGATCATGTTGAACGGGGCGATTGGGCTTGGTTTTCTGCTTGGGCAAAGAGAGCAAAACGTTTGCTGCTGTTGGGGTACCTCGCCTCGCCACTCGAGTGCACGTCGGCCCTAATCGCATTTGCCAACAATCGGCTGCGCCGCTTGTTGGCGGCTCCTGGGCTATGTGTGGCCTTTCTCGGACCGGACGGTGCCGGCAAGACCACGGTTGCCGAAGCCTACAGGGGTCGACTGGCGACTGTTTTCCACACAGCTCAGCAGAGGCACCTGCACTGGCGGCCGCGTGTCTTGCCGGCCCCTGGCGAGATAGTGGTGCGCGCGACATCGGTTCCTGAGACGGTTACACAGCCTCATGCCAGAGCAGTTCACGGCAGGCTGACGTCTTTGCTCCGCTATGCCTATTTCTGTGCTGACTATGTCATTGGACACTGGCTGCGCGTAAGGCCCCTGTTGGCGCGTAATGGCTTGGTCACTTTTGATCGCTACTACCATGACTTTCTGGTCGATCCGGTCCGCTATCGTCTAAAGATCTCTCAAGGGCTTGTTCGCCTTGTGTGCAACGCACTGCCACAGCCGGAAATTCTGTTCATACTCGACGCCGAGGCCTCGGTGCTGCACCGCCGCAAACAAGAGTTGACACAGCGGGAGATCGAGTTCCAGCAACAAGCATTGCGCAAGATTGCGGTCACCGAGAAGCGCGCGCAACTCGTTGACGTGGCCGGTCATCTGCCCGCCATCGTCGATCACCTGGAGCGCGTGACACTCGATCACCTGGATCGCCGGAACACCGCGCGGCTGTCTCGCCCCCCACTGGCAGCGAAGGACACTGGGGCATGAAGGTTCTTGTATCTGCCTACGCATGCGAGCCCGAAAAGGGTTCAGAGCCTGAGGTCGGATGGCAGATGGCGGTCGGGCTGGCGGAGCGAGGTCACGAAGTCTGGGTGATTACGCGCGTGAATAACCGAACCGGTATCGAAAAGAGCTTGGCGCAGCTGAACTTGCCAAACTTGCACTTTTCTTATTTCGACCTCCCGGCCTGGATCCTCTGGCTCAAGCGTCACATTGGCGTCAATGCATATTACCGGCTGTGGCAATGTGGTGCGTTGCGGCTGGCCCGTCGTCTGCACGCGCAGGTGGCCTTTGACCGCGGGCAGCATGTCACTTTTGTCAGCATACGGCATCCCACCTTCCTGCGACATCTCGGGATACCGTACGTGTTTGGGCCCGTAGCGGGCGGCGAGCACGCGCCTCGCGGGATGTTGGCGGGCTTGCCATGGCGGTTTCGCTGTGGCGAAGCCCTACGCATGGGCATGACCCGTCTATCCATGTTATCGCCAGGGGTGAGGGCGACGCTTAAGAGGGCTGCTCGCGTGGTAGTAACGTCGCCCCAAACGGGATCTTTGCTGCCCGTCGAAGTCCTCCAGACCGCTGAAGTCCGCTTGGCTATAACAGCACCCCCACCGCTGTCGGGCTCTCCATTAACACGCAGGCAGACTGGGCAGCCGATGCGCGCGTTGTCGGTTGGCCGAGCACTGCACTGGAAGGGCATGCATTTGGGCTTGCAGGCGTTGGCCTTGGCGCGGGCTCGCGGAGCAGGCGTTACGCTGACTCTCTTGAGCGAGGGACCCGCGAGACCATGGCTTGAGCGGCATGCGAACCAACTCGGGCTTGACGGCTGTGTAACGTTCCAGAATTTCGTGCCGCGCCAGGAGCTGCCTAGCATCTATGCTCAGCACGATGTCCTTCTGTTCCCGAGTCTACGAGACTCTGGAGGAATGGTGGTCCTCGAGGCCATGCAGCATGGTTTGCCGGTGGTGTGCTTGGATCTGGCTGGTGCCGGCGAGTTGGTCGACGAGCATTGTGGAATGGCAATTCCTGCTGTGCACCCGGACGATGCCTGTGAGCTCATGGCTCGCGCATTGGTCCGATTGGCTGCCTCGCCTAGTCTCTACGCAGCCTGCTCGGCGGCCGCGGCTCACAGGGTGAAAGACTTCACCCTATCAGGTCTCCTTGACAGCTTAGGCTACTGATATGGCACAGACAACGACCTCCATGTGCATTGAGACAGGCAAGCCGGTAATACCGAGTGGCACCGCGAGGCTGGTATTCACCGATTGGCTGTACATTGCTGCGGTGGGGGTGGTGCTCTTCTGGGCACTGAACCCCTTTGTTCTGGACTTGGCGCGCCACCCGGTGATCCGCTGGTTCCCTCTCTTACTAGTTGTGCCCGCCGTTGCTTTGGGTTGGGTGGGACGGCGTATCAATGCAATGACTCTCTCGTCGCACAGGCAGCACGACCTGTTGATGCTGATGTGGCCACTGCTAGCTTTCGGGGCGATGGCACTCGCAGGTAGTCTGTACGCAAGATGGTGGCGTCAGATCGGAGAGACCTTCATGAACATGGGGCTCTTCGTTCTCTTGGGAGGCTGGGTTACCGCTTGGTTTATTCTGACTACCAAGGCGTCGTTGAACTTTCTGCGATCGCTCTCTGTGGTCGCCCTGCTATGGGCCGCGGTGTCACTTTTTTCGGCGCTCTTGTTGTTTCCCAAGGAGGAGATCTATCACTCGCTCGAACACTTGGTGATTCCGGTGCTTGCGCTGCCATTCCTGAACATGCGTGGGTTGACATGGCGGGCAGCGAGCCTTCTCTTGCCCATACTGGCTGCTCTTGCACTCCATAAGCTTACCGGCTATCTGATCTTGTTGCTGGTGCTCGGCCTTATTACAGGGGACTTCGTACTCGCACGAATGCGCAGGGAGGACAGGCTTCACCGGCGCGCAGCAATAGGCTACGGGGCCGTACTGGGAGGAGCGCTGGCAGCAGCTCTTGTCGTTGGCACTTACGTGGCAACAAAATCGAGACTGCCCGACGGCAACGCGGTGTTTCGGCTCCACACGTACGAACGTGCTTTCGACCGTTTTCTTGAGTCACCAATCTGGGGCCGGATGTTCCTGGAGTCAGCAGTGGACAGGTTCGAACTGTTTACTGTGGCTTCCTCTACGCAGTTCCTGCCGACACACAGCGACTGGCTCGACATCATGGCCAATGGCGGATTGATCGCGACTCTCTTGTTCTTCGGTGGTTGCATTCGTTTACTGTGGATCGCCGTGCGCACTCTGCTTGACCCCGAACCCTGGTGTCGCCGCGACTCCCTACGGGTACTCTGCATTTTGCATGTGATGATCGTGGTTACAGGCCTGGTGGTCTGCGCGCTCAACCCGGTTCTCAATAACACCAGCCGTGCGTGGGCATTCTGGATCAACGTTGGCATCCTGGTCGCGATCACCGTAATGGCCAGAGAAACCTGTCTTGACGCTAAGCGCGCGCCGGACCCATACCTACTGAGTCGCCGTACATGACCACTTCCATCTCGATTGTCACCTGTTCGTACCAGCAGGGTGTGTTCCTGGACAAGACACTTCGCTCCGTCCTCGAGCAACGCTATCCTGCGCTCGAATACATCGTGATCGATGGCGGCTCGACGGATCAAAGCGTATCTGTTATCAAGCGTCATCAGCAGTCGCTGGCCTACTGGATCAGCGAGCGAGACAAGGGTCAGACGGATGCACTGATCAAGGGGTTTGCCCGTGCCAAAGGTGAGGTGCTCGGCTGGTTGTGCTCTGACGATCTGTTGCTACCTGGCGCTCTCGCAAAAATAGGCGCCTTCTTCGCATCAAATCCAGCCGTAGAGGCCGTGTACGGTGATTCACTGTGGATGGACGCGAGTGGCCAATACCTCAGGCCGAAGAAGGAGGGAGCCTTCTTTCGGCATGCCTTCCTCTTTGATCACAATTTTGTTCCGCAGCCATCAATGTTCTGGCGGCGTCGCCTGTACGACAAGGTGGGCGGGCTCGATGCCCGCTTCGATCTCGCGATGGACAGCGATCTCTGGGAGCGCTTTTCGCGCCATGCCCGGATTTCTCACATTCCGGAGTACCTGTCCTGCATGCGCTTCTATCCGCAGCAGAAGACACGCTTGATGCGCCCGCAGGGGCAAGTGGAGGACTTGGAAGTCCGGAATCGCTCTCAGTTGGCGGCTTGGCCGAGCCTTAACCCACTCTTTAGGCTGAGCGGCAAGGCCTTGCGCGTTGGCGCCAAGCTCATCGCTGGGGGATACGGCGCGACCGTGGATAAAGAATTGATTGCTGCCTTGAACGCTTACCGTCTAAGATCGGACGAACAGTGAACGATGCGCGGCAATGGCGCGACTGGCTAACGCTGTCCCTCTGCCAGCTTCCCGAAGCCGATCAGGGTGAAATTGCGTGGCAGGCTTTACTGCCAGTCAGCGCAAGGCAGCTCTATTGCTTGCGCGAGTTGCCCCGACTGCCGGAGCTGGCCTATCTGCTGCGCTCTCCCGCGCGGCGATGGCTGGCTAGGACTACTTGGCATGCAGGCCGCTTCGGTCTACTCCCGGCGGGAGACAATTTCTCCATGAATCGTCACCAGGCCGACGTTTTGCAGCAGGTGGTTCCGGAAGGAACTGGCGCGAGCCCGGTTTTGGTTCAGTTCGGTTCACCCGGACCGTTTCAGAAAGTGGTTGTGCTCAGCGTTACGCGGGAGGGTCAAGCGTGGGTGAGCAAGGTGGCTTTCCAGCCGGCAGCGGATGACTTGTTGGCTGCTGAGACGTCGTGGCTGGTTCGACTGAAGCGCCTTGCCGAGGTGGAGCATTACGTTCCGGAACTCGCGCTTGCCGGTCGCCTAGCGAGTGGGAGGCGGTTTCTCACGATGCCTGCCACTAGCGTCCTGCCATCCCGGCCGAACTTGGGGCCCCTACACCGACAGTTCCTGGAGCGCTTGTGCCATGCCAGTCTCAGTCAGCGGCGCTGGGAGGAGGCTCCGTTACGCAAGCGTCTTCTTGACCGCTTTGGCCGGTTGTCGCATGACGCCGCCTCGCCGGCCCTGGCGGGCGCCGTCGAGACCTGGAGACGGATCGACGCCGAACTGCGTGGTCAAGTTATGCCGACTTGTATCGGTCATGGGGACTTTGCGCCGTGGAACATCAATCGCAACGTGCGGGGAATCACGGTATTCGACTGGGAGTACGCCCAGGAAAGCGCGACGCCACTGCATGACTTCTTCCACTTTCATTGCATTCAACGCGTGCTGATGCGGCGAGCGAGATTCACAACACAATGGCTGAACGCCTTGTTGCAAGCCGGACAAGTCCACCTCAATGCGGTGGTGCCGTCCATCAAGCCAAGTCTCTCCCAGATTACCCATATGTTCGGTCTTTACGTGCTCGACACCCTGGGCATGTACGTCGAGGCGGGTGGAGGTTTCGATGCGGGCGATCGGGTCGTCGCTAGCTACCTAGACTGCCTTGGTCCGTTCAGCACAGTGCAGAATAGGCCAGATGCCTCTTTTAGGCGGACGGTTCGTTGAGAACGCTGGCGCGCGACCTGGGAGCGACTGACCTCGTGGTCGTTAGCCTAGCCGGGATGGTAATGCTACTGCCCAGCTTGTTCCTGGTGGTGATAGCCCGAGACCTACTGTTTGCGCTTAAAGCGCTAGCAGAGTCGGTCGTGTTCGTATTGCTCCTCTTCGCCGTACTCGGCAGCACGAAGCCGATTCTATGGTTCAGCATGATCTTTGGGCTCCTGCTTCCCGGTGAAATCTACTTCATAGCGACCTACGGCTACCCGTCTTCTCGCCATACAGTTTCACTGCTGACGGAGTCTTCGCTTGACGAGACGCTCGAGTTTCTCACAGGCGTTTATCATTGGCTCTTCTTGAGTACACTGGCCATACTCCTCCTCTTCGGGACACTCCTTCGACTGACGAAGAGCAATCTGCGCCTGCCCCCGGCTGCACGATACTGTGCTGCTGCTGTACTGTTCGGCTTGCTGCTGGGACTGGAGGTGGTGCGTGCGGTGCCTTGGGCGTCACAGCCCGTGCGGTTCTATTCAATCGCAAACGCGTTCCCAGTTGGCTTGGCTTATCGTATTGGGGGCTATTTGAAATATGCTCGGGAGGGGCAGCGAGTCGCCCAGCAACTCACCTCATACCGCTTTGATGCCAACTCCAGCGCCAGTGATCTCACCGTAGTCTTGATTATCGGTGAAAGTGCTCGCCCAGACCATTGGGCGCTCAATGGCTACAAGCGCGATACGACGCCCCTATTAAGCCGGCAACCCAACCTAGTGAGCTTCCCCGACATGGTCACGCCGTGGGCTCTGACTACATATTCGGTACCGATCCTCATCACCCGAAAAGAGGCATCATCTACAGATATCTTCCCCGAAAAGTCCATCGTGGCCGCAGCGGCGGAGGCCGGGTTTCACACCTATTGGTTCGCAAATCAGGATGGCCTCAAGGAAGTGTCCATTCACCGTGGAGAAGCCGCGACGCGGAGGACATATAACATGGCCGTCGTTCGGGAAGATGTTGACGCCGCTCTCGACGGGGACATGCTGCCTGATATTGACTCCGCTATTGCCGATGGCCGTGGCAAGCGCCTCATCCTCGTCCACATGAAGGGCAGCCACTGGGACTATCATCGGCGCTATCCGACCGAGTTCCGCCAGTTCGTTCCAGATCGTGGAGAAAACGGCGGCTCGGTAAAACACGATCCGGATCTACGGGAACGGCTGGTCAATGGCTACGACAATAGTATCCGCTATACCGACTATTTTATCGACCACGTTCTGCAGACACTGAGCAAGACTGGTCAGCCAGCCGTCCTCCTTTACGTTTCAGATCACGGACAGGCACTCTATGATCAGGAGTGCAAGCTGTTCGGACATTACAACGACACAGAGATAAATTTCCGGACTCAGGCAATGATCTGGTTTTCTGACAGTATGATCGAACGCCGGGGGAGTTCATGGATGGCTCTTGAAGCCAACCACACCAGACCGCTCACAACGGAAGGCACGATATTCCACACCGTGGCAGACGCTCTGCAGCTGAATATCGTAGACCGCTCGTCGAGCCTGCTGTCCGACACTTTCACCCCTCAGCAGCGCAGGGTTAACGTCCGTGCCGGCACAATCGACTTCGACCGAGCCAAGCGCTCGGGCGCCTGCAACCTGCTAAGTGTGGATTGAGACGGGAGTGTCGCGCGTGAGAAAATGGAAAGTGTTCTTAGTTCTTGGCTTCCTCATTGCTGGGCGTGGCGGCGCCGCGACATTGGTAGTTGATCCCAAGAGCGCTAACGCGAGTGACACAGGCCCCGGCAGTCGTTCTTTCCCCCTTCAGACAATTGCTGAAGGCATGAACCGGCTAATGCCAGGTGATACCTTGAACATCGCCGGAGGAGTCTACCGTGAAGCCATTCGTATTCCCCGGCGCTCGTGGTCCGTCAGCGCTCCAACGACGATTCAGGCGATGGATGGAACGCAAGTGCTGATCAAGGGCTCTCGCATCTTCGATAATTGGCGAAGCAAGGCGCCAGGGGTCTGGGAGCACCCACTTGCCGACCAGCCGCAGCAGGTCTTCGTGAACGGAAAGCCACTCCGACAGCTTGGAGGCACCATCTTTGACGGCTATCCAGTGCGCCGCGACCATCCGTTGTCTCAGCTTCATGCCAATCAGGGCGGGATATGGCCCGCGCGGATCAAGTTTGATGCGTCAGAGTTGTCCGACGCATCGTTCTATTTCGACGAGGGGGCGAAGAAACTCCTGATCAGAGTTGATTTGCAAAGCCTTGACCATGTGCAGGTGGAAGTAAGCTTGGCGCCCGTCTTGCTACTTGGCATGGAGTTGGAGGCGGTTACTATCCGCGGCATCAGTTTCGAGCACGCATCGACCACCACTCGGAGTCGAAATGGTGCGCTGGCGTTGGGTGGGCGGAAGATCACTGTTGACCGAGTCACCGTTCGCAATGTTGATGGTGTCGGAATTACTGCCAGCGGCGAAGACATCGTGATCCAAAACAGCCGCTTCGACAGTTGCGGTCAGCTGGGCATGAACCTAAGGGGCACGCGCTATCAACTGATCAATAATCAGACGAACGGCAACAATACACGCGGATTCAACAAGTGGTGGGAGGCTGGTGGTGCGAAGTTTGTCGGACAGGGTGGCTTGAAGGATTCCTTAATCCTTGAGCATACCTCCATGTATAACAATGGCGATGGACTATGGTTCGATTGGGGAAATGAAAGGAATCGCGTTGAGCGTGGCGTTTTCGCCTTCAACACGGGCTTTGGCATCCACTATGAGGCCAGTTCCTGGGCGACGATTATTGATAATCTTGCAGTAGGAAACGGACAGAGAGGGATCTATCTGATCGAAAGCCGGAATTCACTGATTGCTCACAATTTTGTTGCGTTCAACAAGTTGGAGGGGGTCGCGATAATTGAGGAGGGCCGAAAGGACGCGACCGGGATTCTTGACCTGAAGCCAATGGATAATGTGGTCGTGGCCAACATCGTGGCATGGAATCAGGGTTCGGCTGTCGTGCTGCCAGGCATGAAGTGGAAGAACATGTCCGACAACAACACGTTCGTCGTGACGAACGAGCGGACTCCTCCTTTGTTCTCCATGGGCTGGCCGACAACGCTGAACCCAAGGGTCGCTCTCGCGGAGTGGCGTACGCTCGAGGGCCAGGACCGGAACTCTGTAGTGCTCACCATCGCACCGTCGGCCCAAACTGAACTGGCGTTGCGCAACAAACAACAACTGGCGTATCCGCTCCCGGAACTGAGGACCGCGATCGCGAATCACAGGATCAAGTGGCGAGGGACATACAGACCCAACAGTCCGACGATCGCGCTGGGTGAGAGCGTGGGTCCGCGGCGCATTAGCATGCCGGAGTCGAGAAAATGAGGTTGCGGCCCTTTCCGCTTGCAGTATGTGGCTCGGGCGCGCGTTTCTCCCTCGGGAGCACCTCGGGCGCTGTGCCATCAACAGTCACGCCGGAACTTCGGACAAGATTTCGGCAAGAACAATCCGCGTTGACCGAACGGACATAATTTCAGTATGCGTATACTTATAGCCCATAACGCCTATCAGCAGAGAGGTGGTGAGGATAGTGTGGTTGATGCAGAGGTCGAACTTCTGCGGTCGTTCGGCCACACGGTCGACCGCTATCAACGAGATAACAAGGATATCGCCCGGACCTCGGAGTTGAGGATTCTGACCGGGACTCTCTGGTCGCGCCAAACGGTTGAGGAGTTGAGCAGGATGTTCGCCACGGCACGTCCGGATATCGTTCATGTCCACAACACCTTTCCGCTTATTTCACCTTCGCTTTACTGGGCAGCGGAACGGGCAGGCATCCCGGTTGTGCAGACCCTCCACAACTTCCGCCTGCTTTGCCCACAGGCAATGTTCCTGCGCCAGGAACACGTTTGCGAGGATTGTCTCGGGCTTGCACCGTGGCGCGGCGTCACGAGAGCCTGCTACCGCGGATCAGTGGCGCAGAGTGCAGCACTGGTGGGCATGGTGATGGCACACCGTGCGCTCGGTACTTGGCGTAAAAAGGTGACGCGCTACATCGCCTTGAACGAGTTCTGCCGCAGCAAGTTCATTGCCGGTGGCCTACCTGCGGAACGGGTGGTAGTCAAACCGAACTTCGTTGATTTCGCAGCGCCGCCCGCCAGCGAGCGCAGCGGCTTTCTATTTGTTGGCCGCCTGTCGCCGGAGAAAGGCATCCGTACGTTGGTTGATGCTGCGCCGCGAGTTCCGGAGGCCCGAATCGCGGTGGCGGGTTGCGGGCCGGAAGCAGATCTGCTGGCTTCCTCGGTCAACATCCGCTGCCTCGGGGCGCTAGATCCGGCAGCGGTACGGGAGAGGATGGTATCGGCCAGAGCCTTGGTCCTACCCAGCATCTGGTACGAAAACTTTCCCCGCACGCTGGTGGAGGCCTTCGCCTGCGGATTGCCGGTGATTGCAAGTCGGATCGGAGCGCTTGCCGAACTCGTGCAGGACGGAGTGACAGGCTTCCTCGTCGAGCCGCGTGATCCGAATGACCTGGCCGAGAAGTTGCGCTGGGCTCATTCGCACCCAGCCGAGATGGCGCAAATGGGGAATGCGGCGCGCGCGCATTACGAAGCGCATTTCACTGCTCAGCAGAACTACCGGCAACTGACGGCCATCTACGACAACGCAATCGCTGACGCGAAGAGGTCCAAGGTATGACAAGAGTTGTTGAACGTAGAACCGGGCGCGTTCTATCGTCTGTTCTCGACGCGATCGACTGGGACACAGCCATTCATCAAATTCAGACTTGGGCTGATGCGAGGGAGAGCCGCTATGTGTGCATCACGAATGTGCACTCAGTCGTGATGGCGACGCGGGACCGAGCGCACGAACGCACGATTGCCAACGCCGACATGGCAACTCCGGATGGCGCCCCGGTGGCTTGGATGCTTCGTCGGATGGGATATCGCGATCAGGAGCGAATCAACGGGCCCGATTTGATGTGGAGATATTGCCGGGAGGCCCACAAGCGAGAGGAGTCAGTCTTCCTCTACGGTGGAACCGATCAGACGTTGACCGCGCTGCAAGAGCGACTGCGTCAGACCTTTCCCCTGCTGCGGATTGCAGGAGCGATTTCTCCTCCGTTTCGGGCCTTGTCGGTGGGAGAGGATCAAGCGGAAGTCAATGCCATCAATGAAGCGGGTGCGGGGACGGTGTGGGTGAGCCTCGGGTGTCCCAAACAGGAGGCCTGGATGGAAGCGCACCGCGGTAGAATAAACGCTGTCATGATCGGAGTAGGCGCGGCCTTCGACTACCATGCCGGCACGATCCGGCGCGCGCCGAAGTGGATGCAGAACTCGGGCCTTGAATGGTTTTATCGGCTGCTCTCCGAACCCAGAAGATTGTGGCGGCGTTATCTGATAACCAATTCCGTCTTCCTGATCCGGGTAATCGGGCAACTGGCCAGCAAGCGCTAGGGGAATAAGTTGATCATGCAGGCAAACCCGGCTGGCGATATTCCATGCTGGCTAATCCTTTGCCGCAGTGTGCCAATCTCCCTTGTTTGGCGGTACATCGTGCTGTGATTAGTCAGTTGGAGTTGCGCACACACAGCAAGACATTGCGCTGCTGAACTATTGGAAACTGCTAATTTTGCCAGATCGACCACTTCACGGCTCATCGCAAGAAAGCATTCGCTTGGCTTGAACAGTCCTCAACAGACCAAATTTGGAATCGCAATATCTTGAGACAAGAATCCACTCCGGACCACTACCGCAAGGGACTTAGAGCAAAGGTCCGGTCTGCTTTTATGTGGTCTCTTGTGAAGAGTGTCGGTACACGACTGACCAGCTTTGCCGTCTTTGCTTTGCTTGCTCGTCAACTGTCTCCGCAAGACTTTGGCCTTGCTGCCACGGTTGGGTTACTGGCAACGGCTCTGTGTTTGCTTGTGGAAGGTGGGTTTAGTGATACTTTGATTCAAAGGAGGACGGTTGCGGAAGATGATCTGTTGGCGGTTTTTTGGTATAGTTTGCTGCTTTCCCTCTTGTTCTCCGCATGCGTCCCTCTCGCGGCGCAAGCCATCGGGGACTGGCTAGACACGCCTGATCTCCCGCCCGTCTTAACTTCAATAAGCATTTCCATTCCCTTTTTCGCGCTAACAATAGTACCCACTGCACTCCTAAGAAGGAATCTTCGATACAAGCCGCTCGCGATTCGCGCTTTTCTGGCCGGTCTAATTGGAGGTGTGGTCGCAGTCATTGGTGCGCTCATGGGACTTGGAGTCTGGGCACTGGTAATCCAGGGGGTAACCATGTATGTGTTAGGCGCCTTGATACTATGGATTTACTCTCCAATTACAATAAAGTTCAGATTCCCCGTCACGCATCTCGTATCACTCTGGGGAACCGCCTTGCCACTTAACGCGATGGCGATAATTGAGTTCATTGGTAATCGACTGATTGAACTGGCAATAGCAAAAACGTACGGTGCTGAAGTTCTCGGTTTGTATATCGTTGCAGTAAAAGTGCCTCAAGTATTAATGCAAGTCGTCAATGCAACCATTAGCGAGGTCTCCATTAGCTCGCTCTCGCGAGTTTCTGGTAATCTTGGTGAGTTGAGGCGCGCATACCTCGATGGGATTAGTGCGGTACTGCTTGTGAGCGTGCCCATGTATATCCTGTGTGCCATACTGGCAAAGGAGACAATATCGTTTTGTTTTGGTGCACGGTGGTCAGAGATGTACGTCGTGATGGCTCTCCTCTGTGTCGCAAGCGCTCTTCAATCATTAGATGCGATATCCATTTCTACTATCGTCTCCTTGAACAAGGGCCGGGAAGCATTTTGTCTGACTTTCCTGAGAGCTGTCTTGACTATTGTGGCTTTCTTCTGCTTGTTCAACCACGGACTGGTATGGGTAATAGCGGCTTCCGTGTGCATAGGGCTATTCATATCGATGATCTATTGCCTTAGGTCGTGTAGATTCATGGAACTTCGGATTGGTGAGCTGCTAAAAGCCGTGAGGATGCCCCTGGTCTCAGTTTTACTGATGGCCAGCGTATCATATCTGTCGCGCGACACAATATCAACTCACGCGCCATCTGCGGTACTGGCGTTAGCGGCTACCGCAGCTGTTGGTATTGCCGTTTTTATCTCTTCGGAGCTACTTATCGATCGCGCTAGACTGGTTTTTGTGCTGCGGATTCTCTTCAACCGATCGTCTGCGGTCTAACGACTGGCTATTCCCTGGAAAAATTGTCGACACTCGCCGTCGGCAATCACTCTCACCGCCTTAAGAAAGGCCGCGAGCCTGATGATTTTTTGTGGCATAGTTTTGGAACTCGCTGACAACCTCACAGACGCGACACGGTGCACCTGAGCAGACATTACCTTGTCAAGACGAACGACGAGCGGCTGAAGAGGCTGCCGATGGAGCCATCTCAGGCGGTGTGGAATTCACAAGTGGAGGGACGCATACGCTGCAGCATGGCAGTAAGCGCGCAGGTACGGGCTTGGTGCCATGCAGACCCGCACTGTTCTCCACGAAATTCACGCGTTTGCGTATGGTTGCTAACACTGGGAAAGACGATGGGAATGTAATGATTTTTCGAACATCGACTATGTCCTCAGTCCCTTGGCAAGACGACTTCTTGTCGAGGCGTGCATTAATGAGCGGCTCCCTAGAGCAAATTGCGCGCGCTGCATGACGAATAGCGGACACGCTGGGAGCCCGTGCCCAAACGACATATTGTTCGCTGAGAAGCGTTAGGTGGCACCGATAGACAGTCAACGTCTTTTTAGAGGATACCCCAATGAAGATTGTAATTTTCCTGCAGTACTTTAAGGCTGATTTAAGAGAAAACCGTTCCGGCACACAGAATGCTGTGCTTGGACTATCGAGAGCGCTTGCTCGCAACGGCGCAGACGTTACTGTGTTAGCTGAGGGCGTCCCCGGAACAAGTATTCGGCTCAGCGATAACTACAAAGTCGCCTACATTAGAAAACTTGTCAGCCCTTTCATGGATCCGCTGAGTTTTCTGGAGTACGTCAGATCGTGCTCTTTGGACACGGTTTTCGTTCTTAATGGCCTAATGCATATTGGTATGACCACGGCAGGTTTCATCTTAAGACTACTGGGTAGGCCTTACGTCGTATGCCCTCACAATGCGATTATTCCCGAGTTTTTTAGTTCCAGAAGCCCAATTAAGAAGGCACTATACTTGAGGCTTTTTGAGCGGGGTCACTTAAGAAATGCCCTGGCAGTCACTGTTTTTCGGGAAATGGAAGCAGTGAACTTGTCGGCCCTCGGTGTCTCGACCCCCACTATTCTAAGTGCCAACGGCATAGAGACGATTCCGGCTTCGTTAAGAAGACCGGAGGCTGACGAATTGATGTCTCGGCCAACAGCAATTTTTTTTGGGCGGGTTGATATAGAGACGAAAGGGCTAGATCTCTTACTACGGGCTTGGGGAAAGCTACCCAAGGAACTGCGACCATATCTGACAATACAGGGCCCCGCGACGGCGGTCGCGCGAAAGGAGATGCTTCGCCTAATCGAATCGCAAGGGCTTCAGGATGATGTCAGGTTGAAGGAGGCAGACTACATTACGCCGCCAGAACGAATCTTGTCAGAACACGATATTTTTTGCCTATGTTCGCGTTGGGAGGCGTTTAGTATTTCCGGGTTGCAAGCCATGGCAGCAGGCTGCCTTATTATTGTTTCGAAGACGACAGGAATCTCAGAGCATATTGCTAATGCAAATTGTGGGGTATTGATTGATCCCAATGAAGATTCTATCAGGGGTGGTGTTGCTGGGCTGCTGGAAAAAAGGGCGGCTTGGCCTAGTATGCGGATTTCTGCTAGACGTTACGTGAGAGATCATCTCCTTTGGGACGAAATTGCGAGAGACTGGTTGCAGCAGCTTTCGAGTATTAGAAAGCAAAGCATTCAACCCAAAAACGCGATCGGCATGAATTCATGAACCGGCCCACCGGAGTTCGACGTGCGTTGTGCTAAGGCGTAACCGGTAACTCTGCGGCGTTCGACCCGTCTATGGAGGGGTCTATGTCGTTTCGTGTGGAAACCCGCCTTACCCGCCGCGCCCGGCTGGGATCCGCCCGAACCGAGGGGCGGGACATCACCAGCGTTGCGGGCGCTGTCAAGGGCGGGCGAAGCCCGGCGAAGCGGACCCTTTACAGCGTCCGAAACGCTAATACGCTCAAGGGCTTGGGGCTGGTCGCGGCTGTTTGCGGCCAGGTCCCGAGCCCGTCCGGCGGCGAGGACTTCCCCGCCCTCGGGAGCGGAGCTAGGGGTGGGGGCGCCCGAAGGGCTCTGCGGGAGGAGTTGTGGCGCCGAGGCGGTTCCACACGAAACGGAGTAAACCCCTATGGAGCCTGCCGGTGCAAAGGAGAGCGTGGCGGGTCGGCGGCGAAGAGTATCTTACAGCGTCGAGGCGTGAGTTCGTGGACTGAGTCTGCCGGGTGCTGTCCGACGCGTTGCAGGACATCGACCAGGTAGTCGTAGGGGTCGATCGCGTGCAACCGGCAGGTGACGATCAGGCTTTGCAGGATTCCGACGTGCCAGGCACCGAGTTCGGTCCAGAAGAACATCCAGTTGCGGCGACCCATCGGAATCGCGCGCAAGGCCCGCTCGAGATGAGTCGTATTGATCGGCACGCCGGGTCGGTGAGAAGCACGTCCAGTCCAAAGCGGCGGTCGCGGGCATAGGCCAGAGCCTTGGTCAGCGGATTGCTCGGCAGCAGTCCGTGCGCTGCGAAGCGTTCGTCGATCCAGGCGAAAGAGCGCTCGACGACCGGCTTGGCATGCGCCAGCTGTCAATGTCGGTCAAGAAGTGCCGATACTTGTCTGCGAGGCGTAGAGATGGCTGCCGACGAGGGATGGTCGGTAGTTGAGACGAATCTGGGTGTTGGGGCGGTTGCGCCAACGATGATGCGGCAGGGTGGGCGTCGGAAGGAGCCCGAAGGGCGACTGAAGACACGCCCTCCTGCCGCGCCGACCAATTAGGCAAGTCTTCTGCGGATCGGCCAAGGGGGCCAGGCGGGGATCTGATCCGTCCGGTCGCCAAGCTGGAGGAGTTGAGTTGCTACCCGCAATTTGTCGGACGCACGGTCGCACTTTGCGCCGAAGGACACATCGCCATCGCGCCGCACGTGACCATCAGAAAAGCAGATCGGGTGAGCACAGTCAGCGCCTGCCGATCTTCCCGCCAAGGCGCATGGCCGGCACCTCGACGAGCCGATGGAGGACCGACGCCAGCAGCAACGCAGCTCCCCAGACCAGGATCAGGAGCAGCGGCTGACGGACGATCCACTCGCGAATCGAGGCTATTCCCAGCAGGGAGTTGATCACGAAGCCGTGGGTCAGGTAGAGCGAATACGAGATATCGCCGACCCACGTCAGACCTGCCTGCCAGG
>ERZ761602.3779-NODE-3779-length-20702-cov-140.666198_pt1 | contig 20702 bp, 16 predicted proteins | sample MGYA00512165_ERZ761602 | MGnify/ENA primary metagenome ERZ761602 (study PRJEB28899, sample SAMN02445085) | bioreactor sludge metagenome | biome: EBPR sludge; isolation source: Thorneside wastewater treatment plant | place: Australia: Brisbane, Thorneside...
AGGCGGTCATCCCCAGCCCCGCCTTCCAGCGTGTCGACACCTTCTCCACCATCCAGCACGTCGTCACCAGCCAAGCCCCGCAGCACGTCGTTGCCGTCGCCACCGCGAAGGAGATCGGCCTGTGCGCCACCGATCAGGTAGTCCATGAGCGGGGTTCCGGTAATCGTCAGTTCCTCGATGCCGGTGTAGACCACCCCGTAGTGGTTGCTGCGGAAGCCCCAATTCGCCGTGTTCGCTGGCATCTCAACGTCGAATCCGACACCACTTCGCATCAGGAAATTGCCCTGCGCGTCATAGTATTCGCTCCAGATCCCCCGACCCAACTGGATCCACGCGCTGCCCTCAGCTGAGTAATCGAGTATCAACCGGTCGTACCCGTCACCACCATCGACTACGTCGATGCCGGCGTCCTTCTGATAGATCACGTCGTCACCACCGCCCGCGTTCACCGTGTCGTTACCGCCACCGGCGTCGATGAGGTCGTCCTCATCTCCCGCATTGACGTGGTCGTTACCGTCCAGTAGCGTGATCGTAGCCATACCCAGCACCTCCGGGATCCATGTTGTGTGAGAAGATAGAGAGCGTTGCTATCCGGATGATCAGAGCGATGCGCACGGACGCGGGCTTGCTTACCAAGCAATCAACGTCGGCCGAGCGGCTCCCACACTACATGAGTGTGAGTGGACGCAATCCGGGGCGAAGAGACGAAATCCGAAATTGGCGAAGTCGTCGCGGCCTAACTGAGGGGGCGCCGGCAGGCCCGTCACCCGCGGCGGCACCGGATCGCTGATGTTTATCTCCCGCAGGTATTGCCCGCCTGAGCCCGAACCACTGTTCGATTCGACCTGTGCGTAGATGACACCGTCCGCGGTCAGCGTGACGCGCGCGTGGTCATCGGTAGTGTCGCCGTCGCTGTCGGGAAGCAGCTGCCCCGCGGCATCAAGCAGAACAACCTTCGGCGACAGTGTGCCGTCGCCCGGCATCCTCGTGGATAACTCGATGACGTTACCGGCATTGACCAGACCGAGGCTATAGACGTCCTCGTCGGTGTTGCTACCCTCTGCTGCCATGATCGTCCCGGACACCGTCGCCGTGCGGTGGCTCTGACCGCCAGCCAAGCTGCGGGGGCTCGCACTACCCACCGTGTAATCGCTGTAACGCGCATCCGACTCGTGCTGGATCCCCCTCGTCCGCTCGACGTGCAGTTCGTAGGCACCCGGCGGCGAGTTGTTGCCGTACCGACCGACCTGGAGGTTGTTCTCGGGCTCGCTTTCCTGCAGCAGGGTGGACGACGCGGGCAGGACGCCGCCTGACAGCAGCAGCCGCTGCTCAAGCGCTTCGAAGTGGATCCGCTTGCCGGGCTGCCGCTCCACCGCGGCGCTCGGTTTGGCCTTGCGGCCGAACGGCCAGGCGCCGCGCAACGCGTCGCGCAGAGCGCTGGCGACTCGCGAAAGATGGGGAGAGGGGAGGTCAAAAACAGGCGGACGGCGACCCATGACAGTTCCTTTCCAACGACGACGCCGGGCTGCCGGCTCTGCCACCGGCCGCGGGATGTCGCGCAACGACTTGAACCACAGTGAACGGGCTGCTGGAGGAGGTTCGCGCGCCAGCGGTCGGCGAGCGCGGCCCGCAACGACACGCAACGGTCGTATCGACGACATGCACCCGTTTTGCCGGCCACATGAACACGACCCCTCCCCTCATTCGGAAGCCGTCCCCCGCGAAAACACGCACAAACGTTCGCAACCTAGCACGGGTCTTCTTACAGATTGCCTACAGGTCGCGGCCTCGCTGCAAAAAAACCCGCTCCGCAAGCCACCGGCCGAACTCGGAGCGGCCGACGGAATCCCGCTCCACCGATCACCCGCTGACCGATGGATTAGCCGGCCCACCGTGGCGCAGCATGTCGAAGACCGTTTCCGTCTCGCGCGATGGCGTTGCACCGAGCGTCGAGTGCAGGACCTCCCGGCAGCGGGCATGGACGCGCAGCGCTTCGGCGCTTTCACCCGTCTCTTGCAACGACACCATCAGGCGCCGATAACACGCTTCCGCCAGGGGATCGATCTCGATGATGCGCCGGTAGAGCCGAATGGCCTCGCGCCAGCGGGCGCCTGTCTCGAACTGGTGTGCGATTTCGGCGAGCGCTTCGACGACGCGCTGCCGCGAACGCTCGCGTCGGGGTAGCAGCCAGGCGTGCGCAGACTCGCGCTCGAGAAAGTCGCCGCGGTAGAGAGCGAGCAGGCTGTCGCGCGTCCGTTCCAACTCGTCGGGTCCAATCGGCAGGCGACAAGCGAGTACCTCCTCGGTGCTGTTCAGCAGCCGCTCGAGAGACCAAAGGTCTACCCAGCAAAGCATCTCGTTGAGGCTGATGCGGCCGCCGTCGGTCAGGATGGCATCGTCGCGGCCAAGCAGACGCCGCAAGCGCAAGAGACTGGCGTCGAAGGCTCCGCGGCCGCCGCGACTCTCGGCGTCGGACCACAGGCTGTCGATCAAGCGGCTGATGGCGATGTGTCGGCCACCGAGCGCGATGATCGCCTGCAGCAGATCGACCGGCTTGTGCTGCTGGCCGGATGGGACCACCGCCTGCCCGTCGACGACGATGCTCAAGCGGCCAAGGGTGTAGATCCGTACCGGCCACGGCCAGCAGTCGAGGTCGACGCCGGGCGCCCGTAGGCCACGCCGACGGATCAGGCAGCGCACGTAGTCGGGCTCGATCTGACGGGCGAGCGCGACGGCGCAGAGGCGCGCCATGACGGAGGGACGGAAGCTGTTGTGGTTGAGGTAGCCGTGTGCGGCACCGATACTGAAGGCGCTGCGCAGTGCGCTGACGCAGCGTTCGTCGTCGCCGGTGTCGAGAGCCAGCAATGCTTCGCAGAGGTCCGCCTGAAAACACAGGATGCCGCTGCGCATCGCGACCCCGATCTCGCGTCCTTCTGCCAGCAGCGGCCACGCTTCCGCGGTTCGGCCGGCGGCATGCAGCGCCTGCGCGTACAGCAGTCTGCCGAGGGCATGCTGTTGCGGGCCGCCATACTGGGTGGCAATGGCATTGGTTGTGTGGCCGTGCCTGACGGCCTGTGCGCCGTCGTCGGCGAGCAGCGCGGCCAGACAGGCGAGGTAGTGATGATGGCCGACATCGATCCGGCGCCTCGGGTCGAGACACTTGGCCAGCCGGGCGAGCGCCAGGCGACCGGCCGCCGCGTCGCCCTGATTCAGGTAAGCGTAGGTCTGCAGTGCGCCGAGGAGAAAGTCCCACATCCGCACGCCGTGCTGGCGCGCCAGCTGGCCGCCCGTGTCGGCGGCGGCGGCACCCTCCTTCATTTCGCCCCGACTCCAATGATGCATCGAGCGCTCGGCCCAGAGCAGCGCCTCGACAAAGGGAGCGAGTACGCTGCCCGGTGGTGGCTCGATTGCTGCGGTCAGGCGATCGAGCAGCGCATTGTCGCCCACGCCCACCGTGTAGTGGAGCTGCAGGTTGCAGGCGAGCAGGATGCGAACCTGGGGATCAGGGCAGTTGTCGATCACGGCCAGCAGTCGCTCGGCCCAGACGTGGATTGCCGGATCCTGTGGCCGGCGAAAGAGCAACGCCCCGAACATGCTGGACGTGCAGCGGCCGACGAGTTCCCCAGTCGGTGCGCCGAACTCCTGCTGCAGCGAGTCGGCTTCGTCGAGCCAGCGATCGAGCTGGCTGAAATCGGACCACTCGAGACAGATCAGGTCGACGACCGCCGACCAGGCGAGGCACGACCCATCGCGCGACCTGCATGCGCGGAACAGGCGGTAGGCCTCTTCGAAGCAGGTCTGTGCTGCGGGAGGGTCGAACGGCAACCACGCGCTGCCACGCCAGTACTGTAGCCAGGGATTGCTTGCCAGATGGCCGGCGGGAAGTGCATCGAGCCAGGCGGAGAGCGTACGTTGCCAGCCGCGGTTGATCAGCGGCTGCGCCTGCTCGACGATCAGCGACTCCAGTTCTGGCCAATGGGCGCCGCCGATCAGCGTGCTGGCGGCCGCGTCGAGGTCGCCCTGTGCTGCCAGCACGGAAGCGGCCAGCAGCTCGATTCGCCGGAGTTCGTCTGGCGGCAGATCAATCCGGGCGCGGACGAGCAGGAATTGCCGCAGCAAGGGATGGAACTCGTACTGCATCTCGCCACCGACTGCGTGCAGGGTGGTGAACAGGTTGTCGCTGTGCATGGTTGCCAAAATGCGCGAGGCATCGCCGCTCCCGGCAAGCTGGTCGGCCATCGCTGGAGCCATTCTGGGAAGGTGGGCGACCCGCAGCAGAAAGCCGCGAACATCCGGCGACTGGCGATCGAAGATCTCCGTCGCGAGGTACTGGAACAGCGCGCTGTGGCTCGCGCGAACGGTGTCGGGCACGTCCAGCAAAGCGAGGTCCTCGACCTGCGACAGGAGCTTCAACCCCGCCGGCCAACCACAGGTCAACCGGTGCGCCTGGCGCATGTGATCGAGGCTCCGCCGGCCGCCGCCGGCAGTGCCGAGTTGCTGCAGGGCGATTGATTCGTCTTCGCTCAACAGGAGTTGATCGGGCTCGAGGACGGCGAGGCGGTCCTTGGCACGCAGGCCTGTGAAGTCGGCGGGAGGCCGGGTCCGGCTGACGATGATCCAGCTGATGCCGCTGGGAGCCATGCGAACGGCGGTGGCCAACAGCTCGCGAAACTCGGGTGCAACCAGTGCTTCCTGACAATCGTCCAGGACGATTGTGTTCGGCACGCCGATTCCATCGTAGAAGCTGGCGAGGAATTGACCGATGAACGACCTCAGATCAGTGGTCTGTGCCGGGTTCAAGGGTAGTCGGTCGCTGTCAGGCGACGCCGCGATTCCGCTCACTGCGGCCTGGAGGCAATGACAGCACAGCACCGGATCGCGGTCGCCGCTGTCGGTGTGATACCAGAGCGCTGGCAACTCGCGCGCGTCAAGGTAACTGGCCACGAGCGCCGTCTTGCCTGCACCGGGGGGACCGCTGACCCATACGGCGCCCTGCTCCAGGCATTCGTCCAGAAGCAGGAAGAGGCGTTCGCGAGGATGAACGCGTGCCAGCCGCGGGCGGTGGAACTTCGCCGAACCTGGTGATCTCCCCCTGACGAGCATGCGATTCTCGCTCTTGTGGCTGCGCCCACATCGGCGCGTCACGATAGAAGCGCCGGATGAACGCGAAGAAAGATAGCATTCGGGGGCGTTGCGGGCAAGGCGGGCGCTAACAGGCGGGCGCGCGGGCGCGCTGGCCCGCAAGCCCGGACGCAAGGAACTGGCTGCGGAGTTCGTCGCCGGTTGCGCAGGGAGCGTGGCCCCTTGGCGGCAGCCAGCCTGCGGATTGTCGGCCGCGTCGCCACGCTTGGGAGAGGAACCGACATTGGCCAACTCGCAACAGGGATCCGCGCCGCAGACGCAAGATCAACAGACACAGCACCAACGGAAAAGCAGCGCCCGCACCGGGGCAGCCCGTCCAGCTGCCGCCCTGATTACGGTGTCGCCTGGTTTCGGCGACAGTAATCCAATTTCGTGTCAGCGGTGTTGGGGGGTGCTCACATGTCCGCGCGTCAGCCCGACGTGGAAAGCGTCACCGGCGTTCTACGGCGAGCGTGAATTGCCGAGAACCTTGATCGAATGCTGATCGAAGCAGGCGTGAGCGCAAAGCGCCCGCATCTTCAGGGCGTGGTCGGTCCGAAGATCTCCTCCAGGCTCCCGGCATCGAGGACCTGATCGAGCCAGATGTCGATCTGCTCGACGGAGGCGCCTGAGATCTCCTGCAGAACCTCCGCGGGGATCGAACCGAAGCGCCTTCGCAACAGCTTCTGCAGCGCCAGCGCCTCACCCTCGGCTTTGTAGGCATGCGCCCATTCTTCCAGTCGTTCGGCCAACATGACGTTCAGCTCCTGTAGATCATCAATCTGAGGCAGGACGATACGGTATTCCGCTGGGCACATCAACGTCGCCCTGATCCAGAGACCGAACATCCGGTGCAGGTCCGGCCGGTCCGCCAGCCAATCGGCCAGCAGACTCAGGAGGCCGTCGATCGCCTGCGGCGACGCCGGATGTTCGATCCGGAAAACCGCTGCCACCAGATTGCGCAACGAAGCGAGTTCCTGCTCGCCATCGCGTTCTCATCGATCAGCAGGTGCTTCATCCGCGGCCTGAACTGCTCGACCAGCCCCGGAACCGGCGGGATCAGTTCGCAGACATCGGTCACGGCTGACCCGCACCCGCCAGACCATGTCGTCAGAACGGCTGCGGAAGTCTTCGGTGACGTAGCTGTCGGGTACTCTCTCCAGCGTGCCGTAGTCGAGCCCCTGCAGCCATCCGTCCGGCACGAACCCGAGAATCAGGTCGCGCACCGGTTCCAGACTGGAAAAGAGGAGCTTGTAGCCCGTGTCGTGAGCGTTGGCCATCGGCGACCTAGCAGCAGGGCAAGGCGCGTCAGACCACTTTTCCCAGAATCCATCAGGACGATCGAGGGTCCATGCTCGTCTTCCTCGTCGTCTGGTCGCATCGCTGTACCGCGCAGAACGCGCTCAACCCTGGCGCGCGCCGCTGTGATCGCGCAACCAGCGCGCGAACGTCGCTTCGTCGATCTCACCGGCCGCAACGGCCAGCATGGTCAGCGTCGCATCGGCCGGGTTCGCGACCAGACGCCAGCCATTGAGTGCCAGAAACAGGCCAACCGCCAGGAAAGCCACCCGTTTGTTGCCATCGACGAAGGGGTGGTTTTTCGCCAGACCGACGCCATAGGCCGCCGCCAGATCGGCCACGTCTGCTTGCCCATAGACAGCCAGGTTCAGTGGCCGCGCGAGTGCAGATTCGAGCAAGCCTTCGTCACGCAGCCCGCTGGCACCGCCATGCTCGGCCAGGCTCTCGTCGTGCAACAGTTCGATCGCACGCCGGTCGATCCAGTGCCAGCTCACTTGGCAAGCTGGTGAAACGTGTCTCGGTACTCGCGCATGAACTCGCGCCCGATCTCGAGTTGCTGGTCAAGATCGGGGTCGTACGGCGTCAGCATGACCCCATTCGCGGCATCGGTGACGAACACCGCATCGCCCTTCTGGAGCTTCAGCCGCGCGAGAACTTCCTTGGGCAGGATGACGCCAAGCGAGTTGCCGATCTGGGTCAGCTTGAGTGTGGTCATCTAAGACTCCCGGGAGGTTATAACCATCGTTATACTAGCACCGATGTCAGCCGCATCGCGGCTCCTTGCCGGGCACGCATGGACGTCGCGGTTCTTCTGATCACGTTCCACATGGCTATGGCCCCCCCAATCTGCCTACCTGCCCGCGAATGGGAACAGCGAGAAGTCAAATCCCATACCAATGATACAGTTACTCGACCACTATAGCTCAATGCGGCACGACAGCTCTGGCTGGGTATCGACCGGACCTGTTCAACCGTGTGCAGGCAGCCAGCGAGACTCTGGAACGTCTACACCTCCTTGGCCAGGCGCAAGCGTACGGTGAGCGCAAGCGCCCGACGCAGCCGTCCCCGTACCGGACCCGACGCCCTCACACTTTCGTCCGCAGCGGCAGCAGTTCGTCGATGCGGCTGTTCGGCCAAATCGGTAGCTCATCGAGGCTTTCGGTCAGTCAGGGCCTCGGTACGACCTTGACGCTCTCTGAAATTGACCCAGATTTCGCTCATCAACCTGACCCACCTGAGAGGGTGGAATAAACGCGTTGTCGTCATGGTTGTGCGCGCGGTATTGCTGCGCGCACAACCATGACCCAGCGTACTCGCCTCTCCGCGGCGTCAAGGGTTTGCTGCGCCGGGCTGCAAAAAGCGCAGCCCGCCCTTGACCCCTCTCCGAGGCGAAAGACACTGTTGGCGCGCGCAAAAAATGACTCAAGTGATGGGTCACCACAAGGAGGTTCGCTCGGACGGACATCTGTTCATCACCGTGCTCGCCTACCAGTGCGTCCAGTTCCTGCGGGTCAAACTCAAGGCCGCGGGAATCACCGACAGCTGGACGACGCTGCGGGACATCCTCTCCGTACAGCGCCGGGTGACCGCGACTTTCAATCAGCGTGACGGCCGCTCCCTGCATGTGCGCAAAGCCACCGTCGCCGAACCCGACCTGCTGGCGATCTATCGCGCGCTGGGCATCAGCGCCGCACCCGGAGGAACCAGAAAACTGATCAGCTGAATCAGAAATTACGGGCGAGCCGCGTCCGCTCGCCCATCGACAGCCAGATTTGGTGACTGCGCCAGGTGCTGGGTGTACCCGAGAATGTATGCGAGGAAGTCGCCAAGGGTATCATCGACATGTTCGGGAATGCGGCGGTGGAGCGGATCGAAAGGATGAGTACCGATAGCAAGAGGAGGCGTGCGGCAGCCTGACCGCGGTCCTCCATGTCTGACGCCCCCGCTGCAGAACTCGAGCGCCTTGCCGGCCTCGTTGAGCGTGTCACCTTCCACAACGAGCAAAACGGCTTTTGCGTCCTCCGCCTGAAGGTGAAGGGTGAGCGCGAACTGATCACCCTGGTCGGCCATACCCCCATCGTTTCCCCCGGCGAATACGCATCTGCCTCGGGGCACTGGGTCACCGATCGCGAACATGGCCGGCAGTTTCGTGCCGTGTTCGTCCTGATCTCCCCGCCGACCACCCTGACCGGGATCGAACGCTACCTTGGGTCGGGAATGGTCAAGGGCATCGGCCCAGTCTACGCGGGCAAACTCGTCAAGTCGTTCGGCGCGGCGGTGTTTGACGTCATCGAGCAATCGCCCGAACGCCTCCGTGAGATTCCGGGGATTGGAGAAATCCGCGCCAGAAGCATCACCTCCGGCTGGGCCGACCAGAAGGTCATTCGCAGCATCATGGTCTTCCTGCACGCACATGGCGTTTCGACGTCCCGCGCCGTGCGCATCTTCAAGACCTACGGCCAGGACGCCATCGACATCGTGCGCGAGAATCCCTACCGGCTGGCGCAGGACATTCGCGGCATCGGCTTCCTCTCCGCCGACACGATCGCGCAGAAGATCGGCATTGCCAAGGATTCTCCCCTGCGCGCCCAGGCCGGCATCTCGTATGCCCTCACCGAAGCATCGGCACAGGGTCACTGCGGTCTACCGTATGCCGAACTGGTGCCCCTGGCGGTGAAGCTGCTCGACATACCGGAGGCCATCATCGAAACCGCCATCGCCCAGGAAATCGCTGGCGAGGTGTTGTTCCCCGACACCGTCGACGGTCAGCCTTGCGTGTTCTTGGCACCCCTTTATTACGCCGAGCAGTCGATAGCCTGCCAAATCCGGCGCCTCAAGACCGGGCCAGGGACCCTGCCGGCCTTCGATGCCGACAAGGCGATTCCTTGGGTCGAGCAGAAGCTCTCGATTCAGTTGGCCAACAGCCAGAAGGAAGCCATCGGTCTCGCGCTGTCTTCAAAGATCCTGGTGATTACTGGTGGCCCTGGGGTGGGCAAGACGACTCTGGTCAATTCCATTCTCACCATCATGACGGCCAAGGGCGTCAAACCGCTGCTGTGTGCGCCCACTGGACGGGCGGCCAAACGTCTCTCCGAATCGACTGGTCTCGAAGCCAAAACCATCCATCGCTTGCTGGAAGTCAATCCGCTCAATGGCCAGTTCAAACGCGACGCGGACAATCCCCTCGAATGCGATCTGCTGGTTGCCGACGAATGCTCGATGATCGACGTGCCGCTGGCGAACCAGCTTCTCAAGGCGGTCGCCACCGCTACGGCGATGATCCTCGTCGGCGACGTCGACCAACTGCCCTCGGTCGGTCCCGGTCAATTTCTCGCCGATCTCATCGACTCGGGTGCGGTGCCCGTCATTCGGCTGACCGAAGTGTTTCGGCAGGCGGCCACCTCGCGCATTGTGCGCAGTGCCCACCAGATCAACCGGGGAATCTTTCCCAGCTTGCCGGAGAAGGGGGAAGACTCGGACTTCTACCTCGTCGCCGCCGAGGAACCGGACGTGATCGCGCGGACCGTGGTCGATCTGGTAAAGACGCGCCTGCCGCGCAGGTTCCATGTCGATCCGGTACGTGACATTCAGGTGCTTTGCCCGATGAACCGGGGAATCACCGGCGCCCGCGGCATCAATTACGCACTGCAGGAGGCGCTCAATCCGCCCGGCGAACACAGCGTCGACAAGTTCGGCAACCGCTTCAGCGTCGGCGACAAGGTGATGCAGATCGAGAACAACTATGACCGGGATGTCTTCAATGGCGACATCGGCTTCGTGACCGGCATGGATCGGGACGAGGAGGAACTGGTCGTGACCTTCGACGGCCGGGCGGTCACCTATCCGTTCGGCGAGCTCGACGAACTGGTGCTCTGCTACGCGACGACAATCCACAAGTCACAGGGCTCGGAGTACCCGGTGGTGGTCATTCCGATCTCGACCCAGCACTACATGATGCTCAAGCGCAACCTGATCTACACGGGCATCACGCGCGGCAAGAGGCTGGTCGTGCTCGTCGGCCAGAAGAAGGCGTTGGCCATGGCCGTCAAGGGGAAGCAGGTCGACAGGCGTTGGTCGAAGCTGAAGGAGCGTCTCGTCCCCGCAGGCAGGCCGTGACGCTGTCCAGGATTTCGCGGGTGTCCTGCAGTCCGCCGCCGGGAGCCGCCACGCCAGGTCTCTGGCGGTCGGCTGGTCAGGACCGTTTCTCCTGGAGAATCGGCACAATTTCCTTCGCCTGCGGGCTGCGGGTCTTCGCGTCGAGGCCCAGATCAAACGCGTCATTGAGAACCATGGCGACGAACTCGTCCGCTCGCACGGATCGGCCTCGCAGCTTGAGCCCGAAGAGGATGTCGGCTGCCTCGACTCGGTATCCGTCAAGATCGGGCACACCTTGTGCCGCAGCACCCAGCGGATTCCAGTTCGCCAGAGCATCTGCAACGGCAGTGATTTGCTCTTCGTTCATCCTCTTCACTTGCTGCCAGCGTGGCGCGAGATTCCCAGCGCCTGCCAGAGAAAGTCGAACGGAATCGTACGTCGGCCCTGCTGTGCGGCTTGCCGCTTCTCGCTGGCTTCATACATGCGGATCAGGCCCCCTACGCGCTCCAGGCCCGCGGGCGTGTTGATGGCCTGCCTGGGGGTCTTGCCAGCGAGTGCCGGGAGGGGCTCGTCCGGCCACTTGGCGTACATCCGCCGAAGCGTCTCTTCCATGATTTCGGCGAGCACCTCCGGTGACAGGTCGAGGTCGGCATCGGGTCGCTTCGCCCGTTGATCGGCCGGCATGTTGCGCAGCAGTCCCGCGGGATCGGACAACTCCCGAGATACGAAGCGAACCGCATGGCCCGCAATAGACTCGAACCAAAGACGACCTTCGTCGGCATGGCGCTGCGTCTTGTAGAAGACCGTGATCCTGTCGGGACTCTTGTCGATATTGATCGTCGCCACCGAGCGTGTCTCACCATCCGTGCAGTCGATGAGGCGATTCCAGGCGGTCTCGCGGTCCCCTTCGATGTCGCTCTGCGCCGACAAGGACTGCGTCAATTCCTGCCAGTCCGTCACGCGATAATGATCCGTGATCAGCAGCATGGGTTCGCCGGAATAGGCGTCCCGGAAAGCCGGCATGGGCATCGGAGCGTAGAACTGTGCGAGCCACTGGCGTTGCAGAATGGTGCTCAGCAGGTGCGGCAGGTCGCTCGCCTGGCCGTCGAAGTGATCCATGGCCTGTCGCATCCTCGCCCGAACGACCGGTCCGGTGAAATGCGAAAACGCGTAGATGGCGCCAGACAACTCGCAGTGGCCGTCGACCTCCATGATCCGTACGCCAATCTGTAGGCCCAGCAGGGAAGCCTGAGCCCCCGATCGCTCGCGGACGATGATCGGCGGCGCTTCTGCGTCGAGCGAATCGCACAGCGTCAGTTGCTGGCCCGGAACCAGGTCAGTCACGTCGTAGAGGCGCAACGGGCGCGCACCCAACTGCGTGATCCAGCGGCGCTGATCGGCCGTGAAGAGCGGCCCGCCTGGACTGAGCAGGTATTCGGATACTCGCCTGTGCTCGCCATGCACCAGAATTTCGCCTTCGGCCAGGAGCAATTCCATGACGTTCATGTGGATGATGCTCCAGGTCTCCTGGTCTTGAGCCTTCAGAGCATCCTCTTCCTCGGGGCTCAAGTCATCGAAGAGCAGTTCGGCAAGGGCGATGCTCACTGCCTTGCGATGTTTGTTCATCAGCCAGTCGATGGCACGCTCCGCGGCCCCTGCGTGGCTTTTCCTTTCTGCTTCAACGACGTCTTGGGCGCTGTTTGCACAGCACTGCTTGTATTTCTTGCCACTGCCGCAGGGACAGGGATCATTTCGGCCGATCTTGTAGGTCATTTGCTCGCCTGTACCCTTTCTCGTAGCTCCTTTCCCGGCGTGAAGTGCGGCAGCCTTTTCGCCGGTACCAACACGGTCTCGCCGGTGCTCGGATTGCGTCCGCTTCGCGCCGGCCTGTGGTTCAGGGCGAAGGTGCCGAACCCGCGAATTTCGATCCGACCTCCCCGCGCCAGCGACTCGCTCATCCCCTCCAGGATGGCTTTGGCCGAGAGTTCAGCATCCTTGGCGGTGAGTTGCGGAAACTGTGAAGCCAGCCGGGCGATGAGTTCGGAACGGGTCATCCGAGCATTCTACGTCGTCTGCCGCTAGCCAATGACGCGCGACCTGTGGTTGAACCCTTCGCGGCCCACCTGTGCGCTGGGCCGTGTGGAATGGTCGCCGGACAGCCTTTCCGCGCTGATGCGGGTTCCAGGCCGCTGGAGAAGCTACGTCGCATTACCCTGCATTGCCCTTTTCTCCCAGGGAGGCGACTGCCCGTACACACCTCCGCTTTGCGTCCGACAGACCCGTGAGATCCTCCGCCTCAATACGCTTCTCTCGCAGGAGCGTTCCGAGGACGAGGGGCAGTTGTGAGTAGCGGAAATCGTACTTCGTGTCGATCCGCTGCCGGGCCGCCGGCTTGTCGAGGCTGACTTTGCCAAGCATCGACATCGGGGTCATGTCAGGCCCCCTCCAGTTCCGTCCGAATGTTCTGCCGACGTGCGTGCAGGGATACATCGCCCACCCAAGCATCGAGGGCTCGCAGGTCGCACTCGCCTGGATGCAAGGGAATGCCGCCGGTGCGACCTTCGGGGTCGCTCAATCGGCAGTGCGAGCCACCCAGTGGCGCAACCGCCCATGCCCGAAGAGGCCTCCGCTGGACCGGCACTCCAGCCACTAACTGCGTGTCCAGCCCAACGATATCGAGACGGTACCTAGCCTTGCTCATAAGTACTTCGTCGGACCGCGCCATCGTCGCATCGAGTACAAATGCGTCGCGCATTCCGGCTGCCCCGCAGGTGATGAGGAAGTCAGGTGTCAGCTCGGCCTTGCCCGAACCAACTCCCCATCCCGTGACGGACATAGTCGCTTGCGAAACGCGTGGCTCGACCCAGACGATAACATCCGCAGCATCGTGCCGCACGAATTCGACGCGTCCGCCAAGGAAAAGTGCGCCTACCAGATCGGTACGACGGGTCCACCCTCGCCGCTCGAAGGCGTTCAGCAACTGCAGACCACACCACCTTTGATAGAGGAAGGGTACATCCGCCAGCGGAATCGGTTCAGTGAGCACCTGGTTGAGTACTGCCCCTAGCATTGTCTCTGGGCGTAGTAACTCGCGCGCCAGCCGCTTCAATCGGGACCACGCAGGGTGCTGCGGATATGGGGCCGGGGGGCGCACGTTGGACGCGATCCGTCGCCCCGCCGCGAGGCGTATATCGGACTCAGCCTGTCGCACGGCAACGATGCGCTCCTCCACCCCTGCGGCGAGCCCCTGCAGCGTTTGCGCGTCCTGAACCGCCCATTCGCTGTCGCCGGCACGCACGAGCAATGCCTCCCGCAAGCGCGACTCCAGTCGCGCAGAGTGCGTCACCAACTCTCTTCCGAGGTGCTCGGAAATGTGCAGTGCCCAGCGCAACGCCGCTTCGTTCGGTCGTGGGGCTGCATCGAAGCGCAACCAGCGAAGCGGTATCGTGGCGCCGTCATGCAAACCGTAGTCGTACGCCGCGGTCGATGGTTTCGCGTTGCGCGGCGCTCGGACGACGCTCCAGTCACCGGACGACCCGTCGAATGTGGCGTCCAGCTCGGCTACCAGGCGTGGCAGAAGCGCAACGTACCCATCAGTGGCCGCAAGCAGCCCTCGCACAAATGGCCCGTGAGCACCCAGAGCGCCCAGATTCACTGCTTTCGCGAGTCCAGGTTCCAGCAGATCAGCTGACACGGCGCGCAGGTCGGCTACGATACGCGCAATCCAAAGCGGGGGAACTGTGCTCATGCTTGGAACACGTCACGACCGTCGGCCATGGCCTCGGCCCATCCGGTAATCCGTGCGGCACTGGCGGGTAGGTCTGCGCACTCGGGCTTCCGGCTCCAGACCTGCAGTCGCGCCAGCAACTGCTCATCGCGCGGGTCGCCTGCTAGTAGCCGCACCCGTGACAACACTTCCTGTGCAAGCACCAGATCGAGGGCTCGTGTTGGCCCCAGACCGGTGCGCTGGCCTGTCACCAGCGCGCGTTGCAGTGAACGCGCAGATCGCACCGAGAACCCCGCGCCACGAGGTTCCAGCAACTCGTTGAGATCCTCGATCAAGTCGACCATCTGCGGAGCGAGTTTCAGACCCGCCCGATGTAGCGCCTCCCGGCCGCTACTAAAGACCTCGATCAAAGCCGCTCGGTCCAACACGCGCGGCGACAGCGGTTTGACCGTGTGATCGTTGTTCAGCGTCGCCACGAAACGCAGGCTCGGAGCCAGCACAACACGGCAAAGCCTTTGAGGCCGCCCTGCGATTACGCTACCGCCGAGCACCACGGTCCGGTCGGCGTGCTGATCCGGCTCGTACTCCAGACGCACCAGAAGTTCACTGAGCCAATGCTCGGGCTGACTGAGGTTGAACTCCTCGAAGACGACAAGGCGCGTGCGTCGGTCGCCGCGCTTCCAGGCCTCTTCCGCATCGCAGAGGAAGTTCGTGAATTCGGTCGGCTCGAAGTGGCCGTTAATTGGGTTCACGTAACCCAGAAGGTCCTCGCGCCCACGCCACGTCGAGGCTACCGGGACGATCACCGTCCGTTCACGCGTGGCGTCGTCGAGCAGACGGCTTGCGATCCAGCTCTTGCCGGCGCCAGGTGCCCCGGTGAGAATGACTAAGCCTTTGGTTGCGAAAGCCACGCTTAGAGCGCTAATCAACGACGCGTCGAAGCGCTCAACAAGGAGTGCATGCGCCCGCGGCTCCGGGATTGCCAAAGGCGCTTGTTCAACCGCATCTGCCACTTCGACAGCCGACTGAGCAGCCGATAGGGGCGCGGCCGACTCAGGCACCGCAGGCACCGTTGTGCCGCCTGACTCTTCGACCGGCGAAGTATCTTGGGCCGGTGGCGGTGGCGTCTCGGCTGCTAGAGGCGCCAAGACCAGCTTGGCCGGGGCCGACTGCGTTTCGTCGACGGGTGTCGTCACGGGTCGCGTGGCCGGTACCCCGATCTCCAGTGGCTTCGTCGACGTTGGCAACGTGGCGATCTTCAGCTTCGCCAGTTGTTCGGCCATGGCAGATGGGAACGGCGCAGCCGGGACGACACTTCGCGGCTCATGCTGCAGCGGCAGCCGCGTAGCCCAGGCTTCCTCCGCCTCGCGCAGCCACTGTGGCAACCGCTCCTTCGCGTGCCGTAGGTGCTTTTCGTGGTCCGGGGTCCAGCCGTCGGACTTGAGCGATGCGGCCTCTTCCAGCGCTTGGTCGACGATCTCGGCCAAGGTCTTCGCGCGGATCTGTTTCAAGTACGCCACGTCTGGGATAGCGCGCACCGTTGCGCGTGCGAGCTTCACGCGCGGGAACATCGCCCAGCAATCAGAGTGAGGCTCCACGATTAGGCGGTGCTGCGTGCGGCTGTGGTCGACCAGGACGCCCTTGACCCGGTACAGGCCGTAGAGCGCCTGTTCGAGTTCTCCGGGCACGATTCCTTGCTGGGAGCCGAATCGGCCACCGTAAAGCACAAGCACCTGGTCATTGAGGAGGTGCGGCTGCTCGCGCACCGCGCGGATAACGGTGGGATCAGGGATCACGAAGCGCGGGCTGACTGGCTTGAACACCTCCAGGTGAAAGCAACGGGGAATGCCGCCGGCGCAGAAGTCCGCCCGAAAGCTTGCTTCGGCCCCGCAGTTCCAGCCCTGTGGCTGAGAGCAGATCGTTCCGTTCCACTGGTGCCGGTGTGCGTTCATCTTTGTGCCAGCACATGGCCCTCATCGAGTCGCATTGTCCCTGTCCTTCGCCGTTACCACTACCAGCGCTGCGCGAACATGCTTCTCAGCCCCTCCAGGACCGGTGGAAGCTCTGCCTCGCAGCTCATGCCCAAGTACGTGGCGGCTCGGGTCGTCCCCACGTAAAGGTACTTGTCGAATAGATCCGGCTGCGCGGCCGCCAGCTGGTCCACGCCGACGAAAAACACCGCCTCGAACTCCAGCCCCTTGATATGCTGGATGTCGAACACCCGCACATCGTTCTCGTTGCCCATGGTCTGTCCCTCGCGGCAGGCAACGGCCTTGATGTTGTTGTCGGCCAGTTGCGCGCTCAGCGCCTGAGCCAGGGGCTCCACATCGGCCTCGCTCATCACCAGCACGGCCACAGAAGGGAGTTTCCTTACGAAGGTCTCGATCTCGCGGACGCGCTCTGCGAGCCAGTCCGCTACTTCTGTCACTGAAGCTAAACCCTCTGCGAGCACAGGGGGCACGCCGCCGTTGTCCACGCCGTCGGGCAGCGCCACAGCGGTGGCGTCTCCGCCGCCCAGAGTCACGATTGCCCTGCCCAGCTCGCTGAGCTGGGTGCTCTGTCGGTAGGAGATCGTGATCGTCTCGTGGCGCAGACCCGGGCACGCCCAAGTCACATCGGCCACGCAACGGCTGCCCCATGTGGTGAGCCGTTGGTTGAAGTCGCCGCACGCGAAGAAGGAAAGGCCCTGCGGGTTGGCCAGCGCTGTCATGCATGCCAGTTGGATGGGCGAGAAGTCGGTGGCCTCGTCCACCAGCACTTGGTGTCGCAGCGCGCCGCGGACCGTGCGCAAGGCAGTCCATTCGGTGGCATCGATGTCGCGCTGCACGTTGGGCCGCGTCAGCAGTCCCGACGCGCAGCGCAGGATTGCGAGCAGCACGATGTCGAGTTCGAGGGGGTGCAGATCCCTGGCGAGATAGCCGCCGGCCACCGGGTACCAACTCGCCTCGGCCTGCCGCTGACGCCGGAACGTGCGGTACCGGCGAGGCACGTCATTGATGAAGGATCGGGCCGGATTCAGCAGCTTACGCAACCGCGACTGCTGCACCAAGCTTCGACCGACGGCGGCAAGGTCCGGCGCGGCGAGCCCGCGCTCACCCAGCCATTCGACGATTTGGCTGCTGCGACGGCCTTTCTGCAGCGATCGGCCCATCGCACGAGCTCGGGCCAATGCGCGCAGGCTGCGCTGGTAGGCCTGCACCGCGGAGGCACGACCGGTCTTATGTTCCACCGCCTCCTCTTGCTCTTCGCCGTCGTCCTCGTCGTCCTCGTCGGCGTCCGTACTCGTGTCCAGCAGGGTGTCGATGAAGCGCGCCAACTCATCCAGGAAGGCGCGGTTGCGGTTGACCTGCAGCGTAAGCGCCCCCCTAATCTTGGCGTCCGTGACCGCTTTCATCTCCGTGATTCGCTCCTGCAACGCCCGCGTGCTGCGGCTCAATGCGACAACCACGTCGCTGACGTTCTCAGGACCACTGCCTTCCAGCGCCTCAAGCGCGGGTTTCGCCAATGCCGAGACCGCTGCTGCCGGGTCGGCCCGCAGATCCGACGCCGCTTGCCGGATCGTCGCCAGCCAGCCTGACTTCTGCCATTGGTCGAAGTCCTCGTACCAGGCCGTCGGCCGTTCACGCGCTCCAGAGGTCAGGGTGGCAGCGGCGTCCTTGAGCACGAAGATGCCACCGCCTGCGGCCGTTCGCAGAATTCCGAAGTGGTTGCGTGCGAGATCGTGGCGATGATCGACCCACGTGCTGATGCGCTGCTCCGAAGCGGCAATGCCCTCACGCGCGAACGCCTCCTTCACGTACTGCCGCAGCAAGTCGGTGGGTGTAAACATCAGCCAGCCATTCGCGTGAAGCAGGTCGCTCGTGGCGTCCATACGGCGGACCAGCTCGCGCTCCTCGTCGTCGAGCATGCCTACGTCCAGTTTTTGGCCCAGGCGACGGATCAGCGTGGTCGTCTTGCCTGTACCGGGCGGCCCGAGGATCAGCAGACGGCTCGCCAGCGGCAGGCGGAAGATGCCATCCTGGTACTCGTCGAGCACCGGCTGGTCGCGCAGACCCATCTTGGTAATCACGCTGCGGCGGCGGCCGGCGATTACGTTCTCCACCGCTTCCTCTTCGGCGAGCAATACCGCCAGGACGTCCTCTTCTTCGCCTGCGACTGTGGGCGAGAGCAGTTCGCGCAGCGAGCGCACCGTGACCGTGGCGAAGACGTCGCTCTCCAAGACAGTGTCGCGCGAGTCCCATGCGTCCTGCTTGAAGGGGCGCAACACCGCCCGCTGGCGCAGCTCGACCTCGCGGCCGTCCGGCCGCACGAAAGTCGCACCAACCGCCCGCGACGCCATTGCGCCCATTGGCGAGCGGTAGGAGATTAGCGGCAGGCCACCCAGCCCCGTAGGAGGCGAGGTGCGACAGACGTAGTAGGTGCTCATCGCGCCCGACTCGTCGCTAACCACGACCCGGGCAATGGCGGGCTCGCGGGCGAGCGCCAGGAACGCGGTGGCCTTTTCCTGGTTCATACGCTCGATGGTCTGGAGTGCGGCAATTCCACGCACTGGGTTCAGGATGCCGATCGATTCGCCAGTCAGATACGAATCCCCCTGCAGTCCGTCACGGGCTCGATGTTCCACGTCTGCTAAGGTGTCAAGCACCTCTTCGGCGATAGCGGCAGCAGAGCCGACGGGCAATTGGCTCGCGGGTTTGGCCATGGTTGTCGAAGTCCTCGGCATGGTATGTCGGTTGCAGCTGGGAGTTCGTCTACGGTTCAAAAATCTGGGGAGCCAGTGGAGCCACGGAGGCCCGAACCTCAGCCTCCGTAGTCGTCGCACTCGTGCGCGGCGTTGCGCGGAAGCACCGCTTCACGCATCGCGCTCCCGAATGTCGCGGTGGGGAATGCACCGCCGATGGCCGGCGAGCAGTACGACGGGAGAGAGTTCTTGGCTTTCATGACTCATCTGGGGTGGTGTCGTTCTTGAACCGGTCGCGACGCTTGCGACCGAAGAATGGGCTCAAGCTGAGGCTGAACAATTTTCTCCAGTTCACGGTTCAAGGATAGGAAATCCAACGGCACCGACGACAGTGTATGAGCCTTCATCAAGCAGCGTCAATGTCGAATTTGGACCCGGGAGCCCCTGAAAAGTCATCCGAACAGCGCCCCGCTCAGTGCCTGTGGTCATCCGCACGTCCGGTCCGGCCAGGCGGATGACCACAGGCACGAGCCCTCCCACGACGGGCCATGACAACTCGTCTTACTTCAGTCACAACCCTTGCGCATGAGCAGCTACCAGACAGTGCTCTGGTCGAATTCGCAGTCCAGCACCGGTTAGGGTTGCGCTGCGTCCTCGCCCATGGTGGCGCCCTGCAGATCCCAGAGCGGGGGCGTACGGGCGCCCGTCAGGTCTGGCGACGATGTTGGATCACCCAGACAGGCAAGGGTCGCCTTCACGCGAAGCGAATGTCCGCATTACGAGCGGCGCACCTGTGCGCTGGATCGTGTAGGGTGCACGCTGGATAGCCTTTCCGCGCTGATGCGGGTTCCAGAGCGCTGGAGAAGCTACGTCGCGTTACCCTGCATTGCCCCTTGCTCCCAGGGAGGCGACTGCCCGTACACACCTCAGCTTTGCGTCCGACAGACCCGTGAGATCCCCCGCCTCAATACGCTTCTCGCGCAGGAGCGTTCCGAGGACGATGGGCAGTTGTGAGTAGCGAAAGTCGTACTTCGTGTCGATCTGCTGTCGGGCTCTTGCAAGGTACTCCAGGACGGACCACATGTCATCGGGGTGCTCGGCATCAGCAGCCCGGCTCTTGAACTCGGCCATGACTTCCGCCAGTTCGCGTTGAAGCGCTGCTTGGGCCACGCGTCGCGCGATCTTCTTTTCCTCGTCGGTCCAGGTCGTGTGTTGCATTCCATGCCTTCGTGCTGACAGGGTAGGCGCTTGCAGCGCCGACAATGCCTTCTTGATCCGCAAGCCTGGCGCCGACAGACAAAGATCGCCGGCCGGAAGCGCTCGGGGAGGCATCCCGACGAGGATTGTAAGCGACAACTGCTGGGCAGCGAATCTGCCTCCAACGCCTCGCCTGCCACACCAACACCGCCTTCTGCCCCGCCTGCTTCACCGAAGACCGCGCCATCGCGTCCTCGCCCGCCTGGTGCGTCGCTTTCGCCCTCCCGACCGTCTGTTCCAGGATGTCGGCGGCCACCAAGTCCCCACCGCGTGTCAGCCACGGCGGCCAGCGACCTGAGCGCCCTGCCGGCATCCGGCTCAAACTGAGAAGCGGCTCACCCGCTGCTCCTGCCCCCGCCCGCGACCGCCGGCCTCCCCTCGCGTGAGGATTCGCTCACACCCGTGAGCAAACGTTCACGTACCGGAATAAACGCTCCCGGTCTGTGAACAAACTGCCCCTGCGTCGGCATTGAATCTTCCGCGGCACCTCGACGACCATGAACACCGGATGGACTCGCTGAC
>ERZ761602.3780-NODE-3780-length-20700-cov-4.723323_pt1 | contig 20700 bp, 14 predicted proteins | sample MGYA00512165_ERZ761602 | MGnify/ENA primary metagenome ERZ761602 (study PRJEB28899, sample SAMN02445085) | bioreactor sludge metagenome | biome: EBPR sludge; isolation source: Thorneside wastewater treatment plant | place: Australia: Brisbane, Thorneside...
GGCCTGGATCGTGCCGGTGTTGTTGATGGCCGCATTGCCGAAGCGCGTGACGGCGATGACATCCACCACCGACTCAAGGCCGAAGTTCGATGAGACCGGATCCTGGCTTTCGTCGACGCCGGAGACGACGACCGCCACCGACCCGGTCGCGTTGATCAGCCCGGCATTGTTGAGCTCGTCGAGCGTGCCGAGGCCGACAGCTCGAACACTGAGGTAGTTGGTGTAACCGCCGTTGATCGACTCGAACGTGTAGGGCGCAGCCGGGTTGTAAACGCTCTCGCCGGTCGGATTGACGAACGACACATCGATCGTCGTGTTGTTGTTGATGACGTTGAACGTGTTCGACGACGCCCAGACCGATCCGTAGAGGATCGAATTGTTCCTCAGGATCTGCCCGGTCTCGAGATCGATGCCGACCGGCTGTTGCGGCGTTCCGACCGTCCCGGTGCAGGTGATCGTGTTCCCGACCAGGATGCAGCCATCGGGCAGCGTCGTTGCCCAGGCCGGCGTGGCCGATGCCGCGACCGCCAGGGCCGCGCCCATGGCCAGAGCCGAGGTCGAACCCAAGAAACGATTCTGAATGCCGCGCATATTCATTACCCCAATTCGCACAGACGGCCCCGGCCGCCGGTCGCGAAAACCCGATCCCCGTTAGCGTCAAGTTTTAGTGAAGAGAGCGGCTACGGCAAGTGAAATCTCACGCTCCGACATTCCACACTCGGCAGTGTTGCGGCGATGTCACAGAGCGCATTGTTATGGTTACAAACAGCCGGGGAAACTACTGATATCGATAGGTAACCGACCCTATTTCAGTGCCTTTGCGACGCATATTCCGGCTGGAGCTTGGCGCTTCAGAGTTAGTCTCGACGAGATTCGATTGCCCGTAACACGTCCGTCGCGAGACGATTGACATTTCATTTATAGTCGCCGGCATCCGCCGCCCCAGGCGGCACGCGGCAGACCAAGGCGGCACCGCAGCAGGCCCCGCCTTCCGACCGCGACGGATGGGCGACTTGCCATCCCGCGGGCGCATCGCGATGTTCCGCGCGCCTTGCCACCGGGACCCACCGATGACCCAGCCGTTCAATCTCATGCCGCTGTTCGCCGTGCCGCTGATCACGCGCAAGATCGCCGACACGGCAGCGATCAATGCCGGGCTCCGGCGCGCGGTGCTCGCACGCGAGGCCGCCGGCCCGGGCATGACCCGCAGCAACGCCGATGGCTGGCATTCCGAGCAGAACCTGCTGGTCTGGCCGGAGCCCGAGATCGCCCAGCTCAAGGCCTGGATCGACGAAGGCGCGCGCCACGTGGCGCGCATCGCGATCGGCGGCCGCAACAAGGCGATCGACATCGGCTACGAGGCCCAGGGCTGGGCCAACATCAACCGCCACGGCCACTACAACATGGTGCACAGCCACCCCGGCGCGCACTGGTCGATGGTCTATTACGTCGACGTCGGCCAGCCCGAGCCCGGCCACAAGCACAACGGGGCGTTCGAATTCCGCGACCCCAGGAACCGCGCGGCCGAGACGCCGGGCTTCGATTTCGGGCGCGCAGTGCGCGTGGCGCCCGAGGCCGGCCTGTTCATGATCTTTCCGGCCTGGGTCGAGCACATGGTGCATCCGTTCTACGGCCAGGGCGAGCGCATCTCGCTGGCGATCAACCTGCGCTTCTCGAAATTCGAGTTCCGCGACCTTTCCCCGCTCGACGGACAGGCGGCGGTCGGCCCGCTGCGGCCGTGACGTCGGCCGCGCCTACGCGACCTCGCTGATGAAATCCTCGAACTTGCCCGACGCCAGCCGCGGCAGCGCATCGCGATAGGCGATCGACACCGTGCAGCCGGCGGCGCCGACCGGGCCGGTGACGACCGCGCGCAGCGCCGCCTCCTCGTCGGCCGTCCACGGCCGCAGCGGCACGATGCGCGCTTCCACCGCGCCATATGCGGTCTGCACCAGCTGATACTGGCGAATCGGCAGATCCAGCCGCTTCTCGAGCGGCGCGAGATCGAGCCATTTGCCGTCGCCGCCGGGCAGCCGGAACATGTTGCGGGTACGCCCCAGGATGCGCGACAGCACCGGCAGGCCGCGCCCGCACGGGCACGGCGCCCCCGCCTCGGCGTGGTCGCCGAGCGCGTAGCGGATCAGCGGGGTCGCGAAATTGTGCAGCGGCGTGACGACGACGCGGCCGGTCTCGCCAGGGCGGCAGGGCCGGTTCTGCGCGTCGAGAACCTCGACCATCACGATCTCGCCCTGCACGTGGTAGTGCGGGTGGTCCGGGCATTCGAGCGCGATGTAGCCGATCTCGCGGCAGCTGTAGATGTCGCGCAGCGGGACGCCGAGCACGCGCTGCGTCTCCTCGCGCAGCCCGGGCGGCACGAGCTCGCTGTAGGTGATGACGCCCTTCAGCCGCTCGAGGCGCTCGCCGCGCGAATCGAACGCGCGCAGCAGCTCGCGCAGGCAGCTCGGGTTGGTCTGCAGGTAGACCGGCTGCTTGCGCTGCAGCCACGCGATCTGCTCGGACAGCGGCCGCGAGCCGCTGAACAGCATGCCCGGCCCCGTGCGATAGACGGCGTTGATGCCGGCGTTCCACATGTTCGTCTCGATGCCGTCGGGGCGATCCTCCTCCGGCCGGGTGCGCGGCCGGATCGCCGCCAGCGAGCCCGAGAGGTCGCGCCGGTGCCAGACGTGATCGCGCAGCGTCTCGACCTCCCACAGCAGATCGCAGAGATCGGTCTTGGTGACCGCGATCGGCATGCCGGTGGACCCCGAGCTGCGATGCTCGGCGGCGGCACCGTGCTCCTTGGGATAGCTCGATGCGCGCAGCGCCGGCCCTTTCTCCTGGAGCGTGCGGCGCTCGAGCACCGGCAGGCGCGACCAGGTTTCGGCGTCGAGCGGCGTGCCGGGCCGGTAGCCGGCGCCGAGCAGGGTTTCGCGGTAATGCGGCACGGTCTCGACGGCGTGGCGCAGCAGCAGATCGAGCTGGCGGAACTGGTTCGCGCGCAGCTCCTCGGCGGGCAGCCACTGCGAGTACTCGAACTGGAACAGCAGCGAGAGGATGTTCATCGCGAACGGCGACGGCAGCGCCGGCCAGACGGCGCCGGCGATCGTCGTCTGCATCTCGGCGCCGACGATGCCGCCGAACGGCGGCAGGGCGGCGGGCGCGTGCGCCGCTTCGTTCTCGCGGGAATCCGGGCCGGTCATCGCGGTACCATGGTGATGAAGTCCTCGTGTTTCCCCCCGGCGCTGCGCGGGATCTGCTCGACGTAGCGGATTTCGACGCGATAGTCCGGGCCGAACGCCTCGCCGGTGCGCCGCACGATATCCGCTTCCTCGGCCGCAGCGAGGGCGCGCGCGGGAACGAGGCGCAATTCGATCCGTTGCGGCGCGGTCTCGACCGCCTGGAACTGGCGCACCGGCGAGCCCGGCTTGAGGAAAACGTCCTGGAAGCCCGGCATCACGATGGCGCCGTCGGGCCGGCGCAGGGTCTGGCTCACCCGGCCGACGATGCGGGTGAGAACGGGCAGGCTGCGGCCGCACGGGCACGGATCGCCCACGGTCGCGAAATCGCCGATGTCGTAGCGGAGCAGCGGCATGGCGAAATTGTGCAGCGGCGTGACGACGACGCGGCCGGTCTCGCCCGGCCCGCAGTCGCGGCCTTCTTCGTCGAGGATCTCGACGAAGCAGCTTTCGGCCTGGACGTGATAATGGGGCCGTTCCGGGCACTGGAGGGCCATGTAGCCGACCTCGGTCGCGCTGTAGAGATCGCACACCTCCACGCCCCAGGCGGAGCGGACGAGATCGCGCAGGCCATCGCCGATCTGCTCGCCGAAGGTGGAAACGCCCTTCAGCCGCCGCGGGCGCGCGCCGCGGCGCACCGTTTCCTGCACCTGCTCGCGCAGCATCGTTGGATAGGTGAGCAGGTAGTCGGGATCGAGGCGCAGGAGCCATTCCGCCTGCTCGGCGACCGGGCGGAAGACGTCGAACATATGACACGCGCCGGTGCCGAACACCGCGCCCGCGCTCAGATTCCAGCTGGGGATGACCACCGAATCGCCGGCCGCGCCCGACTTCTTGATGTGCCGGATCGCGGCCATGGTCCCGCGGAAATCGCGCCGGTGCCAGAGATGGTCGCGCAGCGACAGCGCCTCGAAGTAGAGCAGGCAGAGCTCGGTCTGCACGCCCGCGACCGGCGCGCCGGTGGAGCCGCTGGTGGCGAACGGCCCGGCGGCGCCGTGTTCGGCCGGCGCGCTCGCCGCGTGCAGCGCGGCGCCGAGCGTCTGGATGTCGCGGCGCGTCAGCGGCGCGATCCGGCGCCATGTCGCCGCGTCGAGCGGCGCGCCCGGACGGTGCCCGGCGGCGGCGAGCCGCTCGGCCTGGCGCGGCGCCGCGCGATGGCAATGGTCGGCCAGCGCCGCCAGCTGGCGGAATTGCCGGCGGCGGATTTCCGCGGGCGGCATCCGCTCGCTCTCCTGGAACTGGTAGTTCAGCGCCAGCATCCGCGCGGCCACGACGTTCGGCAGCGCCGGCCAGGCGACGCCCGGCAGTCCGGACCGAAGCGGCGGAAGCCCGCTCATCGCGCGCCCGCCGGCGATGGCGGCAGCGCGACGAAATCCTCGTACTTGCCGCTCGGGCTGCGCGCGATCGCCGCGACCTCGACGATGCGGACCGCATACTCTCCCAGCAGGGCGCCGGCGATCTCGGCCGCGGCTTTGGCGCGCTCGGCGGCCGCGAGCGGCCGCGTCGTCACGAGGCGCGCTTCGGCCTGCCAGGGCGCGGTTTCGACGATCTGGAACTGGCGCACGGGATCCTCGGACAGAGAGATTCCGGCCGGCCAGAAGCGCGATCCGTCGCGCCGGCGGAAGGTGTTGCGCGCGCGGCCGAGAATCCGATTGAGAACCGGCAGGGTGCGCCCGCACGGGCATGCTCCGCCGGCTTCGGCGTAGTCGCCGACGTCGTAACGCAGCAGCGGCATCGCGAAATTGTGCAACGGCGTCGCGACGACGCGGCCGGTCTCGCCGGGCGCGCAGGGAGCGCCGGCGTCGTCGAGGATCTCGACCAGGCAGGTCTCGGCCTGCACGTGATAGCGCTCGAAGCCGGGGCATTGCAGCGCGAGGTAGCCGGTTTCCGTGGCGCTGTAGGTATCGCCGATGGCCAGCCCCCAGCGCTCGCGCACCAGGGCGCGCGTCGCGGCGTCGAGAACCTCGCCGAACGTGACGACGCCGCGCAGCCGCGGCAGCGACACGCCGCGGCGCGCCGCTTCGAGCACGAGCTCGCGCAGCAGGCTCGGATAGGTGAGAAGATAGTCGGCCCCGTACTCGGCGAGCCACGCCAGCTGCTCCGCGATCGGGCGATGGACGTCGCACAGCTCGCTCGGGCCATTGCGGAACGCGGAAGCCGCGGGCCGGTTCCAACCGGGCGCGCTGGCACGGCCGTTCGCGAGGGCGACCTCGCCGCCGAAGCGGATCACGGCGAGCCGCGCCGTCAGGTCGCGCCGGTGCCAGAGATGGTTGCGAAGCGTGACGGCGTCGAAATACAGGCGATGCAGTTCCGTCTGCACGCCGTTCACCGGCCGGCCGGTGGAGCCGCCCGACGAAAACGCGTACTGCTCGCCGTGCCAACCCGGCATTTCCCGCGCGCGAAGCGCTGCGCCGGCATCTTGAACCTCCTGCCGCGTCAGGATCGGCAATCGGCGCCAGAACGCCTCGTCGACGGACATGCCCGGCGCGTATCCTGCGCGCTCCAGGCGCGCGCGGTAGAAGGGAATCCGCGCGAAGCTGTGGTCGAGAAGAGCTGCGATCTGCCGGAATTGCCGACCGCGAATCTGGGCGGGCGGCGCCTGCTCGCTTTCCCGCAGTTGATACTGCAGCGCAAGGGCGCCGGCGCCCACGAGGTCGGGAAGCGCTGGCCAGGTCAGTCCCGGCACGTTCGAGCGGAAGTCTTGGGGCGCGACGGTCATGGCGCTTGGCGGGCGGCTTCGGCCAAGGAAACGAAATCTTCGTATTTGCCCCCTTCGCCGCGCGGGATGGACGCGACGCGGGCCACGCTGGCGGCGAAACCCGGGCCGAAGACCTTCGTTGCATTGGCCAGGATCGCGGCCACGTCGGCGGCCGCGATCTCCGCGGCGGATACGACGCGGATTTCGAGCGTGCGCGGAGACGTCTCGACGACCTGGTACTGGAGAATGCCGGTCTCGAGCGACTTGAAGAGATCGTCGACCGGCGGGCGCACGACCGAACCGTCGGCGCGGCGCATCACGTTCCGGGTTCGCCCGACGATGCGTGCGAGCACCGGCAGGCCGCGGCCGCACGGGCACGGCGGCCCGACCTCGGCAAAGTCGCCGATCGCGTAGCGCAGCAGCGGCATCGCGAAATTGTGCAGCGGCGTAACGACGATTTCGCCCACCTGGCCCGGCCCGCAGGGTTTGCCCTCGGCGTCGAGCACCTCGACGAGATTCATCTCCGACTGGACATGGTAGTGTTCGAACGCCGGGCACTGCAGCGCGATGAAGCCGACCTCGACGGAGCTGTAGATGTCCTCGATCGGCAGGCCCCATTGCTCGCGCACCAGCGCCCGCGTCGCGGCGGGGAGCATCTCGCCGAAGGTCGAGATCGAGCGCAGCGCGCGCGGCTTTCGGCCCCGGGCCATCGCTTCGAGCACGATCGCGTGCAGGATCGACGGCTGGGTGTGCAGATAGTGCGGATCGGCCTCGAGCAGCCACTCCGCCTGCGCTTCCGCCGGCTGGTTGGTGTCGAAAAGGGACGCCGGGCCGTTCACGAACGCCGCCGCAAGGCTGGCCGACCAGCCCGCTACGGTCTTGCCCTCCGGCCCCACGCGTTGCGGTCTGGTCCGCCGGATCGCCGCGAATTTCAAGCCGAGATCGCGGCGATGCCAGAGATGGTCGCGCAGCACGATCGAATTCCAGAGCGTCAGCGCCAGCCGGGAATGGACGCCCTTCACCGGCGCGCCCGTCGAGCCGCTCGTCTCGAACGGCACGCGCTCGCCGTGCCCCGGCGGATCGGCCTGCGCGAGGAGCGCGTCGCCCGCCGCTTGCAGCGCGCGGCGGCGCAGGACGGGAACCGATCGCCAGGCATCTTCGGCGAGCTGCCGGCCGACGCGGTGGCCGAGAGGCTTCAGCCGCTCCGCCCAGATCGGAGCATGCGCCGCGCAATGATCGACCAGCGCGCCGAGCTGGCGGAACTGCGCGCCCCGGATCGCCTCGGGCGGCATTCTCTCGCTCGCGGCGAGCTGGTAGTGGATGCCCAGGAGGCCCGCGCTCGGCATTGCCGGAAGGCAGGGCCACGCCATGCCGGGCATGGCCGAGCGCAACGCCGGAAGCCGAAACGGCGGGTTCGCGCCGTGGACCGTTGCTGTTCTTGCGGCCATGAGCGTTAGGTTCCGTTCGTACGTGGTCAGGCCCGCCGCTCGCGCGGCGCGGCGGCTTCCCGTGTAGCCCATGCGGCCGCGACGGCGAAGCCTCAATCGCCGCCGCGGCGAAAAATGCGGATGCGACGCGGTCCGCTCTTGTCTATAGGAACCGCGACGGCGCCCGGCATTGCCCCGCGGCCGAGAATCGCATAGGGCGGAAGCATGCACATCCTCGACGCGCTCGACTTTCACGCCCGCTTCCGTTCTTCGGAACTGGCCATCCTCCACGCCGGCGGCGCCGTGTCGTTCGCGCAATTGCGCGCCTCGGTCCTGGCCGCGGCTTCGCGGATACGCGCCCAGGGATTCGATTCGAACCTGCCGGTCGGCGTCTATATTACCGACCCCTTTCACCAATTCGTGCTGACGCTCGCCTTGATGCACGAGGCGATTCCGTCCTTCTCCGGCTCGCTCACCTACGAACCGCCGCCCGACGGCGTCGCGTTCGGCGCGTACATTTCGGATCGCCACGCCCCGTTCATGGCGGGCGCGTCCGTCGTCACGCCCGATACCGCCTGGTTCGCGCCGGGGCCCGCCGTCGAGCGGCGGGCTTTCGCGAGCCCGAAGTCGCTGGTGCGGATCCTCGCCTCGTCCGGAACGACCGGGCGGTCGAAAGCAGTCGCGTTCGATTCGGCGACGATCGAGCTTGGCATCAGATACCCGGCGATGATCGGCGCGTTGGGCGAAGCGTCGAGCATGACGCTGATCGGGCTCTCGAGCGGGCTGGGCTTCCGGCATCGTCTCGGCCACCTGCAGATGGGAAATCTGCAGATCTTTCCCCCGCAGCGTCTGGTCGATGCGATGAACGTGATGCGCATCTACGGCGTCAAGTTTCTGACCGCATCGCCGCAGCATCTCCAGACGATGCTGGAAATCGCCGACGGCACCGGCATGACGTTCCCCACCCTGACGCATCTGCGTATCGCCGGATCGGTCATGCCCCGCGTGACGCTGCTGCGCGTCCGCGCCCGTTTGTGCCCCAACGTGACCGGCGATTACGGTTGCACGGAAGCGGGCATGATCGCGGAGGCGCCGGGCGATCTGCTCGACCGCGTTCCCGGCTGCGCCGGCATCGTGCATCCGTTCAACAAGGTGGAAATCGTCGACGACGACGATCGGCCGCTGCCGCCCGGCGCGGAAGGCAATGTTCGCGTCTGGTCGCCGTCGATCGTGACCGAATATCTCGGCACGCCGCACGAAGGCGACCGCTCGCTGCGCGACGGCTGGTTCTATCCGGGGGACCTCGGCAGACTCACGCCCGAGGGGCTGCTGGTGCTGCTCGGCCGGGTCGGCGAGGTCATCAATGCGGGCGGCGTGAAGGTGAGCCCCGATCTCATCGCGGGAACGCTGCTCGGCTTCGGCGGCATTCGCGACGCGGCCGCCTTCGGCATCGAACTTCCCGACCGCCCCACCGAGATCTGCGCCGCGATCGTCACCCAGCAGCCGATCGATACGGCCGCTCTGCTCGAATCCTGCCGGCGCGTTCTGGGGGCGCGCGCGCCGCACCGTATCGTGCGCGTCGAGCAGATACCGCGCAATCAGATGGGCAAGGTGCTGGTGCGCGAACTCCGCCAACGCGTCGGCTGAGCGGCGGCGCGGCGGAGGCTGCGCGGCGCAGGCTTCGGTCCGCGCCGCCGTCTTCCTCGCGGGTCTCCGGCGCGCTAGTTTGTCCGCTCCAGGCGGAGGGGGCGCGCGGCCGCATGTTTCGAACGCTCAACGCCGAACAGATCATCGCGACGCTCGAGGCGCTGCGGCGGCGCATCGCCGAGCGCTTCCCGGACGCGAGCCTGGCCAGGGTCTGCATCGAGCTGATCAGCGTGGCCGGAGAAAGCCGCGCGCGCACGGCGAGCATCGCGCGCCCGGCCTACGGGCTGCGCGCCGCCACGGGCGCGGTCGTCGCCGGCGGGCTGGCCCTGCTCGGGCTCGGCGCCGGCCTGCTCGAAGTGAAGCGCGAGGGAACGAACGTCTACGGCATCCTCCAGGGCATCGAATCGGGCTTCAACATCGTCTTGCTGATGGGCGCCGCGGTGTTCTTCCTGGTGACGCTGGAGACGCGCCTGAAGCGCCGCGCCGCGATGCACGGCCTGCACGAACTGCGCTCGATCGTGCACGTGATCGACATGCATCAGCTCACCAAGGACCCGACCGCGCTGACCGAGGGCGGGCGCGCGACCGAATCCTCGCCACGGCGCACGATGAGCGCCTACGACCTCGGCCGCTACCTCGACTATTGCTCCGAGATGCTCTCGCTGATCGCCAAAGTGGCGGCGCTCTACGCGCAGAGCAGCAAGGACCCGATCGTCGTCGACGCGGTGAGCGACATCGGCCAGATCACGACCAATCTCTCCAACAAGATCTGGCAGAAGATCACGCTGGTGCAGCGGCTGCCGCCGGACATCGTGACCGCCTAGCGCTCGCGCCGTTGCAGCATCTGCCACGCGCCGACCATGAGGCCAAGCGCGACGATGAGCCAGACGCCGACCGCGGCGGCGCGGTTGGGCTGCCCGGCCGACCAGAAGTCCCACAGCAGGGTCGATAGCACGACGTTGTCGCGCCCCTGCAGGATCAGCGCCGACGACAGCTCGCGCCCGGCATGCGCGGCCACCCAGATCCACACCGCGACGAGGCCGGGCAGCGCCAGCGCGAGCGTGATGCGGCGGAACACCCGCCACCACGCCGCGCCGCTCGCCGCCCCCGCCTCCTCGAGCTCGGCGTGAAGCTGGATCAGCACCGCGTTCAGGCTGCGCGTTCCGTAGGAGAGGTAGACGGTCGCGTAGGCGACGACGAGAATCCAGATCGTCCCGTAGACCGGCAGGAACGAGAGCGTGAGATAGACGTAGATCAGCGCCACGCCGATGATGATGCCGGGAATCGAGATCGGGACGAAGGCGAGCAGATCGACGAGCCTCCGCCCCGCCGCGCGCGAGCGCACGACGACCCACGAGATCAGCGCCGCCATCGCCGTGACGGCCGTGGCCGCGCAGGCGGCGACGATCAGCGTATTGAGCGCCGCCGTGCCGATCCGCCGGTTCTCGAACACCGCGGCGTGATTGGCGAGCGTCGCGAGATTCATCGCCTCGGTCGAGAAGCCGGTGAGATACGGCATGAGGCTCGTCCACAGCAGCACTGCGAGCGGCGCCAGCACGGCGAGCGCGAAATAGAGCCCGGCGAAGGCCAGCGCCGCGATGCGCCAGCGGCCGAGGCGGAACGGGCGCGGCCGGTAGCCCTTGCCGCCGATCACGGCGAAGCGCGTCATGCGCCGCGTCGCGCGCTGATAAAGGAGGCCCAACGCCAGCAGCACGACGAGGAAGACCGCGGCGAGCGCGCTGATCTGCCCGTAGAGCGGCAGGCCCGACGGCGTCTCGTTGCCCCAGTAGTAGATCTGCGAGGACAGCACGAAGATGCGTACCGGCATGCCGATCGTGCCCGGAATGTCGAACACGACGAAGCCGGCGACCGAGATGAACACCGCGGCCGAGATCAGCGCCGGTGCCATCAGCGGCAGGAACACCTTCCACAGGATGCGTGCGGGGCCCGCGCCCGAGGCGGCGGCCGCCTCTTCGAGCGCCGGATCCATGTTGCGGAAGGCCGGGGCCAGGATCAGGAACGTCGTCGGCACCACCGCCACCGCCTCGACGAAGATCATGCCGGCCATCGAGAAGATGTCGAACACGGGGCCGGACAGGCCGAGCGCCCTCTGCAGGACTTCGTTGAAGAAGCCGGTGCGCGGGCTGAGCAGCATGATCCACGCGATCGCCAGCAAGAGCGGCGGCGTCGCCATCGGCAGGATCACGAGCGCGCGCACGAGGCGGCGCGCCGGCATGTCGGTCCGCTCGACGAGCCAGGCCAGCGTGCCGCCGAACAGCAGTCCGAGCGCCACGCTTCCGGCGACGAAGATCAGCGTGTTCTTGATCATGCGCGGCAGCGCCGGATCGGCGTAGACGGCCACGTAGTTCGCGAGCGTGAAGCCGGGGCTCCACGGCATGCCGCCGGGCCGCAGGCTGCTGACGAGGAGAAAGCCGAGCGGCACGAGCACCAGGAACGCGAGGACGGCAGCGAGGCCGATCGTCGGCAGATACCGCCGCGGCGCCCAGCGCCGCGCGTTCACAGCCGGAGCTCCTGCCCTACGCCGGCGGCGCGCGCCTTTTCCAGCAGCATTGCGCAGGTGCCCATGTATTCGAGTGCGGTGCCGCCCGAGCAGAACACCGTGCGGTCCGTGTCGCCGCGTCGTGCAGCAATACGGCCGGCGACGACGTCGCCCAGCTCGCCGAGCACGTGCTCTTTCGCGATGCGGCCCTCGGCGAGCGGAATCAGGATCTCGCCTTTCTCGTTCCATGCCTGCGCGAAGGAATCGACGACGACGCGGCTTCCGGCGACGGCTTCGCTATCCACCTCGCGCGCGCGCGGATCGTGCTGGCCCATGACGTTGCAATGGACGCCCGGCGCGAGCCAAGCGCCCTCGAGCACCGGCTGCGGCGACGTCGTGACCGTGACCACGACGTCGGCGCCCCGCGCCGCCGCCTCGGCCGAGGACGCCGCCTCGATCGCGAGCTCCGGCAGCTGCGCGCGCGCCCAGGCGACGAACGCCTCGCGCCGGGCCGCATTGCGACTGTAGCAGCGCACGCGCGCCAGCGGGCGGACGGCGGCAAGGCCGAGTAGCTGCGTGCGCGCGAAATAGCCGGTGCCGATCAGCGCCGCCGTTCGCGCATCGGTGCGCGCCATGTGGCGCGCGGCCACCGCCGCGGTGGCGCCGGTCTTCCAGAGGCTCATCTCGCGCCCGTGCAGGATCGCGAGCAGATCGCCGTTCACGGCCGAGAACAGCATGATCCACATGCTGAGATCGCCCGGCCGAAAATGCGCCGAATAGACCGAAGCGCCCATGACGCCCTCGCTGCGCAGCACCGAGGCGCTCATCTTGAGCGACGGCGAGCGCACGCCGGCATCGGCGGCGTCGCGCCACAGCACCTGGCGCGGGAGGATCTCGAGCGCGCGTTCCCCCTGGCCGCGGAACGCGCGCTCCACCGCGTCGACGTAGTCGATCATGCGGACGGCGCCGGAGGCGTGGAGCCGCTCCACGTCCCCCGGTGCGATCAGCAGCGGCGCCTGCCCCACGCGACCGCTCCTAGCGCGCCGTGCCGGCGTTGCGCAGCACGCCGGTGTATTTCGCCACCAGCGCCTGCAGCCTGTCGGTCTCCTGCGGCGGGAACGTGCTGAGCTTGCGGCCCTTCAGGAACTGCGCCGAGGCGGTGAAGTCGAGATAGGGGTTGCCGCGCTCGGTCGCCTGCTCGTACGCGAGCGCGCCTTCCTTCGACGAGAGCCATGCGACGAGCAGGCGCGCGCCGTTCGGCCGCTTCGTGCCCTTGATCACCGCCGAGTAGATCATGCTGAGCGCGCTGGGCTCGGCGGCGACGATCTCGATCGGCGCGCCCTTCGCTTTCGTCGATTGCGCGACGTGCAGCGGCGTGACGCCGACCGAAATCTCGCCCGAGGCGAGGTTCTGCGCGATCGTGAAGTTGCTCTTGTAGAGCAGCGGCTCCTGCTTGACGATCTTGGCCATCCATTCGTCGGTGCGCTGTTCGCCCCACACGGCCGCGAGATTGGCCTGCGTGTGGCCGATCGCCCAGATGCCGAGCTTGCCCTTCCATTTCGGGTCGGCGAGATCGTCCCAGCCCCTGGGCGCGTCGGCGGCGGCGACCTTGTTCCTGTTGTAGACGACGACCCAGATCGCGGCCGTGGTGGCGACCGCGTGCTGGTCGGGCGAGAGCGCCGCCGGCACGCCGTAGCGCGTCCACTCGATCTTCTCGGTGAGGCCGCGCTTCGTCAGCGCGTGGATCTGGTCGATGCCCGTCGTCGTGACGTCGGCCGTGTCGGCCTTGGCGTCGGTCTCCTGCACGATGCGCGCAGTGATGCCCTGGGCACCGGCGATCGGCTGGAAGCGCAGCTTCACCTTCGGGAACTGCTTCGTGAACGCCGCGGTGAGCTTGTCGCCCATCTCGGCCGAATTCGCCTCGTACCACACGATCTCGCCCTCGGCAGCCGCCTTGGCCGCGAGTTCCTCGAGCGTTTCCGCCGCGGCCGGAGCCGCGACGGCGGCCAGCGCCAGCGCGGCGGCGCCGATCCGCCACGTCGTTCTGATGCTCGTGCGCTTCATGTCGTCCTCCCTCTCGATGACGTCGTCAGTGCCGTTCCGTCGTCTCGTCGATCAGCACGCAGCGCTCGGGCGGGGCGTGGACGGCCACGCGCGCGCCGGGCGCATGCGGCTGCGCGGACAGCGTTTGCAACTTGAGACGCCGGCCGCCGATGTCGATTTCGTATTCGAACAGCCGGCCAAGAAAGACCGCGCTCGCCACGGTGCCCGGCAGCGTGTTCGGCGCGCCCGATTCGGCGGGCACGATCGTCAGATGCTCGGGGCGGATCATCAGCGAGGCCGCTCCCGCCGCGCCCGCCGCGCCGCATGCGCTCGCGATGGGGCCGAGCGGCGTTTCCAACAGCGTCGACTGCCCGTCGCGCCGCGCCACGGTGCACGGCACGATCTCGGCGCGGCCGATGAACTGCGCGGTGAACAGGCGCTTGGGCCGGTAATAGAGATCCTGCGGCGTGCCGCACTCGACCACGCGGCCGTCGCGCATCAGCGCCACGCGGTCGGAGAGGCTCAGCGCCTCTTCCTGGTCGTGCGTCACGTAGAGCGTCGTCGCGCCGAGCCGGGCGCGCAGCGCGGCCAGCTCGCCGCGCATCTGCTCGCGGAGCTGCGCATCGAGGTTCGAGAGCGGCTCGTCGAGCAGCAGCAGCGAAGCATCCTTGGCGATCGCGCGCGCCAGCGCCACGCGCTGCTGCTGGCCGCCGGACAGCTGCGTCGCCGGCCGGTCGATGAGCGCGCCGAGCCCGACCAGGTCGAGCGCGCGCGCCACGCGTCCGCGCGCCTCCTGCCCGCGGACGCCCGCGGCCGCGAGCGGAAATGCCACGTTCTCGGCCACGCTCATGTGCGGCCAGATCGCGTAGGACTGGAACACCATCGCGATGTCGCGCTTGTGCACCGGAACAGCGATGCGCCGCTCGGCCGAGTACACGACGCGCCCGGCGATCGCGATGCGGCCGGCGATGGGGGTCTCGAATCCCGCGACGCTGCGCAGCGTCGTCGTCTTGCCGCAGCCCGATGGGCCGAGCAGCGTGAAGAACTCGCCTTTCGCGACCGCCACGCTGACGCCGTCGACAGCCCGCACCGGCCCGGCGTCGGCGCGGTACTCCACTGAAATGCGGTCGACTTCGAGCATCGCCTCGGCGGCGCCGGCCGCGCGCGCCGCCTCGGCCGCAGCCCCGCGCTGCAGCGGCGAATCACCACGTCGTGCGGGCGCGCCGGAAAAGATCGCTTCCTCCGCTCGGGGCGCGAACCCGCGCCGCTTATTGATTAGTTTTCTAAGGGAATGATGCTAGCCGCTTTCCCGCGCCGCGCAAGAGGCTGCCCGCGGCCGGCGCTCAGCGCGCGCCGTTCCGGCGATAGAACCACGCCTTTGCCGCCTCGGTCGCCGCCACATAGGCCGCGACGACCGCGATCATCGCCGCGAGGACCGCCGGCGCCAGCGGCACGAAGCCGAACAGCGCCGCGACCGGCGGCAGATAGGGGAGCGCGAACGTGACCGCGCCGACGGCGACCGTGGTCCAGAGAAGCGCGCGGCTGGGCGAGCTCAGGAGCGCGGGCCCGCGCGTGCGAAGCGCAAGCACGACGGCCAGTTCGGTGAGCACCGACACGACGAACCAGGCGGTCTGGAACAGCGCCTGCCCCGCTTCGAATGCGTACAGCAAAATCGCGAAGGTCACGAGGTCGAACGCGGTGCTGATGAGGCCGAACACCAACATGAAGCGCTGGACTTCGGCGATCCGCCACCCTTCGGCCTCGGCCGTGCGCGAGGCATCGACGTTGTCGGTCGAGATCGCAATCGAGGGAAGGTCTGAGAGAAAATTGTTGAGCAGGATCTGCTTGGCCGCGAGCGGCAGGAACGGCAGCAGCGGCGCCGCCAGCGCCATGCTCAGCATGTTGCCGAAATTCGCGCTGGTCGTGATCGATATGTATTTCAGTGTGTTCGCGAAGGTCCGCCGCCCGCCGACGACGCCCTGGCGCAGGATGTGGAGATCGGGCTCGAGCAGCACCACGTCGGCGCTCTCGCGCGCGACGTCGACCGCGCGGTCCACCGAGATGCCGACATCGGCCGCATGCAGCGAAGGCGCGTCGTTGATGCCGTCGCCGAGATAGCCGACCGCGTTCCCGCCGCGCTGCAGCGCCCGCACGATCCGCTCCTTCTGCTGCGGGTCGACTTCGGCGAAGACGGCCATGCGCGGCGCGGCGCTCGCGAGCGCCTCGTCGGCCAACGCGGCGACCTCTTCGCCGGTCAGGATCGCGCCCCGATCGAGGCCGATCGTTTCGGCCACGTGCGCCGTCACGTAGCGGTTGTCGCCGCTCACGATCTTGACGGCGATGCCGAGCGCCGCGAGATCGCGCACGGCGGCCACCGCCGCGGGCTTGGGCGGATCGAAGAACAGCAGGAATCCCGCCAGCGCCATGGCGTGCTCGTCGTCCCGGCCGTAGCGCTCTTTCGCCGGCACGCGCTTGACGGCGAGCGCGAGCACGCGGAAGCCCTCGGCGCTCTTGCGGCGATAGAAGGCGTCGAGCGCCTGCCGCGTTCCGGCGTCGAGCGGCGACGGCGATCCGTCGCGCATCGCGCCCGTGCATGAGGCCAGCACGCTGTCGTAGGCGCCCTTGGTCACGATCGAGTGGGCGCCGCCGTCGCCGCCGCGCGCGACGACGATCGTCAGGCGCCGGCGGATGAAGTCGTAGGGTATCTCGTCGATCTTCACGTAGCCGTCGGTCGAGTAGCCGGCGTCCCTGCCGGCCGCGACGATCGCCGCATCGAGCGGATTGGCGATGCCGGTTTCGAACGCTGCGTTGAGGAAGGCAAGGCGCCGCACCTCGTCCGACGGCCGCTCGTCCGGATCGAGCGCGCCGCTGAGCTCGACGACGCCCGCGGTCAACGTGCCGGTCTTGTCGGTGCAGAGGACGTTCATGCTGCCGAGACTCTCGATCGCCTCGAGTCGGCGCACGATGACGCCGCGCCGGGCCATGGCGCGCGCGCCGGCCGAGAGCGTGACGCTGACGATCGCCGGCAGCAGCTCGGGCGACAGGCCCACGGCGAGCGCCACCGCGAACATCAGCGATTCGAAGAACGGGCGGCCCATCAGGTGGTTGATCGCGAGCACGAACAGCACCATCAGGATCATCACGCGGATCAGCAGATAGCCGAACCGCCGCACGCCACGCTCGAATTCGGTCTCCGGCGAGGGCGCCGCGAGCCGGGCGGCGACGCCGCCGAACGCCGTCCTCCGCCCGGTCTCGAGCACGAGTATGCGCGCCGAGCCGCTGCGCACCGACGTTCCGAGAAAGACGCAGTTCGCGCGTCTGGCCAGCGGCGTTGCGGCCGGCAGTGTCCCCGGCTGCTTTTCGACCGGGAACGACTCGCCGGTCAGGCTCGCCTCGCTGACCAGGAAGTCGCGCGCTTCGAGCACGACGCCGTCCGCCGGGACGAGATCGCCGGCCGCGAGCAGCACGATGTCGCCCGGCACGATGCCGGCGGCCGGGATCGACGCGCGCGCGCCGTCGCGCAGCACGTCGGCCTTGAGCGCGAGCCGGCGGCGCAGCGCGGCCACCGCGGCCGAAGCGCGGTATTCCTGCGCGAAGCCGAGCAGCGTGCTGCCGATCACGATGACGAGGATGATCGAGGCGTCGACCCATTCGCGCAGTGCGAGCGAGACGGCCGCGCCGAACACGAGAATTAGGACCAGCGGGCTCTGGAACTGGCGCAGCAGCAGACGGCCGGCGTGCGTCTCGCGCTGATCGCGTACGGCGTTCGGGCCGTAGGCCCTGAGGCGCGCAGCCGCCTCGCGCGCCGAAAGGCCGCCCGGCGCGGTTCCGAGATCGCGGAGCAACGCCTCGGGCGCAACGCTCCAGTAATCCTGCCGCACGGCCGGAGGGTCCATGGCGCTTCGGCCTAGAGCAGCGTTTTCCGTAGCGCCGCCCGAACCGCGGCGGGCCCGAGCGTGTTGAGCAGGTCGGGCTTCTCGAGCCAGCCGCGGCGCGCCGTGAGTACGCCCCAGCGCAGATGAGCGAACTCCGCGGCCGCGCGCGCATCGGAGCCGAGCGCCACGCGCACGCCGGCGGCCTTCGCCGCGTGGCATCCGGTATCGGAAAGATCGAGCCGCTCGGGGCGCGCGTTCAGCTCGAGAAAGCAGCCCCGCGCCTTGGCGGCGGCGATGACGCGCGCCAGATCGAAAGCGATCGGGCCGCGCTGCGGGAACAGGCGGTTCTGCGGATGCGCGAGGATCGAGAATCGCTTGCCGTCGATCGCGCGGAGCAGGCGCTTCGTCTGCTGCTCGGCCGGTAGCGCGAATTGTTCGACGACGGCGCCGAGCACGAAATCGAGCCCAGCGAGCGCCACATCGGGCAGATCGAGGCTACCGTCCTCGCGGATCGCGGCCTCGACGCCCTTCAGCACGAGCACGTCCTTCTGCGCGGCGTTGATCCGGTCGATGGCGGCACCCTGCCGCGCGAGCCCGTCGGGATCGAGGCGGTTGGCCGAGGCGACGCGGCGGCACGGATCGGCGACGCCGATATAGGCGAGGCCGCGCTTCTTCGCCGCCGCGACGAGCGCCTCGAGCGTGTCGCGCCCGTCGCTCGCGTCGGTGCGGCAGTGGAGATCGCCTTCGATGTCGGACGCGGCGACCAGCGCCGGCAGCGTCCGTTTGCGCGCCGCGTCGATCTCGCCGCGGTCCTCGCGCAGCTCGGGCGGGATGAACGGCAGGCCGACGGCGGCGAAGACCGAGTCCTCGGTTTCACCCGCCACGCGCTTCGCGCCGCGGAAGACGCCGTATTCGTTGATCTTGAGCTTGTTCCGCGCCGCGATCCCGCGCACTGCGATGTTGTGCGACTTGCTGCCGGTGAAATAATAGAGCGCGGCGCCGAACTCCTGGCGCGCGACGACGCGGAGATCGACCTGGAGGCCGCTTTTCAGGCGCAGCGCCGCGCGCGTGCCGCCTTCGGCGAGCACCGCTTCGGCGCGCTCGTAGGCGACGAAGCGCGCGATCACCCCGGCGCTCTTGGCCGCGGTCGCGAGGATGTCGATGTCGCCGACCGTCTCGCGCCCGCGCCGGAAGCTTCCGGCGATCTCGACCCGCGCAACGCCGGGGACCTTGCGGAGGTATTCGGCGAGCGGCTCGGCTTCGGCCGCGGCCTCGGCCAGCGTGAAGCGGCGCGCGGGCGCCGCCGCCGGCGCCATGGCCGCCTTCAACGCCGCGACGAGCTTCGCGCCGAATCCCGGCAGCGCCTCGATCTTCCCGGCGGCGACGGCGGCCTCGAGCCCGGCGAGATCGCCGACGTGCAGCTTCTCGTGCAGCAGGGCGACGCGCTTCGGGCCGAGGCCCGGCACACGCAGCAGATCGATGAGGCCGGGCGGGAACTTGGCCTTGAGATCGGCGAGCAGCGCCGTCGTGCCGGTCGTGGCGAGATCGGCGATCTTTCCCGCGAGGTCCTCGCCGATGCCGGGAAACTTGGCGAGATTCTCGCCGCGTGCGAGCAGCGCCGCGGCCTCGTCGGGCAGCCCTTGCACGATGCGCGCCGCGTTGCGGTAGGCGCGGATGCGGAACGGGTTCTCGCCCTGGATTTCGAGCAGGTCGGCGATGTCTTCGAAGGCCTGCGCGATGCCGGCATTGGCCAGCGGCTGCGCGGCCGGGCGCGCCGCGCGCGGTGTTCTGGGTCGTGCAGCGCCGGTTCTTGCCTGCGCCCGGTTCTTCGCCATTCCGCCGCTCCGCGCCGAGACCGCTTGGTCCCGCCAGCGGACCCCCAAACGCCGCCGGGATCAAGCCGGTTGCCGGCAAAATAATTGATATGTTAAAGATCGCGCCCGAGCGACCTTCGGGAGGACCGCCCATGACCGCGCGCAGCGCACCGCCGTTCCGAGCCGACCATGTCGGCAGCCTGTTGCGGCCGAAGGCGCTGATGGAGGCGCGTCAGAAGGTGGCCGACGGCGCGATGAGCCGCGCCGAGCTGACGAAAGTGGAAGATGCGTGCATCCGCGAGGCCGTCGCGATGCAGGAGAGCGTCGGCTTCAAGGCCGTGACCGACGGCGAGTTCCGCCGCACCTATTGGCACGTCGATTTCCTCGTCGGCATCGGCGGCATCCGCGAGAAGCTGGAGCCCGGCGAGCAGCCGACCTTCAAGGCGACCGGCTGGCGGCCGCCGGTGCTCGAGGTGGCCGGCAAGGTAAATCACACCCAGCCGATCATGGGCCCGGGCTTCGACTATCTGAAATCCGTGACGAAAGCGCTGCCGAAGGTGTGCATTCCCGCGCCCGGCGTCGCGCATTTTCGCGGCGGGCGCGCGGCCGTGGACCGCAAGGCCTATCCGGAGATGGGCGCGTTCTGGAACGACCTTGCCGCCGCGTATCGCGCCGAAGTGGCCGATCTCGCCAAGCGCGGCTGCCGCTATCTGCAATTCGACGAAGTGTTCTTCGCCTATCTCTGCGATCCGAAACTGCGCGACATGGCGAAGGCGCGCGGCGACGACCCGGACGAGCTTGCGCGGACCTACGCGAAGGCGATCAACGATTCGATCCGCGACCGCCCGCGGGACATGACCGTGGCAATGCATGTCTGCCGCGGCAACGCGAAGGGTACCTGGGTGGCCGAAGGCGGCTACGGCGCCGTCGCCGAGGCGATGTTTTCGACGAAGGTGGACGCGTTCTTCCTCGAATACGACGACGAGCGCTCGGGCGGCTTCGAGCCGTTGAAGCTGGTGCCGAAGGGCAAGATGGTGGTGCTCGGCCTCGTCACCTCGAAGCGCCCGGCGATGGAGGCGAAGGACGAGCTGAAGCGCCGCATCGAAGAGGCCGCGAAATACGTGCCGTTCGAGAACCTGGCGCTCAGCCCGCAATGCGGCTTCTCGAGCACGATCGACGGCAACCCGCTGACGCAGGACGAGCAGAAGGCGAAGCTGCGCCTGTGCGTCGAAGTCGCGAACGAGGTGTGGGGCGGAGTGTGACTTCCCTTCTCCCCTTGGGGGAGGGGAACTATTCGCCGACGATCTCCAGCGCCGCCTCCTTGCACGCGCGCCAGGCGGGATCGGCGGGATCGATGACCTCGAAATGCCCCGTGCCCGGCAGGCGCACGAGGCGGGCGGGATCGCCGGCGGCGCGCGCGGCGGCGACGTAGCGCTCGCTCTGGCGGATCGGCACCGTGT
>ERZ761602.3781-NODE-3781-length-20700-cov-4.463405_pt1 | contig 20700 bp, 23 predicted proteins | sample MGYA00512165_ERZ761602 | MGnify/ENA primary metagenome ERZ761602 (study PRJEB28899, sample SAMN02445085) | bioreactor sludge metagenome | biome: EBPR sludge; isolation source: Thorneside wastewater treatment plant | place: Australia: Brisbane, Thorneside...
ACCATCGACTCGGCGCCCGGGCAGGGCACGAAGCTCGCCGCCGTGCTGCCGCTCGAGGAGGGCGCCGCCGGTGACCGCTGACCGCATCCGCATCGCCGTCGTCGACGACCATCCGCTGCTCAAGGAGGGAGTCGCCCACGTCCTGTCGCAGCAGGGCGATATCGAAGTCGTCGCCACGGGCGGAACCGCCGACGAAGCGGTCGAGATCGCCCAGCACAAGCTGCCCGATATCATGCTGCTCGACATGAACATGCCGGGCGGCGGCCTCGCCGCGCTCGTCCGCATCTCCGATACGTGCCCGGCCGTGCGCGTGATCGTGCTGACGGTGCGCGACGATCCGGATTCGGTCGGCAAGGCGCTGATGCACGGCGCCCGGGCCTACGTGCTGAAGGGCGTCGATGCGGCGGAGCTGCTCGGCATCGTGCGCGCCGTCTACGAGGGCGGTTCGTTCGTCTCGGCGGCGCTGGCGGCCAAGCTCATCGACGAGATCGAGCGCGGACGCAGCGCCGGCGGCGGAGCGAAGACGCCGCTCACGCCGCGCGAGGAGGAGATCCTGCGCCTGATCGGCAAGGGCCTCAGCAACAAGGAGATCGGCAAGGCGCTCGACCTCAAGGAAAAGACGGTCAAGCACTACGTGACCAACGTCCTGCAGAAGCTCCAGGTGCGCAACCGCGTCGAAGCCGCGATGCATGCGCGCAATCGGCCCGGCGGCGGCTGAGCGGCCCGGCGCGCGGTCAGACCTCGTCGTCGCCCCGGCTCGCGTTGCGCCGCGCTTTGCGCGACGGCGCGAAGCCCGGATAGCCTTGCGCGGGCTTGAGGACGGTGCCGAGCGGCAGGCCGGGCAGGGCGCCCGATTCCACCAGCACGGCGTGGACGAGGCCGGGATCGGTCCACGGCGAGGTGGCGGCCCAGCCGCGCGGCGCGGCGTTCGCGAATTCGCGCGCCGCGCATTCGCGTGCGGATTTCTCGTCAGCGGCGCAGACGCGGCACGGCCCGCGGTAGTCGCTCAATTGCCACTCGGGACGCGCTTCCGTGCCCGCGATCGGTCGAAGCTCATAAAACCGCATGGATGCGGCCAGCAGGCGCGCACGGCGCGCGCCCTCCCCATCGGTGGCGCGAGACTAGCACCGGACCGGTGCGGCGCCAAAGGGATCGGCTGCCATGTGCGGCCGTCCGCGGACCGGACCGCTTCAGGGTTCGAAGCCCTTCGCGCGCATCGCCGCCTTCGCGGCCGGCGCCGCGAGGTGGCGAACGAGCGCCGCCGCCGCTTCGCCGTTTCCGGTACCCGCCGCGACGAATGCGGCGAAGCGCGTGTAATTCTGATACTCGGCGGGAAGCGGGCCGACGAACTCGACGTTCGGCCGGTTGACGATCTCGCTGATCTGGCCGAACGCTAGCTCGATCTCGCCCTTGGCGACGGCGGCGAAAATGGATGGGCCGCCCGGAAACAGGCGGATCTTCGGGCGCAGCTCCGCGGCAAGGCCCAGCCGCTCGAAGAGGCTGGGCATGTAGATGCCGCTTGCTCCGCCCGACGCGGGATCGGTATGCCCGATGGACTTCGCCGCCCGCAGCGCCCGCGTGAACGCGTCGGCCGACGCGATGTCGGGCCGCGCGGCGCCCTTGGCGACGTATGCGCCGACGCCGACTTTCCCGATCTCCACCCGGCTCGCCGCCGCGGCCTTGCCCTCGCGGATGAGCGTCTCGCTTTGCGCCACGGTGACGACGGCGACATCGACGGCTTCGCCCTTGCGAATCCGCTCGGCGATGGCGCCGGCGGGCCCGTATTGCGCGGCGACCCTGTGGCCCGACGATGCCTCGAATGCGGGAAGAAGTTCGCGGAAGACGGGCTCCAGCGCCGTCGGATAGAGCAGCCTGAGCTCCGCGGCGACGGCCGCGCCGGCGGAAAATTGAATGAACAGCGCGGACGCGGTCGCCGCGAAACGCGCACGAATGTGAAGGCCCGCCATGCTGCCCTCCGCCGGCCCCGACCTGCCGATGCCGACGAAAGGCTATCCCGGCCCGGCCGGCGCGCCAAGGCAGCGCGCTCGCGCCGGTCATCGACGAATTCGAGGTGCCGTGAGCGTTCGCGGCCGAGCGGCTGTCGGCGCGCGCGATCAGAACATGGGCCCGGCGGCTCGCTTGCGCCGCTTCGGGCCGGTCCACACGACGCCGGGATAGCCCTTCAGCGGGCGCAGCGTCTCGCACCGATACGCCCACTCCGGCGCATCCTCGATGGCGACGTGATAGAGCGGCTCGCGGCCGGTGCGCGAGTCGAACAGCGCGCGCGGGATGTTCACCATCTTCGGCGACCGCCCGCGAGCATAGAGAACCGGCGTGCCGCAGCGGGCGCAGAACGCGCGCGTGTCGCCGGTCGCCGCGTCGGTGAAGCGGGTGAGCTGCTTCTCGCCCTTGGCCACGCGGACCCGGCTGCGCCAGCAGCCGACATAGGTCGCATAGGCGGCGCCATGCGCGCGCCGGCTCGCGCGCGAATGATCGTGCCACGCCCAGAACGCCGGCACGCCGATCTCGACCTCCACCGCGCCGCACGCGCACCGGCCCGTGGCGATGCCCGCGCGGGCCTTGCCGAACGCTTTCATCGTAGCCCGGTTCATGCCGCACCTCCGCGAGCGACAATAGCGCGACGGCGCCGGCGAATGCGGTCGGAAAGACTCGGAACCGGGGGATGGGATCGTTTCCCGATAGGGGTCCGACCCCGATCTTGTGGAATCGGTGTCAGAATTAGATTTCGCGCAAAGATTGCCAATGATATCTATCCGACACGCAATAATTTAGTTCTGCCCCGATTACCCTGCCGCGCGCCGCGCTATCGACCGCCGCGATGCGCCACGGCGGCGCTTGCCGCGGCGTCTGATGCCAACGGCCCTTATTGACTGACCGTCATCCCGACCGGAGCGGCGCCTCTTGGCGCCGCGGAGTGGAGGGATCGCGGCGCAGTTGCCACGCGGTCACTCCACTACGCGTCCGCGCGAAGGGCGCGGCCGCTTCGGTCGGGACGACGAGTTGGAAAGAAGGCCCGCCGGTGTGACTCACCCGGCGGCCTTCTTGTATCTGGCGAAGGCCTTGCGCAGGGTCGTATTGGGCGCGGGCGGGTTGGTCAGCGCGTCGTAGAATGCCTTCCAGTCGGCGCCCGAAACGGTGACGGCCTGGTTATCGCGGATCATCTTCTCGGCCTCGTCCAGCGCCGCCGCGAGCACGAACTGGCTGACCGATATGCGGCGATAGCCGGCGGCGCGCTGGAGCACGCGCTTCGCCTCGGCGTCGAGGCGCACTTGCAGACGGTCGTTCTTGATCTCCGCGGTCCTCGGCATGACGGGTCTCCGATGCGCTCGCTTTGAATGAGCTCACGAAGGAGTGCGTTTCAGGGCGCTTGAAATGTTCTTTATCTGTTCCAGATTCGCGCCATGGCCCCTTCCGGGGCCACCCGGCTCCGCGCGTGCGCGCGGGGGCCGTGCGGAGCTTTGAATGAGCGAGACGCGGCATGCGCCTGTTGAAAATGTCGAAATCCTGCAAATCCGCGCCGCTGCGCTGCATCGGCCTTGCCCGGTTTTGCACGCCGGCTGCACGCGAAAGCCTACGGAAGCCTACGAATGCCTACGCTTCATACCGGGGGAGGGGCGGCGGATGTTGACGCCGATGTTTACGCCCATGTTGACGGGTGTTTACGAATGTTGACGTTTGTCGACGCTTCGCACCCCTTCCCGGTGTCGACACGGTTCGCAGGGCTCCCGGCCGCGAATCGCGGCAGCGCCGTGTGGAACCCCGATTTCGCGGGGACGACGGCATTTGGAATTGGGGGCGGCTCGGTTGGCTCTGCGCGGGCGTGCGCGTGGGTGCGTTCGCCGATGCCGGTCGCGCGGAAAGCCAAGAAAAGCCAAGGTGCGGGTTGGCTTTTGCCTGGCCGGCCTTGGCTTTTCTTGGCTTTCGCGGCCGGAAAAAGCCAACAAAAGCCAACCAAAGCCAAGGAAAGCCAAGGTTTGCGCGCCGCGCGCAATCGGCGCTCCCGGCGCGGGCCGTCACCGCGCTGTCATGGCCGTTGTGCGGTGCGGCGGGCGCGGGCTACAAAAAGCGCGGCAGGCTTCGCGCCGCGAATTCTGCCGAAGCTCGCCACCGGGCGATCGACCTCGCCGCCCGGCGAGCGCGTCAGAGGGGCCGCTGTTCACGTGTTCAAGAAAATCCTGATCGCCAATCGCGGCGAGATCGCCTGCCGCGTCATCCGCACCGCGCGCCGCATGGGCATCAAGACCGTCGCGGTCTATTCCGAGGCCGACGCCGACGCCCTGCATGTGCAGATGGCCGACGAGGCGGTGGCGATCGGCCCGGCGCCCTCGGCGCAGTCGTATCTGCAGATCGAGAAGATCATCAAGGCCTGCAAGGATACCGGCGCCCAGGCCGTGCATCCCGGCTACGGCTTCCTCTCCGAGAACCAGGCCTTCGCCGCCGCACTGCGCAAGGCAGGCATCAAGTTCATCGGCCCGCCGAGGAAGGCCGTGGCCGCGATGGGCGACAAGATCGAATCGAAGAAGCTCGCCAAGGCCGCGGGCGTCAACACGGTGCCGGGGCATCTGGGCGTGATCCCCGATGCCGCGGCGGCGGTGAAGATCGCGCGCGAGATCGGCTATCCGGTGATGATCAAGGCCTCGGCCGGCGGCGGCGGCAAGGGCATGCGCATCGCCCACAGCGACGCCGAGACGGAAGAGGGCTTCCGCTCGGCCACGGCCGAAGCGAAGAACGCGTTCGCCGACGACCGCGTGTTCGTCGAGAAATTCGTCGAGCAGCCGCGCCACATCGAGATCCAGGTGCTGGCCGACGCGAAGGGCAATTGCGTTTATCTCGGCGAGCGCGAGTGCTCGATCCAGCGCCGCCACCAAAAGGTGATCGAAGAGGCGCCGAGCCCGTTCCTCGACGCCAAGACGCGCAAGGCGATGGGCGAGCAGGCGGTGGCGCTGGCCAAGGCGGTGGGCTACGTCTCGGCCGGCACGGTGGAGTTCATCGTCGACAAGAAGCGCAACTTCTACTTCCTCGAGATGAACACGCGGCTCCAGGTGGAGCATCCGGTCACCGAGAAGATCACGGGCCTCGATCTCGTCGAGCTGATGATCCGCATCGCCGCCGGCGAAAAGCTGCCGTTCGAGCAGAAGGACGTGAAGCTCAAGGGCTGGGCGATCGAATCGCGCGTCTATGCCGAGGACCCGGTGCGGAATTTCGTGCCGTCGATCGGGCGGCTGGTGCGCTACCGCCCGCCCGCGGAGAGCGATTCGGTGCGGGTCGATACCGGCGTCTACGAGGGCGCCGAGATCAGCATGTATTACGACCCGATGATCGCCAAGCTCGTGACCTACGGGCCGACGCGCGAGGCCGCGATCGCGCGCATGGAGGGAGCGCTCGACGCGTTCCACATCCGCGGCGTGAACCACAACGTGCCGTTCCTGGCGGCGATCCTGCGCTCGCCGCGCTTCCGCGCCGGCAATCTCACCACCGGCTTCATCGCCGAGGAGTTCCCCGACGGCTTCAAGCCCGGCGATCTGGCGCCCGAGGTGGCGGCGCGGCTGGTGGCGGCGGCGGCGGTCATCCACGGGGCGCAGCGCGCGCGCGAGCTGGCGATCTCGGGCCGCCGCGACGGCGTGCTCGCGATGCCGGAGCCGGATTGGCACGTCCGCCTCGGCGGCGCCGGCTACGACGTGACGGTGACGGGCGCGCTGCCCGCGGCGCGCGTGCGGTTCGCGCTCGGCGGACGCGACCACGATCTCGCGGTGGCGAGCGACTGGAAGATCGGCGAGCCGCTGTTCCGCGCCCGGATCGGCGACCGCGACGGCGGCGACGAGCTCACGATCCAGGCCGAGCGGCAGGGCGTGGCCTGGCGGCTCACCCATGCCGGCGCGTCGACGCTCGCCGTCGTGCTGTCGCGGCGCGCGGCGGCGCTGGCCGCGCAGATGCCCGAGAAGGCGGCGGCCGACACCTCGAAATTCCTGCTCTCGCCGATGCCGGGCCTGCTCGTCTCGCTCGCGGTCAAGGAGGGCCAGCAGGTCCGCGCCGGCGAGGAGCTGGCCGTGGTCGAGGCGATGAAGATGCAGAACGTGCTGCGCGCCGAGCAGGACGGCACCGTGAAGTCGCTGCACGCCAAGCCCGGCGAAAGCCTCGCGGTCGATCAGGCGATCGTCGAGTTCGCCTGAGGCCGGGCGTCCGAGCGCTTGAAATCGCCCGTCCATCCGTTATGAGTGCGACATGGCCGAGCCGGAACGTGCGGTGGCGCTGCGCATCGAAGGGCGGGTTCAGGGCGTCTGGTACCGCGGCTGGACCGTGGCCGAGGCCGGGCGGCGCGGCCTGCGCGGCTGGGTCCGCAACCGGGCCGACGGCGCGGTCGAAGCCCTGCTGATCGGGCCGGCGGCGCGGGTGGCGGAGATGATCGAAGCGTGCCGCCGGGGTCCGCCCGCCGCCCGGGTCGCGGCGGTGGCCGAACGACCGGCCGCGGACGACGGCTCGCCCGACTTCCGCCAGCGGCCGACGGAATAGAGCAGGGATCGCATCGCGATGGGCCGGATACTCGTCGAAGGCGTGCCGTATCACATCGACAATTTCGACCGCTACATCGGGCGCGTCATCGGCGTTTCCGACTGGCTCACGGTCGACCAGAAGCGCATCGACGAGTTCGGGCACGCCACGAACGACATGAACCGCATCCATGTCGATCCGGAGTTCGCGCGCACCAACAGCCCGTTCGGCGGCATCGTCGCGCACGGCTTCCTCACGCTGGCGCTGCTCACGCACCTCTCGCAGACCGCCGAGCTGATGCCCGAGGGCGTCGACTACGGCATCAATGTCGGCTTCGAGCGCGTGCGTTTCCTGGCGCCGGTGCCGGTCGACAGCGCGATCCGCCTGAAGGCGACGGCGCTGGCCTGCGAGCTGCGGCAGCCGGGCCGCTGGACCTTCAAATGCCGCTGCAACATTGACGTGCGCGAGAGCGGCCGCGTGGCGCTGAGCGCGATCTGGTCGGTGCTGTTCATCAACACCGCGCTGTCCGGCCTCAAGGCCGTCGACATGGCCGCGGCCGGCAAGGCCTGAGCGGGAAGGATTCGTTAATCGGCGCTTGGCACAGTGCGGGCCGGCCCGAGATCGCCACCCGCACCATGCGCAAATTCATCCTTCCCGTCCTGTTCACGGGCATCATGCTGCTCAACGCCGCGCTGTTCGTGTTCATCACGGACGAATTCGACGGCAGCAAGGTGACGAGCAAGCACGTGGTGCGGCCCGAGCCGCGTCAACGCTGACGCGCGCCGAACGTCTCCGCGAACGCGTGCCGCAGCGCGTCGTCGGCCTCGGCCATCTGCGCATAGACGCCGAGGTCGGCCAGCGAGGTGACGCCCAGGCGCGGGTCGGCGATGCCGCACGGCACGATGCCGGCGAAATGCCCGAGATCGGGATCGACGTTGAGCGACACGCCGTGCAGCGTGACCCAATGGCGCACGCGCACGCCGATGGCCGCGATCTTGTCCTCGCGGCCGGGACCCTTCTCGCGCGCGCGGTCGATCCAGATGCCGACGCGGCCCGTCCGCCGCTCGCCTTTCACGCCGAAGCGGGCGAGCGCGGCGATCATCCAGTTCTCGAGTTCGCATACGAAGCGGCGCACGTCGCCGCCGCGCCGCGCGAGGCCGAGCATCACATAGGCCACGCGCTGGCCGGGGCCGTGATAGGTGAACTGGCCGCCGCGCCCGGTCCGGAACACCGGGAAGCGGTCCGGCACCACGAGGTCGCCCGGCCGGGCGCTGGTTCCGGCCGTGTAGAGCGGCGGATGTTCGAGCAGCCAGACCAGCTCGGGCGCGCGGCCGGCGCGGATCGCCGCCACGCGCTCGTCCATCGCGGCCAGGGCGGCAGGGTAGGGCACGGGCGCATCGTCGATGCGCCATTCCACGGGCGCGATGCCGCCCTTGTCCGAAATCGTCGCAATGCCCGGTTCTGCTTGCGCCATGGATATCGATTTGGTATCCCAACGCGCCTTTCGCCAGCCAGGGTTATAGCCGAGCGGAAGGACGTGCAAGCTTCGGGCTTGCTGCTGTGGGCGATGCGGTCGTGGCGGAACTGGTAGACGCGCTAGCTTGAGGTGCTAGTTCCCGAAAGGGAGTGGAAGTTCGAGTCTTCTCGACCGCACCACAGCCGCCGAAACGGCCTTTGGCCTTCGACGAAACGATCACCGGCAAGGGGCCGCGAGCGGCCCCTCTGCTTCCATTCCGCGCCGCGAGGGCACATGCCAGGGGCGAACGATGCGTGTAGCGGCCCCCAACGGGGCCTTGCCGCGCCCGCCGCGCCGCGCCGGGGCGGCGCGCGCCGGCCTGCCTGAGCGCCTGAGCGGGGGCCGCCATGGCTGAGCCCCCGGCAAGCCCGGCAGTCCCTGCCGCCGAGAGTCCGGCCCGTTCGTCCGTCGCGCTGTACGGGCTCCGCCCGGCGCTGGTCCGCGCGGTCATCGAGGCTGCCGAGGCCAACGATCGCGAGCGCGTGCGCCGGCTCGTCGAGCCGCTGCACTACAGCGACATCGCCGACCTGCTGGAGCGGCTCGGCTCCGACCAGCGGAAGCGCGTCGTCGTCTTCATCGGGCCCGACCTCGATCCCGACGCGATGGCCGAGCTCGACGACGCCGTGCGCGAGGAGGTGATGGAGCTGCTCTCGCCGAAGCAGATCGCCGAGGTGGTGAGCGAGCTCGAGACCGACGACGCCGTGGCGGTCATCGAAGACCTTCCGAAGGAGACGCAGCAGGAGGTGCTGGCGCAGGTCGAGCCCGGCGAGCGGGCCGACATCGAGCAGAACCTCGCATTCCCGGAAGACAGCGCCGGCCGCATGATGCAGCGCGATCCGGTTTCGATTCCCGAGACCTGGACGGTCGGCGAGACGATCGACCACATGCGCGAGGCGCCGGATCTGCCCGAGGATTTCTACGACATCTTCGTCACCGACGCGCAGAAGCGGCTCAAGGGCACGCTGCCGCTCAACGTGCTGCTGCGCAAGAAGCGCCCGGTGCGCGTCGCGCAGATCATGAAGTCCGATCTCGTCACGATTCCGGCCACGATGGACCGCGAAGAGGTGGCGCGCCTGTTCCGCGACCGCGACCTCGTCTCGGCGCCGGTCGTCGACGGCGCGGGACGGCTCGTCGGCATGATCACCGTCGACGACGTCGTCGACGTGATCCAGGAGGAGGCCGAGGAAGACATGATGCGCCTCCAGCGCGTCAGCGACACCGGCATCCACGAGCCGCTGTTCGTCATCGCGCGCGGCCGCGTGCAATGGCTCGTCGTCACGCTGATCAACACGATCCTCGCCGCGCTGGTGATCTCGCAGTTCCAGAAGACGATCGAGAGTCTCGTGGCGCTGGCCGTGCTGATGCCGATCGTGGCCGCGATGGGCGGCAACGCCGGCATGCAGGTGGTGACGGTGACCGTGCGCGCGCTGGCGATGAAGGAGCTTCAGCCCGGAACGGTCGCGCGCGTCGTCATGAAGGAGATCGCGGTCGCGGCCGGCAACGGCATCATCTTCGCGCTGATCATGGGCACGATCGCCGGGCTATGGTTCGGCGACTGGCGGCTCTCGCTCGTTCTCGCCGCCGCGATGCTGTTCAACATGATGTGGAGCGGCATCGCCGGCACGATGATTCCGCTCGCGCTCGCGCGGCTCGGCATCGATCCCGCCATCGCGGCCGGGCCGTTCCTCACCACCACGACCGACGTGCTCGGCTTCTTCCTGTTCCTCGGCCTTGCGACGGTGTTCTTGCTGTAGTCTTCAGCCGCGCGCCCGCGCGAATTCGTCGGTCAGCGCCGCGCCGGTCTTCTTGAGGGCGGGGACGAGCTTCTCGCGCACCGCGCTCTGCGTGAAACGCGGCGTCGGAACGGTGACGCTGAGGGCGGCGGCGGCGCCGGACGAATCGAAGATCGGCACCGCCGCCGCGCACACGCCGTCGCGCCATTCCTCTCGGTTCTTCGCCCAGCCCGTGCGGCGCACCTCGGCCAGCTCGCGCTCGATCGCCGCACGGTCGGCGATCGTGGCCGCGGTGTGGCGCGCGTAGCTTCTCGGCAGGATCTCCGCGAGCGACGCCGAGGGCAGGAAGGCGAGGATCGCCTTGCCGGTCGCCGAGCAATAGGCGGGCGCGCGTTGGCCGACGAACGTGTCGACGCGCACAGGATGCGGGCTGTCGATCTTGTCGACGATGACGATGCCGTCGCCCTGAATCACGGAAAGATGCACGGTCTCGCCGGTCGCGGCGGCGAGGCGCTCCATGAACGGCCGGGCGACGTCGCGCAGGCGAATACGGCGCACGGTCTTGGCGCCGATCTCCCACGCTTTGAGCGTGAGGCGGTAGCGGCTGGCAGCGGACTTCTGCACGTAGCCGCGCGCCGCGAGCGTGGCGAGGATGCGGAACAGCGTCGGCCCCGACACGCCGAGCCGGCGCGCCAGTTCGCTGAGGCCGGTCTCCTCGACCTCCGCGAGCGCCTCGAGCACGTCGAGGCCCTTCGCGAGCGTCGCGGTCAGATAGGCCGGTCGCGTTGACATCGGCGGCTCCGGTTTTGGATAATAGAAACCTATTTCGAATGTTGAAAAGCGGCAAGGAGGGATCCGATGGCGACGCGCAAGAGCTTCCCGGTGTTCGACTGCGACAGCCACGTCGTCGAGCCGCCGGCGATCTGGGACGAATACGTCCCGGCCAAGGAGCGCGCCTGGGTGAAGTCGCAGTTCTGCTTCCACACCGACAGCGACCTCCTGTTCATCAACGGCCGCGTCGTGCCGGCCGCGCGCGAGCGCTCGAACGCCGCCGAGGTGGGCTGGGCGCGCTGGGACAAGAAGGAGATCGGCAAGTACACGCCCGGCACGCCCGAATGGAACGGCAAGTTCGGCCGGCTGCTCGGCTGCCGCGAGCCGCAGGCGCGCCTCCGCGACATGGACGCGCTCGGCACCGACCAGGCGATGCTGTTCCCGACCTGGTTCGTCCGCCTCGCGCTGTGCCGCGACCCCAAGGCCGCCGAGATCCTCGGCCGCGCCTACAACGACTGGGTGTACGATTATTGCGCCAGCGACCGGAACCGGCTGTTCCCGTGCGCCGTGTTGCCGCTGCAGAGCGTCGAGGCGTCGGTCGCGGAGCTGCGCCGCGTCGCCAAGCTCGGCTTCAAGGCCGCGGCCGTGCGGCCGTGCTTCTGGAACGGGCGCTATCCGACCTTGCCCGAGTTCGATCCGCTCTACCGCGAGATGGAATCGCTCGGTATCGTGCTCGCGATGCACACCTTCCCGTCGCGCGAGGCACTGACCCTGGATTGGGGCAAGCGCATGGCCGAGGCGCGCGGCACGTCGGGACAGGGGCTGCTGTTCACCGCCGAGGCGGTTGTCTATTCGCCCGGCCAGTTCGTCTCCAACATCACCTCGGCGATGGATCCATCGATCGACGCGTCCGAGACGCTCGGATTCGTCATGGAGGCGATGACCTGGGTCGCCACCGTCGTGCACACCGGCTGGCTCGAGAAGTTCCCGAAGCTCAAGGCGGCGGTGCTCGAATCCAACGCGTCGTGGCTGCCGCTGGTGCTCGCGCGCTCGTCGAACTTCTCGAACCTGTTCGCGTTCCAGCGCGGCAACCGCCCGCTGCGCGATCCGGCCGAGATTTTCCGCGAGCGCTGCTTCATCGGTTTCGAGTCGGACGAATTCCTCGTCTACCGGCTCTGGGACCTGTTCGAAGACATCGCGATCTGGTCGTCCGATTATCCGCACCACGACGCCGAGGACGCCTGGGACGGGCTGCACCACATGGCCGAGCACGACGTGCCGGAAAAGGTGCAGAAGAAGATGCTCGGCGAGAACGCGCGCAAGCTCTACGGCATCGAGCCGCTGATGAGGGTCGAGAATCGGATCGAAAAATACGAGCCGGCGATCCTCGCGTGGTGATCGGGCGAAGCGCCGGGTAGGGGCGGGTTCGCGACCCGCCCCGGCCATCTGCCTTACATCGCGTCGAGCTCGGCGATGAGTTTATCGTAGAAGCGGCACACCTCGTCCATGCCGGAGCCCGGCTGCTTCATCGCCTCCTGGAGTTTCTGCGCGCTCTCCTGCACCTTCGCGCCGAGGGCCTGCGCCTTGGTGTGATCCTTGGCGATGACCTCCTGAACGCGCTTCGAATAGGTCTGCGCCTTTTCCTGCAGCTCGGCCTGCGTGCAGGCGGCTTCGGCGGCAGGCGCGGCCAGGATCAGGACGAGCGCGGCGCCGATCAGATGTCTTTTCATACGGGTTTCCCAGCGGTTGGTCGTGGCAGCCCGGCCCGGGCCGCCTCCGTGGCTCTTACTACGGAAAGTCTGAAGCGATCGTTCGGCGTGCCTTGACGGCCCGCCCGGTCCTGATTAACGTTTACGTCAACGTCAACATTGGGATCCGGCATGGCCCGGTCGATCGAGACCTATCGCGGCACCGTCTTCCCGTGGGAGTGCGACGCCAACGGGCACATGAACGTGCGCCACTATGTGGCCAAGTTCGACGAGGGAACCTGGCAGTTCATGGCCCAGATCGGCGCCACGCGCGCGGAGCTCGCCCGCCGCAATTGCGGGCCGATGGCCGTCTCGCAGAACATCGCCTACAAGCGCGAGCTGGTGCCGGGCGATACCGTCGTCGTGACCAGCACCGTGCTGGCGCTCGGCACGTCGAGCCTACGCTTCCGCCACGCGATGTCCGACACCGCGACGGGCGCCGTGGCCGCCGAGATGGAATTGGTGGGCGTTTTCGTCGATCTCGCCACCCGCAAGTCCACGCCGGTATGGCCCGAACTGCGCGCCAAGGCCGAAGCGCTGCTCGCGGCGCCGGGGGAGAGGGCGGCATGACGCTCGCCCGCACCGGCGGCCGCGAGGGCGAGGAGGAAACCTACTCGATCGCCGAGTTGGCTCGCGAGTTCGACATCACGACGCGCGCGATCCGCTTCTACGAGGACGAAGGCCTGCTGGCGCCGCGCCGGCGCGGCCAGACGCGCATCTACGCGCCGCGCGACCGCACGCGCCTCAAGCTCATCCTGCGCGGCAAGCGGCTCGGCTTCTCGCTCCAGGAGATCGCCGAGATGGTGACGATGTACGACGCTACGCCGGGCGAAACGGGGCAGCTCGAGCTGTTCCTGAAGCGCATCGCCGAGCGGCGGGCCACGCTCGAGCAGCAGCGCGAAGACATCAAGGTCACGCTCGCCGAACTCGAGGCCGCGGAAGCGGCGGCGAGGCGGCGGCTCAGGGAATTGCGGGGCGCGCGATGAACCCGCCGGCCTTCGAGCCCGCCAATCCCGCCTACGCGGCGCGCGTGCGCGACAGTTTCGGCCGCCAGCCCTTCATGGTGCATATCGGCGCGCGCATCACGGCGCTCGCGCCCGGCGTCTGCGAGATCACCGCCGACTGGCGCCGCGAACTCACCCAGCAGCACGGCTTCGTGCATGGTGGCGTGCTGGCCTCGATCGCCGACACGGCCGGCGGCTATGCGGCCTTCAGCCTGATGCCGGCCGACGCGACGGTGCTCACGGTCGAGTTCAAGCTGAACATGCTCCGGCCCGGCCGCGGCGAAACGATGATCGCGCGCGGGCGCGTACTGAAGCCGGGCCGCACGCTCAGCATCGTGCAGGCCGACGTGTTCGCCCGCGACGGCGGGCGCGAGGAGCAGGTCGTCTCCTCACTGCAGACGCTCATGTGCCTCGCCGGGAAGAGCGACGAGGCCTCTGGCGCGCGGCGCGCGGACCGGTGAAAATCTCCGGTCGCCCCCGACATGGAGACCCGCGATGACCCTCGTTTCGAAGCTGGCGCGGCTCGCCGCCGCTGCCGTCATCTTCGCCGCCGTTCCGGCGCTCGCCCAAAACCAGCCGGGCGGCTTGGCGCCGACCCCGCAGGCGGATTCGCCCCCGCTCGGCGGGCCCGTCGACGGCAACCCGGCGCAGCCCGGCCCGGGCATACCGCGCGACGACATTCTCGACGTCATGGTCCGGCGCGCGTTGCTGACCTTCAACGACGCCAACATCAGCGGAAACTACAACGTCCTGAGCGCCTTCCTGCACCCCGATTTCCGGCAGCAGGTTCCGCCGGCGCGCTTCGCGGAAATCTTCAAGGCATTCCGCGACAACAAGATCGATGTCGCGCCGCTGCTGGCGCACAAGACGGTGTATTCCGAATCGCCGAGCATCGACGCGGACGGCCTGCTGCACGCGAAAGGCCAGCTGGAGACGCGGCCGTGGCGCACGACGTTCGACCTCGCCTGGCGGCGCCAAGGCGACCGGTGGTGGCTGTGGAAGATCAACGTCCGCGTCCGGCCGCCGGAGCAATGACGCCATCCCGCGCCCCCCGCGACGTGCTGCGCGAGGTTTTCGGCTTCGAGGATTTCCGCAGCTTCCAGGAAGAGGCGATCGGCCACGTCATCGGCGGCGGCCACGCGCTCGTGCTGATGCCCACGGGCGGCGGCAAGTCGCTGTGCTACCAGATTCCGGCGCTGTGCCGGCCGGGCGTCGCCGTCGTCGTCTCGCCGCTGATCGCGCTGATGCAGGACCAGGTGGAGGCGCTGCGCCAGCGCGGCGTGCGCGCGGCGGCGTGGAACTCGGCCTCGACCGAGGACGAGATCGGGCGCATCGCCGACGCGCTGGCAGCGGGGCGGCTCGACCTGCTCTATGTGGCGCCCGAGCGTCTGATGATGCCGGCGTTCCTCCAGCGCGTGATCGGGCGCGCGCGGCTCGCCCTGTTTGCGATCGACGAAGCGCATTGCGTCAGCGAATGGGGTCACGATTTCCGGCCCGAATACCTGCAGCTCGCGGCGCTGGCCGAGCGGTTTCCCGACGTGCCGCGCGTGGCGCTCACCGCCACGGCGGACCTCCGCACCCGACGCGAGATCATGGATCGGCTCCATCTCGGCGGCGGGCGCGTGTTCGTCGCCTCGTTCGACCGGCCGAACATCACCTACCGCGTCGAGGGCGTGCGGAAGCGCGAGAAGCAGCTGCTCGACTTCCTCGCGCGCCATGCCGGCGAGAGCGGCATCGTCTACTGCCGCTCGCGGCGCAAGACCGAGAGCGCGGCGGCGCTGCTCGAGGGCGAGGGGTACAACGCGTTCCATTACCATGCCGGCATGAGTGCGGAGGCGCGCCGTGCGGCGCTGGAGCGCTTCCAGTCCGAAGACGCGGTCGTGGCCGTGGCGACGATCGCGTTCGGGATGGGCATCGACAAGCCCGACGTGCGCTTCGTCGCGCATCTCGACATGCCCAAGAACGTCGAAGCCTATTACCAGGAGACGGGCCGCGCCGGGCGCGACGGCCGTCCGGCCGAGGCCTATCTGTTGTTCAGCGAAGGCGACCAGATGACGCTGCGCCGGTTCATCGAGGACTCGGGCGCCAACGACGCGCGCAAGGCCATCGAGCACGCGAAGCTCAACCAGCTCGTCCAGATCCTACGTTCCAGCCGCTGCCGGCGCGAGGCGCTGCTCGGCTATTTCGGCGAGGAGAAGCCGGGCCCGTGCGGCGCCTGCGACATCTGCCTCGACACCGCCGAACTGCGCGACGCCACCGAACCGATGCGGAAGTTCCTCTCCTGCGTGTTCCGCACCGGCGAGCGCTTCGGTGCCGCGCACGTCATCGACGTGCTGCTCGGCAACACGACCGAGAAGATCATCCAGGCCGGGCACGTCGCCGTCAGCACCTACGGCATCGGCCGCGACCTGTCGAAGGCGGAGTGGCGCGCGGTCGCCGATCACGCCGCCGCGGTGGGGCTGGTCGAGCGGCGCGACGACCTCTATGGCGGCCTCGCGCTCGCCGGCGCGGCGCGGCCGGCGCTGCGCGGCGAGCAGCGCGTGATGATGAAGCTGCCGGCGCCGCGCGAGAAGCGGCGGCGCCGCGGCGAGGCGAAATCCGCGGCTCCGGCCGCCGGCGCGCCCGTGCATGGCGCGCTGTTCGACGCGCTGCGGCGCTTCCGCCTGGAGCTGGCCCGCGCCGCCGGCGCGGCGCCCTACACGATTTTCCACGACCGCACGCTCGAGGAGATCGCGTCGCTCAAGCCTGCCACGCTCGATCAGCTCGGTCATTGCTACGGCATCGGCGCCGTCAAGCTCGAGAAGTATGGGGCCGCGGTGCTCGACATCGTGAAGCGCCATCGCGACGCCGCCGAAGCGCCGGCGGGCGAAGCGGCCGCGCCCAAGCGCGGGCTGCCCTGGACGCCCGACGAGGACGCCGCCCTGCGCCGCCGCTGGAACGAGGGCGCCGGCGTCGGCGCGCTCGCGGCGGAACTCGGCCGCGCCGCGGGCGGTGTCGAAGCGCGCCTCGTCCGCCTCGGCCTCGCGCCGGACCGCGAGACCGCGAGGATGCGCTCCTGATCAATTCGAACGAAGGAAACGCCGCCATGAGCATCCCCAACATCCGCCTGCCGTCGCTCGATTTCGATCTCGGGCAGGACGCGGAGGCGATCCGCGACACCGTCTCGGCCTTCGCGGCGAAGGAGATCGCGCCGCGCGCCGCCGACATCGACCGCGACAACGAGTTCCCGAACGATCTCTGGAAGAAGATGGGCGATATCGGGATTCTCGGCGTCACGGTGGAGGAGGAGTACGGCGGCGCCGGCCTCGGCTATCTCCATCACGTCGTGGCGATGGAAGAGGTGAGCCGCGCCTCGGCCGCGGTGGGCCTCTCCTACGGCGCGCATTCCAATCTCTGCGTCAACCAGATCCGCCGCAACGGCAACGAGGCGCAGAAGAAGCGCTATCTGCCGAAGCTGATCTCGGGCGAGCACGTCGGCGCGCTGGCGATGAGCGAGCCCGGCGCGGGCTCCGACGTCGTCTCGATGAAGACGCGCGCCGACAAGAGGGGCGACCGCTACGTCATCAACGGCAACAAGATGTGGATCACGAACGGGCCGGACGCCGACGTGCTCGTCGTCTATGCCAAGACGGATCCTTCCGCCGGCCCGCGCGGCATGACGGCTTTCCTGATCGAGAAGGGCATGAAGGGCTTCTCCACCGCGCAGAAGCTCGACAAGCTCGGCATGCGCGGCTCCAACACCTGCGAACTCGTGTTCCAGGATTGCGAGGTGCCGGAGGAGAACGTGCTCGGCCAGGCGGGGCGCGGCGTCAACGTGCTGATGTCGGGCCTCGACTACGAGCGCGCGGTGCTCGCGGCCGGCCCGATCGGCGTGATGCAGGCCTGCATGGACGTGGTGATTCCGTACGTCCACGAACGCAAGCAGTTCGGCCAGCCGATCGGCACGTTCCAGCTCATGCAGGGCAAGCTGGCCGACATGTACACGACGATGAACGCATGCCGCGCCTATGTGTACGCGGTGGCCAAAGCCTGCGACCGCGGACAGACCACGCGGAAAGATGCCGCCGGCGCGATCCTCTACGCGGCCGAGAAGGCGACGTGGATGGCGCTCGAGGCGATCCAGTGCCTCGGCGGCAACGGCTACATCAACGAGTTCCCGACCGGGCGCCTGTTGCGCGACGCCAAGCTCTACGAAATCGGCGCGGGCACGAGCGAGATCCGGCGGATGCTGATCGGCCGCGAGCTGTTCGAGGAGACGAAGTAGCGTTTACCCCGTGTATCCGAACACCCGCGGCAGCCAGAGCACGGTGCCGGGGACGAGGACCATCAGCAGCAGCGCCGCGATCAACGCGCCGCAGAAAACGATGACCTCGCGCGAGACTTCGGCCAGCGGCGTCTTGGTGAGGCCCGAGAGCACGAACAGCACCATGCCGAACGGCGGCGTCACCAGCCCGATCATGAGGTTCACGATGATGACGACGCCGAAATAGACCGGGTCGATGCCGAGCGCCTTCACCGTCGGCAGCAGCACCGGAACCAGCACGAGCAGCAGGGTGCCGGTGTCGATCAGGCAACCGAGGATGATGAACAGCACGTTGATCAGCAGCATGAAGGCGAGCGGCGACAAGTCCATCGACTTGATCCAGGCCGCGAGCTGCTGATCGATCTGCTCGGCGGTGACCGCGTAGTTGATGATGAATGCCGAGGCGATCAGCAGCATCACGACGGTGGAGGAGCGCAGCGATTCGGCGAACACCGCGTAAAGGCCCTTCCAGTTCAGCGCGCGATAGACGAACGCCGCGAGCAGCATCGCGTAGAGGGCGGCGACCGCGGCGGCTTCGGTCGGCGTGAACGCGCCGGTCCAGATGCCGCCCAGGAGCAGCACCGGCAGCGTCATCGGCAGGAACGCGCGCGCCAGGTGGCAGAGCGCCTCGCGCGCGGAAATCTTCTCGCCCGTCGGCAGCCCGCGCTTGCGCGCGAGCCAGGCCACGGCCAGCATCAGCGCCGCGGCCATGATGAGGCCCGGAATCACGCCGCCCAGGAACAGCGCCGCCACCGAGGTGTTCGCGAACAGCGCGTAGAGCACCATCGGAATCGACGGCGGAATGATCGGCGCGATCGTGGCGGCGGCGGCGGTAAGAGCGACGGCGAACCCGGCCGGATATTTCGCCACGTCGCGCATCATGCGTACGGCCACCATGCCGGGGCCGGCCGCATCGGCCAGCGCGCTGCCGCTCATGCTCGAGAAGATGACGCTGACGATGACGGTGACGTGGCCGAGCCCGCCCTTGAAGCGCCCGACCATCGCGTTGGCCGCGCCCCAGAGCCGCTCGCTGATCGTGCCTGCGTTCATCACGTTGGCGGCGAGGATGAACATCGGCACCGCGAGCAGAACGTAGCTCTGCTGCAGCGACGTCATGATCTGCTCGGCCGCCAGCGCGAGATCCTTGCCGCCGGCGAGAAGATAGGCAAGGCCGGCCGCAAGCATCGCGAACGCGATCGGCAGGCGCAGCAGCGCCATGCCGACGAAGACGGCGATGAGAATGAGGAATGCCGTGCTCACGGGCGCCCCGTCAAACCCAGCGCTCCCAGTCGCGCCGCGCGAGGCCGCCGCCGCGCCAGAGATGCCGCAGCGCGATCACGGCCATGAACAGCGGGAAGCAGGCATAGACGTAGTCGAGGCGCAGGCGCAGCGTCGGCGTCGTCTCGCGCCACAGGAACGCGGTGTAGCCGACGGTGGCGGGCAGGGCGATCAGCAGCAGAGCCGCGAAGCCGAACGCCGTGACGGCGACCATCGCGCGGCGCGCTGGCCGCGGCGCCGCTTCGTAGAGGATGTCGAACGTCACGTGTTCGCCGAGCTTCACGACGAACGACGCCGCCCAGAACGTGCTCCACAACAGGAGTACGACGCAGATCTCGTCGGACCAGGTGAGCGGCCGGCCGGCGCCGTAGCGCATCGCCACGCCCGCGATGAAGGTCGCGAACATGGCGGCGAAGAGGGCGACGCCGACCGCTTCCGCGGCCTTGGCGGCGCCCTTCGCCAGCGCTGGCAGCCGGCCGGTCACGCCGCCTACTTCGTATCGACGACGCGCTGCATCAGCGCCTTGTCCCACGCCTTCGCGTGCTCGGCGGCGCCATACACCTTGTCGGCATTGTCGCGGAACGGCTTCAGGTCGATCGTGTCGACGCGCAGACCCATGCCCTTGATGCGCTCGACGACCTTCTTCTCGTCGTCGAGGCGCGCGTCGTCGTTCCACTTCGAGGCGGCGACGGCCGAGTCCTTCACGATCTTCTTCTGCGCGGCGCTCAGCTTGTCCCACACCGATTTGGCCAGAGCGTAGAACACCGGCTGGACCATGTGCGAGGTGAGGATCACCTGCTTCGTGACCTCGTGCAGCTTCGCGGCATTCATGATGGTGAGCGGATTCTCCTGCCCGTCGATCGAGCCGGTCTGGAGCGAGAGATACACTTCCGGCATGCCGAGCACGGTGGAGTTCACGCCGAGCGTTTGGCCGACGAGCAGCCAATCCGGCCCGCCGGCCGGCATGCGCAGCTTCACGCCGGCGAGATCGGCCGGCGACTTGACATCCTTCGCCACGCGCAGGTTCACCTGCCGCGTGCCGAGATAGGTCGCCGACAGGATCACGATGCCCATCTTGTCGGCGACGCGCTTGGCGTATTCCTCGCCGATCGGGCCGGTGAAGGTCGTGTACATGTGCGCGTAGTCGCGGAACAGATAGGCGCGCGCGAAGAAGCCGAGTTCCGGCACCTGCTGCGCGACCTCGAAGGCCTGCATCGTGAACATCTCGATGTTGCCGCGCTGAAGCGCCGGCAGTTCCGCGCCCTGCCGCACGAGCTTGTTGCCCGGATAGAGCTGGATGTCGAACTGGCCCGGCGCTGCCTTCTCGACGTCGTCCTTGAACCGCTCCATCGACCGCGAGAGGAAGTCGGGCGGCGGCGCCGACGAGGTGAAGCGGATCACGATCTTGTTCTGCGCGCTCGCGGGCACGGCGAGGCCGAAGGCGGCCGCGGACGAGGCGAGCAGCAGAGCCAGCGCGGTGCGCCGGCCGAAGCGATGCGTGCGGGTCATGGTTCTCTCCCTGTTGATCAAAGTCCGAGTCCGCCCAGCGACTTGCCGCCGTCGACGAACAGTGTCTGTCCGGTGACGAAGCTGGTGCGGGGCGAGGCGAAGAAGGCGATGGCGTTGGCGATCTCGGCCGGTTGTGCGGCTTTGCCCGAGGGCTCGAGCGCCTCGTAGGCCGCGAACTGCTCGGGCGAGACGGCGCGCGTCATTGCGGTATCGGTGAAGCCGGGCGCCACGGAATTCACGGCGATGCGCTCTTTCCGAAGCTCCATCGCCATCGCGCGGGTAAGGCCGACGACGCCCGCCTTGGACGCCGCATAGGCGGTCGAGCCCG
>ERZ761602.3782-NODE-3782-length-20696-cov-9.831452_pt1 | contig 20696 bp, 14 predicted proteins | sample MGYA00512165_ERZ761602 | MGnify/ENA primary metagenome ERZ761602 (study PRJEB28899, sample SAMN02445085) | bioreactor sludge metagenome | biome: EBPR sludge; isolation source: Thorneside wastewater treatment plant | place: Australia: Brisbane, Thorneside...
ATCTAAAAGACTTAAGCAAAAACATTACTCCTAATAATAATCAAATTCGCTCGCGTCGTAAAAGAATGGCGGTTTGAAATGTAGAGTTCATCGTTAAGCGACAGTTGCTTTTCCGCTCGCCGGCACCAAACACGGGCCAAAAATCGCTTTTACGACGTCTCAAAATGGTTCTAGGACGTCTCAAAATCGTTTTAGGAAGTCCTAAAATGGTTCTACGACCTCTCAAAATGATTTTAGGAGGTCCTAAAATGGTTTTAGGGCCTCTCAAAATGGTTCTAGACGTCTTGGAATCGTTTTAGGATCTCCCAAAATGGTTTTAGGAGGTCCTAGAATGGTTTTAGGACGTCTCGGAACCGTTTGACGACGTCTCCGAACGGTTTGACGACGTGTTCGAACGATTCGGCGGCGTCAATAAATCGAGTAAATACAGCATTTTGTTATAGATTTTGCCTGTGCGACCGCTGCCCGGTGCGAATTTAACGAAAAAGGCCGCCTTTTCGGCAGCCTTTTCAATTTGACCGATCGCGGCGAGAGCCTAGACGTCGTAATACATCGAAAACTCAAGCGGATGCGGACGCAAGCGGAGCGGAGCGATCTCCTTTTCGCGTTTGTACGCGATCCAGCGTTCGATCATCGCCTTCGAAAACACGTCGCCTTTCAGCAGGAAGTCGTGATCGGCTTCGAGAGCGATCAGCGCTTCGTCGAGCGTTCCGGGCAGCGACGGCACGTTCTTCAATTCTTCAGGCGGCAGATCGTAAATGTCCTTATCGAGCGGCTCGCCCGGATCGATGCGGTTCTGAATGCCGTCGAGCCCGGCCATCATCAAGGCCGCGAATGTGATATACGGATTGCAGGTCGGGTCCGGCGGCCGAAACTCGAGCCGCTTCGCCTTCGGCGATGCCGAGAACATCGGTATGCGAACCGCCGCCGAGCGATTTCGGGCCGAATATGCAAGATTCACCGGTGCTTCGTAGCCCGGGACGAGCCGTTTGTAGCTGTTCGTCGTCGGGGCGGCAAAGGCGACCAGGGCCGGAGCGTGCTTGAGCAAACCGCCGATGTAAAACTTGGCCATTTCCGAAAGGCCGGCGTACTGATCGCCCGCAAAAAGCGGATCGCCATCACGCCAGAGCGACTGGTGAACGTGCATCCCCGAGCCGTTGTCGCCAAAGAGCGGCTTGGGCATAAATGTCGCGGTCTTGCCGTAGGCGGCGGCCGTGTTCTTCACAACATATTTGAAGAGCATCAGGTTGTCCGCCGTGTGAAGCATGTTAGAAAAGCGGAAATCGATCTCGCACTGCCCTGCTGTCGCGACCTCGTGGTGATGGCATTCGACATCAATTCCGACCGCTGCGAGCGTAAGCGAAATGGTGTTGCGGATGTCGATCAGGCTATCGAGCGGAGCAACCGGGACGTAACCTTCTTTCGGGCGGATGTGGTAACCCATGTTCGGCCTCATTTCGTCGCGGCTTCTTCGACTGTTCCAATGCCCTTCTTCCGAGTCAAGAAAGTACCCCGCCGAATTCTGGTCGTTGTGGAAAGCGGCCTCGTCGAACAGGAAGAACTCTGCTTCGGGCCCAAAATATGCCGTATCAGCAATCCCGGTGAAGCGAAGATAGCTTTCTGCCCGCACAGCGACCGAACGCGGGTCAAGGCCGTAGCCTTCCTTCGTGATCGGGTCTACGACGTTGGCGATAAGGCAAAGCGTCGGTTCATCCGTGAACGGGTCCATCCAGAACCGTGACGGATCCGGAATAAGAAGCATGTCGGATTCGTTGATCGCCGCCCAGCCGCGAAGCGAAGACGCATCGAACCCGAAGCCATCTTCGAATGAATCTTCCGTCAGTTGGCTGATCGGGTACGTAAGGTGGTGCCATGCACCGAGAAGGTCGCAGAACCGAACGGAAACGAACCGCGCTTCCTGATCGGCAGCAAAATGAATCACATTCTTGGAGTTCATAATTTTTCGATTTGTTTAATGGCCGGGATACCATGTCCCAGCCGATTGGATTTAGACAATATTATCGTGGCAATCAGTGTGCCTTCTTCAGAGAAGCAAGGAAACGGATTAATTACTAATAATGCAAAGGGTTAGCGGTCTTCTATTAAGCATGGGCCGGTCATTCATACTACAGATTCGTTGCTTCGCATGTATATTGGCTACAGATTTGTAGGGTCGGCGTCAACCACGCGCTCGCACGATGAATCTCCTGCCAACGCCGGTTTGTTGAATCGAATCAAAGCCCGCGGCGTTCACGAGGCGAAACCAGCCGGGGAAGGAAACCGTATTTGAAACGACAGCACTTTAGAGTCAGAATAAAGCAATAAACTAATCCATCTCAGGAGTAAGAAATGAGGAACATCTTTAAGAACGGAAAGGGCTATCTCGCGGCCGCTCTCGCAGCCGGAGCCATTTCGACGATTTTTATGACCACAAATAACCAAACGGCGGCGTCGGCTGCGGAAGTGGACAAAGCCGCAATCGAAGCGCTCACCAAAGATTGGACAGGGCCTTTCAGCGGAGTCCCGGCTTTTGACAAGGTGAAGGTTGAAGCCTTCGCCCCGGCTCTTGAAGAGGCGATGGCGGAACAATTGCAGGAAGTCAACGCGATCGCGAATAACCGCGCCGTCCCGACATTTGAGAATACCATTGCAGCTATGGAAAAGGCCGGTTCTAAGATGGAACGCGTGTCAACGGTCTATTACATTTGGGCGGCGAATATGAACTCGCCAGAGTTTGCCAAAGTTCAGCGTGAAATGGCACCAAAGCTTGCCGCGTTCAATGACAAGATCACGCAGAACGAGGGCCTCTTTAAGAAGATAGAAGCGGTTTATAACTCGCCAGAAAAATCGAAATTGACGGCGGAGCAGCAGCGGCTCGCGTGGGTTTACTACACGAACTTCGTGCGGGCGGGTGCGAAGCTGAACGCCGAACAGAAGGCACGCCTCTCAGAGATCAACCAGGCGCTTGCGGGACATTTCACGAAGTTTGGCCAGAACCTTTTGAAGGACGAGAACGACCAGTATATAGAGATCAAGAACGAGGCGGATCTGGCCGGAATGTCGCAATCCTTTAAGGACGGTGCCGCGGCGGATGCGGCCGCGAAGGGCCTTAAGGGCAGCTGGATCATCCGCAACACAAGGTCCTCGGTCGATCCGTTCCTGACCTATGCCGAACGCCGCGACCTCCGAGAAAAGGTCTGGAAGATGTTCATAATGCGTGGCGATAACGGCGGCGAGACGGACAACAAGGCGATCATTGCCGAGATACTCCAGCTACGCGCCGAGCGAGCCAGGCTGCTCGGTTACGAGACGCACGCTCATTGGAGGCTTGAGAACGCGATGGCGAAAACTCCCGAGCGGGCAATGGAATTGCTCGAGGCCGTCTGGACGCCGGCGATCGGCCGTGTGAAGGAAGAGGTCCGCGATATGCAGGCACTTGCCGACAAGCAAGGAGCGAAGATCACGATCGAACCGTGGGACTATCGCTACTACATGGAAAAGGTCCGTAAGGACCGCTACGACCTCGATGCAAATGAGGTGAAGCAGTATCTGCAGCTCGATAAGATCCGTGAGGCAATGTTTTGGGTCGCGGGTGAGCTTTTCAATTTCACCTTCTCGCCGGTCAAGAACGTCCCGGTCTTCCATCCGGACGTGACCGTTTGGGAGGTAAAGAACAAGACGACCGGCAAGCATGTCGGCCTTTGGTACTTTGACCCTTTTGCCCGCGACGGCAAGCGTTCAGGCGCATGGATGAACGCCTACCGTTCGCAGTCGCGATTTGACGGCGAGGTGACAACGATCGTCTCCAATAACTCCAACTTCGTAAAGGGCAAACCGGGTGAGCCTGTGCTGATCTCATGGGACGACGCAAACACGATGTTTCACGAGTTTGGCCATGCGCTTCACGGCCTTTCATCGAACGTGAATTACCCTTCGCTTTCGGGTACTGCCGTCTCTCGCGATTACGTTGAGTTCCCGTCGCAACTTCTTGAGCACTGGCTTTCGACTCCGGAAGTTCTGCAGAAATACGCTGTTCATTACGAGACCGGCAAACCGATTCCGCAGGATCTTGTTGACAAGATCGAGCGAGCAGCGACCTTCAATCAGGGGTTTGCGACGACGGAATATCTGGCGAGTGCGTTGATCGATATGAAACTCCACCTGGCAGGTTCGCAAAAGATCGATGTCGCGAAGTTCGAAAAGGAAACGCTCGATAAACTCGGGATGCCGCGTGAACTCGTTATGCGCCACCGAACCCCACAATTCTCACACGCATTCGGCAGCGATGGTTATTCGGCCGGATACTACAGCTATCTCTGGTCGGATGTGATCACCGCGGACGCGTACGGAGCGTTTACCGAAGGCAAAGGCCCGTATGACAAGGCGGTTGGCGAGCGGCTCGTTAAATACATTTTCTCGGTTGGCAACACAATGGACCCGGCCGAGGCCTATCGCAAATTCCGAGGCCGCGACCCAAAGGTCGAGGCTCTGATGAAGAAACGCGGGTTCTAGTAGAGATCGACGCACGTCCACGTGTTAAGGGCAGCCCAAGGCTGCCCTTCTTTTTTAAACTCATCTCAGAGCTATTCGATCGATTTCAAACGTTCGGGAACGATATCTATCGCGATTATTCGGCCGGCGGTTTTCTTCTTAGGATCCTCTTCGGGTACGTATGTTATAACGGCCCAGACGGGTTGTTTGATGCTACCGCACCCGATCTGAAGGTCCGGAAGATCGACATAGGAAGTAAGCTCAAGGCCCTGAAAGTCCTTACTTGTCAGCCGTACCACAGCACTCCCGCCTTTGATCAGAAATGCTATGCTGTCTCGCGAACATTCGATAGCACTTAGGTGCCCGAGAATTCGCTTTTCACCGGCTTGTGGTTTTCTGAGTACGCGATTGAGCGATTCGAGTTCGGCGGCTGCTGCGAGTTCCTTCAGCTTTTCTTCGGTGAGTTCCTCATCCGCACCAACCACCACGACCGATTGACGCCGAGGGCCGCTTTCCCCAACATCGGGCCCCGACTGCCCGCCGGCGAACTCCCTCTCTCTTTCAGAATACCGCTGAAGGTCGCTGACATTTTGCAGGACGCTTCGTGCTCGAGTTCGAACGTTCGGGTCCTGAGCTGTCTTGTAAACACCTTCCGCGAGCCGTTTGGCCTCGTCGAAATCGCGTTTTCGTCCATGGAGCCCGGCGAGGTCCAGCATATAGTTCTCGTTCCCGGGAGAAAGCCGGAGTGCGGTGCGGATATGTCCGATCGCGTCGTCGATCTCGTCGTTTCGGACCAAAGCAATGAATGCGAGAAGCGAATAGCTTTCGGGGAAGTTCGGATTCGCAGCGATCGCCTTCCTGAGCGACTCGCGGATCGTCTGCGCTGCTTCGTCCGAGTAATTGGCGACCCAGCCGTTCCCGTCCATAGCCTCGCGGCTCAGCACATACGCATAACGATAGTGGACAAGATGTCCGGCAGTTTCAGCTCGTCTTGCCTTTTCAAGAAAGCCCTTGGCATCAGCAAACTTTCGCTGCCGCATCTTCGCCATGCCCATTGTGGAGTTTGCAAGAATGTTGTCGGGCTCCGCGGCAAGCGACTCTGCGAGGCGAGCTTCGGCCTCTTCGATTCGGCCCGAGCCTAGCAAGAGGTCACCAAGATACGCATTGGCCGCGGCAAGCGACATCGGCTCGGTCTTTATCTTGTCGTCGAATACAAGCTTGTTCTTGAATGTGATCTGGAAGCCTTTGTAGGCACTTTGCCCGACATAGCGGCGAAGTTCCTTTTCCATCTCCTCGAAGCTCGTCTTGAAAGCAGCTCGAAACGCCGATTCCGGTGTCTCTCCCTTTCCGATAGCGTTCAAATAAGCATTGATCTCGTTTGCTCGGTTACCGCCCTTGCCATGTATCAGATAGTGCATCAGCGCCCATGACTGCGCATAGAAGATATTGGCACTGTGGCTTCCCTGTTGGTTAAGCGTGAAGTAGTCGACGGAAAAGAACTGCTGCAGCGGGATCAGCTTTGTGTTCTGAAGCGTGTATAGGTGGTTGTTGTTGAGATCCCCAAGATTGACCCGAATATCACCCTCGATAGAAAACTGGTCGTAGTATTCCGCAAGCCCCTCATTGAACCAGGGCGGCACCTTGGACCGGCCGAAACTGTTGTTCACAAGGTAGTGAATATACTCGTGATAAATCGTTTGATAGGTTTGTTTCGATTCGCCCTCAGTTGAGAGCACGATGTAGTTTGCGTCCTCTCGCGGTGAGAAATAGCCCGCCACCCACTTTGCAGCTTTACCGTCTGCGGACTGAGGTTTATATGGCCGAAACGCCTTCTCGTTGCGAAAGACAATGACGGTGGTCGGTACCGGTGACGAATACTTCAGCGAAGGAAGCAGCTGAACGAATACTTCTCGGAACTGCTCGAGCCGCGTCGCCACACGTCTGATCTCAGCCTCTTTAGCATCGCCGATCAGGTGGAAATTGGTCGAACGCACCGAGGTCCATTTATCCTGAGCCAAAGCCGGAATGGCAAACGCGGCGACGAATACGAAAAGAACGATCAGCAAACGCTGTGGGACACTTTTGTGGGTCATAGGGTACTACTCCGAAAGAAGGTTCCCGTTATATTACGCGTTTCGCTTTTTCGATGTCAATATTTTTTGACGGATCACGATTTCGGCTGGATGCCGAGGTTTCGCATTCGGCGGTAGAGATGGCTGCGGTCGACGCCCATTTCCTCGGCGGCCTTGCTAACGTTGCCGTCGTGTTCGGCGAGCTTGTGGAGAATGAACTCTCGCTGATAGGCATCGGTCGCGGCCTTGAAGGACGGAAATCGGAAGCTCGCGGCCGGGGCTTCATCGGCGGTGCCGAACGAGGGTAGGTCGGCGGCGGCGATCTTCTGCTTTGCGGTCATTATTATGACCCGCTCGACCGTGTTCCGCAGTTCGCGTACGTTCCCCGGCCACGTGTATTTCTTGAGAGCTTCGATGGCGTCTTCCGCAAAGGTCTTCGCCGGCCTGCCGTAGTCGGCCGAAAAGCGCCGGTTAAAGTGCTCGACCAGCAGCGGGATATCCTCGCTTCGCTCGCGGAGCGGCGGTACCTGAAACGGGATAACATTGAGCCGATAGAAAAGATCGGCGCGGAAGTTTCCGTTATCGATGAGCCAATCGAGCCGTTTATTGGTCGCGGATATAATGCGGACATCGACCTTGATCGCGGTGTTGCTGCCGACCGGTTCGAAGCGTTGCTCCTCAAGAACGCGGAGCATCTTCGCCTGTACCCGCGGCGACATATCACCGATCTCGTCAAGGAATAGCGTCGCACCATCGGCGATCTCGAACTTGCCTTTCTTGTTTGCAAGGGCACCAGAGAACGCCCCTTTCACATGGCCGAAGAGTTCAGATTCGACAAGGTCTTCCGGGATCGCGGCGGAGTTGATCTCGACGAAAGGAGCCGCCCGCCGCTTTGACTGCGAGTGGATCGCCCGGGCGACAAGTTCCTTGCCCGTTCCGCTCTCGCCGGAGATGAGAACGCGGCCATCGGAGGGTGCGACGATCGAGATCTGCTTGCGCAGCGCCCGCATCGCAACCGATTCGCCGACCATCACATACTCATCGGCGAGGTCCTGCTGAAGCTGTTGGTTTGTGCGTTCGAGTTCGCGTTGGCGGACGGCATTCTTCACCGTGACGATCGTGCGGTCAAGGCTGAGCGGCTTCTCGATAAAATCAAAGGCACCGAGTTTGGTCGATCGGACGGCCGTCTCAATGTTCCCGTGGCCGGAGATCATCACGACAGCTGCGTCGTTTCCCTCTTCGCGGAGTTTCTGCAGCGTCTCGAGCCCGTCAATGCCATCGCCGAGCCAGATATCGAGAAGGATGCAGGCGAAATGCTCTTTCCGCGAGACCTCAAGACACGCCTCGCCCGTCGCCGCATCGGCAACGTCAAACCCCTCATCCTCAAGCACCCCGCGAAGCGTCTCGCGGATACTCGGCTCGTCATCAACAATAAGAACAGAACTCATTTGAGCTTCAATTGCACATTTATTTTCGCTACCACTAATGTCGCGAGACTCCGTAAAATGCTTCCCCCAATAAAGATCGGCGCCATCAAAACCAATGGAGGCGAGCGGTAAAAAACAAAAATACCATAACAGGCCTCACGCGTCGCGAAGTCACAAGGAGCGGTCGGGATCGGCCGGGTCGCGATTTCCCAAATCACAATGAAAGCGATCAGCGGCACAACGACCGCTACCCAAGAAGCGATATTCCGACTATATTTACGCTCCACTCGAGCCGAAAGAATGTAAGTGCGATGAATGAGAGCAATAACCAATATTCCAGCACAAAGCAAAAGCAGAAGATCTTCAAGATTGTTCTCAAAAGTAACCGCAGTTTCGTGATTGATCCAAGCACGTACGAAACCAAAGATCTCCGCCCCGGAGAGGAACAGTAGAACCGCAGCCGCAAGGATACTAAGCCACCGGGTTCGCAACATTAGTTCGACGTACCTTTTGTACCAGTCGTTCATTTAAACCGCACGAAACTTATCCATGGACGTGATCGATATCACCGTAAATTTGACCGTTCCAAATACGGCAAACGCAAGTGACGTCATCTCAAGTGGAAAGGTCGTAAATAGACTGTACATCGGAAACCCTTTTGAGCTGTCACAGTTCCAAAGGCACCCATATAAAGAGAACGTGGTCAGAACATACGAACAAACCGCGCAGATGCCAGAAGTGGCAAAATTTCCGACTAAGTTCAGTCTATTAAATGCCAAATATGAGAGCCGCAGGGCAAAGACCCCGGCAAAACATAATGGCGTCAGAAGAGAGTTAAAAACCGCGTCTTCCGTTAACTCCTCCGCTTTCTGTGCAGCGAATGATATTAACAACAGTTCCCGTAATGAAAGAACCACTAACAATGCGGCCGCAACGATCGAAACGATTCGCAAGGATGCAAAGCGGCTGATGTATTCACGCTTCCAACTCGTCCACATGATCCAACTAAAGCGGCAGTTCAATGATGAACCTTGAGCCCTTCGGCTTGTTTACTGCGGCGATTATCTTGCCGCCGTGTTCGCTGATAATACGCTGAACTATCGCGAGGCCGAGACCCGTGCCGCGGCCCTTGGTCGAAAAATATGGCTGAAAGAGCCGCTGGAGGTCGGCCGGCTGAATTCCCTTTCCGTTGTCGGTGACCTCGGCGACGATTATATCGCGGGCCGGTTCGAAGCGGGTCGAGATCCGGATCAAGTTTCCGTCGCCTTGCTCGTCAAATGCCTCGTAAGCGTTCTCGATCAGGTTAACAAAAACGCGTTTGATCTGCTCGGCGTCGAGCATGGTCGGCGGCAGGCCAGCGGCGAGTTCGGCCTCAAGTTTTGCTTCGTCGCTACGATCTTCGTACATTGCCGCCGCCTGGCGGACCAACTCGTTGAGGTCACCGGGTTGCGGCTTTGCGTTCGGCAATCGAGCGAACCGCGAGAACTCATCGACCATCGTCTTCAGCGACTGGACCTCGCGGATTATCGTGCTGGTGCCGTCGCGGATGACCTTTACTGTCGGCTCGTCCGTAGTGTGAATCTCGTCCGAGTTTCCGTTCGACTCGGCAAAACGCTTCGCGATCCGCTCGGCCGAAAGCTGTATCGGCGTCAGCGGATTCTTGATCTCATGTGCCATTCGGCGTGCAACTTCCTGCCATGCTGAGGCCCGCTGGGCGGCGATAAGTTCCGAGAGGTCTTCGATAACGACCACCGCACCGGCTTCGTTTTCAAGTGCCGTCGCCGTGATCGCGACCGGGATCTCGACCGCATCGATCGATGCTTCATTTTCCGGGCGAAGCTGCGTCTGGTCCGAGGCGTGGCCGATCCGCCTTGCCCGCGAGACGAGCGTCTCGATCACCCGGCGGTTCTCGTCGCCGAGCATTGTCGCGAGCTCGAGCCCCTTGAAATCCGCCGTTTCGAGCTTTAGCATCCGAACCGCCGCACGATTTATCGTCGTAACGCGGCCGTTGGCATCGAGCGAAACGACACCGGTCGGGAGCGAATCTAGCACGGTCTCGATATACCGCCGCCGCTCGCGGATCTCCGCCGAGCTTTCCTCGAGCTTGCCGGACATCTCATTGAACGCTCCGACCAACAGTGCAAGCTCGTCCTCGGCAGGTGCGTCAACGCGATGGCCGAGGTTGCCCTTTGCGATCTCGCGGGCTCCTTCGGCGAGTGCCTTGATCGGGTCGGTCAGCCCGCGGGCGACGTAGATCGCCGTCCAGGACGATGCAAATATAAGCAAGAATGTCAGCACGCCGAGCGTAAGAAAACCGAGTTGGCGGACCGTGATCTGACGCTCCTTCATCCGGTCAAACTCGACCAACGATTCCTGAAAGCTCTGGCCCGCGATCTCGCCCGAAAGCTTGTCAGGAATTATTCGCAGCTTTCTGCCATCGGTAAGCCCGGTCGTAACGACGTCAAAGCCGCCGGACTCATTGATGTAAACCTCGGGAAGGCTTCCGGCCTTAGCTTTTGCTAATAGGTCGTCGAGCTCGGCCTTCCGTTCGGGTGTTCCGAGCCTCGTTGCAGAGGCGGCGACATTTCCGCGGGCATCGACGACCTCGATGTACGAGAGGTTTGCCGCCTCCGCAATCTCGCGAAGTCCGGATTCTGACAGTTCCCGTCCCCCGATCGCGGCAGCCAACGCACGTGCGTCGCGAAGCAGGCCGGCGGCATGGTCGGCGATGGCCTCGTCGCGGGCTTGCGTCAGCACATTCTCCGGTATCTGCGAGAACCAGCGTTCGATCGCCCGGTTCATGAAGAGATAGGAGAAACCGGCCATCGCCACTATCGGCAACAGGCTGATGGCAAAAAAGTAGAGGAACAACCGCGTCTTGATGCGTGAACCGAGCTGTAGCTGCCGACGCTCTCGTACAAGCTTAAGCACGCTTCGGAGGAAGATGAACCCGAAGATAATGAAGGCGAAGAAGTTGAGCGACGAGAGGGCGTATAGAAGCAGCGTGTCGCTCGCCGTCTGGACCGAAAAATCTTTCCAGAGGTTAGAGGTCTGCAAAAGGAAAAGCACCACGAACGAGACGACGACGAAGATCCCGGTCAGGATCGCCGTTTTTCTCCGGTCGGGTTTGCTCTTTTCCATCGCCATTTTGCTAGAGTTTAGCATAAATGGGAGTTCCGGCGGCCGTATTGTGCAGCCGAGGGTAGTTCGCTAAACTTTGCTGAATATGACGTTTTCGTCAATATTTTTTGGGCCTGACGGGTTACTTAGAAGCGGCTGGCGGTTCGGTGTTTTTTCGGCTCTTTTTATTGTAGCCGGCGTATTCCTGAGCGGCGTCGCGTTCGTGCTTACAAGTCCGCTGGACATCCAACCCGGGCCGGGCTCGTCGGCGTTTCTTTTCACAAATGGCCTGCTAATGACGGCGGCGGCATTGCTCATCGGCTGGCTATGCGCCAGCAGGCTTGAGGGGCTTCCTTTCAATTCGCTCGGTGCGTCTTTCTCTTCGGGCTGGCTGCAGAATCTTGTTATCGGCAGTCTGCTTGGAGCGGCGACGCTTTCGCTTGCTATAGCGATCGCTTGGGCATTTGGCGGCGTATCGTTCGCGGTAAATGCAGCCGGAGCTTCGGCGATAATTCAAACGATGCTGCTCTCGTTCGCCGTATTTGCCGCGGCCGGTGCGGCCGAGGAAGCTCTTTTCCGCGGTTACATCTTTCAGACGTTCGACCGTTCACGGCTGACTCTTTTTGCGATCGTGCTTACCTCGCTGCTATTCGCGACCGTCCATAACGCCAACCCGAACGCCTCGGCCTTCTCATGGGGCAATACATTTCTCGCGGGTATCTGGTTCGCCGTTGCGTATCTCCGGACGCGCGACCTCTGGTTCGCGACCGGGCTGCATGTGATGTGGAACTGGATGCAGGGAGCCTTTTTCGGGATTGAAGTTAGCGGATTGCGTGAACTTGTTCCCGCACCGCTTTTGATGGAAACAGATGCCGGACCGGCGTGGCTGACCGGAGGAAGTTACGGGCTTGAGGGCGGCATTGCCTGCACCATCGCCTTGCTCATATCGACCGCATTGATCTGGTACGTGCCCGGGCTTAAACGGTCTGAATCTTGAAAGAAATATCGACGGCACGCGCCGAATGCGTCAACCGGCCGACCGAGATCAGGTCAACTCCGGCCTCGGCATAGGACCGAACGCGGTCGAGGTCCATTCCGCCCGAGGCTTCGATAAGCACATTCGGGTTCAGGTTACGCGACATTTCGACCAGCTTTGCCGCTTCTTCCGGCGACTGATTATCGAGCATGACGATATCGGCACCAGCCTCGATTGCCTCGCGGAGCTGCGCCCAATTGGTTATCTCGACCTCGATCTTATGGAGGTGTCCGACCTTCTGTTTTGCGGCGATCACGGCCTCGGTAACGCCGCCGGCGAGCGTGATGTGGTTGTCCTTGATCAATACGCCGTCATCGAGTCCCATCCGATGATTCTTTCCGCCGCCGACCGTTACGGCGTATTTTTCGAGCAAGCGAAGGCCGGGAGTTGTCTTGCGGGTATCGACGATCTCCGCATTCGTTCCCTCGACGGCTCGGACGTATTGCCGGGTCAGCGTCGCCACGCCGGACATCCGCTGAAGCAGATTTAGAGCCACACGCTCACCGGTGAGAAGCACATCGGCAAAGCCCTTGAGCGAACCAAATATCGTGCCTTCCTCAACCTCATCGCCATCCTGAAAGCCGGTCTCGATCTCAGGAATTTCCGGGTCAAGATGCAGAAAAACGGCCTCGGCAATGTTCAGCCCGCAGATGACCAGATATTCCTTTGCCAAAAATCGGCCAATGCCGCGAACCTCGTCCGGCACCGTCGCCGTGGTTGTAATATCCCCGCGGCCGATGTCTTCAGCCAAAAAATGCCCGATGGTCGAAATGACCTCTCCGTTATCCAGCCAATTCATATCATTTTCTGCGAATTGTTTCCGATTCCCTGACCCAAATGATAGCAAAGAATCGTTATTGAGTTTAGAAGCTTTTGATCATTTGGCACATTGGCCGGGCGACCCGTTCCCGGTCTGTGAAAAATGGACACTAAGATCAGACAAAAGGAGAATCCAGGTGAAAAACAGAATTCAATTAGCAGCCGCATGCGCGGTACTTCTCGCCTTCGGGCTTGCCTGCAACTTTAGCACGGCAAATATGAGCAGCTTCAAGGTCGGCAAGGATAAGGCCGTGACGCAGGAAGCGACAAGTTTCAAGGCAGGCGACACTTTGTACGGAGCGGCGGTCATATCAAATGCGATGAGCAAAACGACCGTAAAATTCTATCTCTCGGCCGACGACGTAAAGGGAATGACGAAGGGCGAAGTGATCAAGGGATCGAACGTTGACGTTTCAGTGCCGGAAGGCGGCGGAACGGCGACTTACTCGGTGCCGCTGCCGGGCAACATTCCCGGCGGGAAATACATTCTGTCGGCCGATATGCATAATGAGGCTGGCGAGAAAAAAGATGGGAAAACGGTTGCCATCACGGTCGAAGCCGGAAGGGCTCCGGCACCGACCCCGGAAACCGCCGATGACAGCGAGGACAGCTCTGCAAACAGCGACGACAGCAATTAGCCCTGCAAAGACCTATCGCTTGCGGTAAAATTACTTGGCCACGGATGAGTGCGGAATTCGGAACTCCACTTCCGCACTCGCCCGCGGCCATTTTTCAATCAGTTTACGCAGACTCAGGGAATCGGTGCTTCTATCTTGATGTCGCTTATTTCATATTCATAAATGCCCAGCAGATAACTTTTGGTTGCGCCGGAATCCTCGTTTATAGTCCGATTTTCCTTGCGCTGTAGTTTGCCATCCTTCGCAAGCCAGAATCGAGATTCAATTAGCCATCGGGTCTTCTTCTTCGTTTTCTCATTGGTGAGGGCGTACCGCATCCTGTGAACCAGCACGTCGTTCAACTCGCCGTTCAAAACTTCTGAAGACCTGATGTAGCTAAACTCGATGTCGAGGTCACTTGAAATCCCTGACATGCGTTTCGGTGAACAATCCTCATTGTATTTCTTCCAACGCCGCTTGCCTTCACGACAGAAAAATGAGCTTCCTACCCTCACCATCTCTATCGAGCTTTTTTGTCCTTTGTAAGTCGAAGTTTCAATAACTCGGATTCGATCAGCAGAGAGATATTCTCCGATGGTAACTGTTTCCTCAAAAACAACACTCCCATCAAACTCTCGTTCGGTAGTGGTCGTTTTCCTCGGGAAGATTGTTTCGGAAAGGGCGTAAGCCGCGTCTATAGCTCTTCGATACTCTATTTGCGAGATCTGTACTTCCTGAGCATAGCTATTTGTAAAACAAACCAACTGCGTAACGGTAGCCAGACATACGAAAAGAAAGAACTTCATAACTTGATAGCCTCCAGGTTCGAATTGAGAGTTGCAGTTTGTTGTTCGATCTCCGCTTTGCGTTCGCGGAGGGCTTCGACCTTTTCGGCCGGGGCTTTGTTGACGAAATCTTCGTTTGAAAGCTGCCCGGCCAGGCGCTGGTATTCTACATCAAGTTTGTTGATCTGGTTCTGCAATCTTTCGCGTTCCTTGTCGAAATCGATCAAGCCTTCGAGCGGCACCGCGATCTCGGCATTCGCGATCACGGCCTTTGCCGAGGCCTTTGGAACGTCGAGCGTTTCACCCAACGCCAATTTATCAGCCCGTGCGAGCTTTAATATCTGCGCCTCATTTGCGGCGAGAATAGCCTGGCTCTCCGCAGCGGCCGCGACATGAACGGCGACTCGGTCCGAGGGCTTGATGTTCATCTCGGTTCTGATGTTGCGAACGCGGCGGATCGTATCGATCACAAGCTGCATTTCGGCCTCTGCCTCCTGATCGACCGCACTCACGTCACCCGGCGGAAACGCCGCGAGCATTATCGTCGTCTCGGCATTCTGATACGCCTTGGCATGCATTTGTGATGAGGTGCCCGGGAGTTTCAGCCAGAGTTCCTCGGTCAGATACGGCATAAATGGATGCAGCATTCGCAGAGCGATCTCAAGGATGGTCAGTATCCGTGAAGTTGCCGCGACATCCCCGGAATTGATCTCGTCCTTCTTTAACTCAATGTACCAATCGCAGAAATCGTCCCAGACAAAGTGATAAAGCAATGAAACTGCCGTGAGGAACTCATACTTCGAAAGCGATCGGTTAACGTCCATCGCCGTCTGGTTCAGCCGCGAAATGATCCACCTGTCCGGAAGCGAAAGGGCCGACCGATCCATCAAGCTTGCGTGGTCAACGGCCGCATTCTCGGAATTCATCAAGCAAAATCGAGTTGCGTTCCAGATCTTGTTGGCAAAGTTACGATATGTTTCTAGGCCGGTGTCGTTCCATTTAATGTCCGCCCCGGTTGCGATGCTCGCGAGGTAAATCCGCGTCGCGTCCACGCCGAATTTGTCGAACATCTCAAGCGGATCGACGCCGTTGTTGCGCGACTTTGACATTGGCTTGCCGTCCTTGCCCAAAACGGTCCCGGTCACGACGACATCCTCGAACGCCTTCTTGCCCGTGAACTTCTTCGTCAGCATTATCATCCGCGAGACCCAAAGGAAGATGATGTCGCGGCCTGTGACGAGAACGTCCGTAGGAAGAAAAGTTTCCAGATCGGCGAGCGGTGAGCGGTTAGCAGTGAGCAGATCTGAGCCCGCTTCCTTACTGCTAACTGCTGACGGCTCACTGCTAACTTCTCCTGTCCAGCCTAGCGTAGAGAATGCCCAGAGCCCGGATGAGAACCAGGTGTCAAGCACGTCCTGGTCTTGCGTCAACTCGTTAGTGCCGGCCTGTTCGTATGCTTCTTCTGCCGTTCGGGCGACGAAGACATTGCCGTCCTTGTCGTACCACGCCGGAATCTGATGGCCCCACCAGAGTTGCCGCGAGATGGTCCAATCTTTTAGGTTCTCGAGCCAGTTCGTGTAAACCTTTTCGTGCGGAACTTGCGGATGAAAATGCGGAACGCCCTCGGCCCGCATCAGATCGAGAGCGATGTCACGCATCTCGTCCATCTTGACGAACCATTGCTTTGAAAGGATCGGCTCGACCACGGTCTTGCAGCGTTCGCAGATCGGCAGCGATACCTCATAGTCCTCGATCTTCTCGAGCAGGCCCAGCTCTTCGAACCGCTCGATGACCAATTCGCGGGCCTCAAACCGGTCAACTCCGTCGAAGTCCTTGCCGGCGGCGGCGTTCATCGTGCCGTCGTCGTTCATTACAAGAAGCTGCTCAAGCCCGTGCCGCTCGCCGACAAGGTAATCGTTCGGGTCGTGGGCCGGTGTGATCTTCACCGCTCCGGTTCCGAATTCAGCTTCGACATATTCATCGGCAATGATCGGTATCTCGCGGGCGGCGAGCGGCAGTTCGACCGTCTTGCCGATCAGGTTTTTGTATCGCTCGTCCGAGGGATTGACGGCAACGGCAGTATCGCCGAGCATCGTTTCCGGACGCGTCGTCGCGACCGTGATCGTTCGCTCGGTTCCTTTAACAGGGTATTTAAGATAAACAAGCTTACCGTCTTTCTTGGTCTCTTCTTTTACTTCAAGGTCGGAAAGAACGGTCTTATCCCTCGGGCACCAATTAACGATCCGAAGGCCGCGGTAGATCCAGCCCTCTTTGTAGAGCGTGCAAAAAACGTTGCGGACGGCGAGCGAGAGGCTTTCATCCATCGTGAAACGCTGACGTGACCAATCGACAGAGGCTCCCTCGCGACGCATCTGCTCGGTTATGGTATTGCCATATTGCTCTTTCCAAGCCCAAGCCCGCCGGACAAACTCCTCGCGGCCGATATCGAGCGGCGATTTGCCCTTGTCCTTCTTAAGCTGTTCTACAACCTTTCGCTGGACCGAAATTCCGGCGTGGTCCGTGCCCGGCAGCCAGAGCGTGCGGAAGCCCTGCATACGTTTCCAGCGGGTCAGCACATCCATGATCGTGTGCTGAAGAGCGTGGCCCATGTGCAGTGAACCCGTTACGTTCGGCGGAGGGATCACGATCGAATAGGTCGGCGCAGACGGGTCCTCGTTTATCTCCGGTGCAAAGCAACCGTTCGCTTCCCAACGCTGGTAATGGCTTTCTTCCGCGGTTTTCGGGTCGTAGGCTTTGGCGATTTCCATAAGAATAAAACTGAGATTCTAAAACAAAACCGGCCGGTTTTCATCTCGCTTGAGATAACCGGCCGGAGTGTCGAGTTCATCCAGTGGTCAAACAGGTCTGTGGAGTTTCTCGGCTAGTTTGGTCGCGATGAGGTCGACAAGCTCGTCGGAAAGAGCGACAACTCGCTCTTTCGAACCAAGATCAGCAGCCTCCCGTTCGGTAGTGAAGCGTATCGGTTGATCCACTTGTCCGAAAGCCGGGATCTCCAAGAGGTCGAGATCGCTCCACGACGCATCCTTCTGGTTCGGCAGCTCGGCAGTTTCGGTTAACGGGTTTAGATCCGGAGTAGGCACTTCATCCGCAAAGGCCGATTCCTCTCGGTTGAGCGAATACGCTTCGGCTTCAGAAGGAACCACTGGCTCAAACTCGAAGCCATCGCTGACCGGAACCAACCGTTCCTCCGGCTCGTCAGCACCGCCTACAAAATGATCGGGTTCGACATCACTAAGAAGATCTTCAGTGCCGAACTCCGCTGTTTCAGCTGTGCCAACCGTCGATCGCGCCGCGTCAAACATCCACTCGACCGTTCTGCCCTCCCCGTTTCCTTCCGTTGACTGCTGATCCGAATCAGCACTTTCATCTTGAGAAACATGCGGCAAGCTTCCGTAGTCAGCGGCATTCAATTGTTCGCTCGAGCTATCTTCAATGGAAAAGGAGGGCAGCGATTCAGCCTCGACGTTCTCTCTAACAGTTTCGTGCTCGGGTCGCGAATAGCTGGTTTCGATCATCTCATCATCCAAACCCTGATCACTGAACTCGAACTCGACGGTCTCATCCAAGACCGGCGTTTCACCGATGCTTCGATGGTAGAGCGATTCGATATCCGAATGGTTCTGACCGTCATCTTCGGTCAGGGCCTCAGACGTCGTGCCCAATACGGCAGCGTTCGATTCAACGAGTTCATTCACTTGATGAACCAGCTGCCTGATCGACTGGAAGGGCTTGGTCACCGAGGCACTTGCTCCGACCGCAGAGGCCATCTGCTCGTCAAAGGGCTCAAACGATCCGGCCAACAAGACAACCGGCGTCGAATGGGCATTTATATCCGAGCGGATCGCACGGCATATTTCGTATCCATCCGGGCCGGGCATATTGACGTCCGCCAAGACGATATCGGGACGCTCGGCCCGAAGAAGACCCATAGCTGCCTCACCATCCGGGGCAGTAAAGACCTCGTATCCCTCTTCCGAAAAGGTGAGTTTGATCACCTTCTGGATCGTCACTGAGTCGTCTGCGATAAGTAGCTTTCGGTTGCTCACGGTATCTGCTCCTCTATCAAAGGAAAAATGAAAAAGTGTCCACAAAAACCTAACACCTCAGGCTTGCGGACGTCAAGATTTTGCGGCATCAGGCGGCATTTCCGGCCCGTTCGTGCTTCTTCGTCCGGACAAGTTCCCCTGCCAGACGGATCGCCTCCATCATACTTGAGTGCTCGGCAATGCCTCGCCCGGCGATATCGAAGGCGGTGCCGTGATCGACCGACGTCCGAATAAGCGGCAAGCCGAGCGTCACATTCACGCCTTTGCCGAACGAAAGGCACTTGACCGCGATCGTCGCCTGATCATGATAACACGCGATCACAGCGTCAAACTCGCCCGAGTTACATCTCAAAAAAACCGTATCTGCCGCAAACGGCCCTGACACGTCGATTCCCTCGCTTCGGCAGTCGTCGATCGCCGGAGACATCTCGTCCGCTTCTTCGCTACCGAACATCCCGTTCTCCGATGCATGAGGGTTGAGTCCTGCGACTGCGATCTTGACCGGCCGGCCAAGCAGCTTCGCCATTTCCGCCGATGTAAAGCGGATCAGTTCAGCTAGCCTTTCGCGCGTCACACGAGCGATCGCATCCTTTAGCGAAAGATGCGTCGAGAGAAGTACAACCCGGAGTTGCCCCGCGAAGAAACTCATCGCAAAGCGATCAGTGCCGGTCAACGCGGCAAGAAACTCAGTGTGGCCCGGGAAATCATACCCCCCAAGCGAAAGCGAACGCTTGCTGATCGGGGCTGTTGCAATGGCATCGATCCGGCCTTCGCTCCAAAGCTTTACCGCGGTTTCGATGTATTCGCCCGCAGCCCGGCCGCAGATCGGATCTTCGCGACCGTATTCGACTGACTTTGGCAGATTCCCAAGATCATGAACGGTGCACTCGCCGGCAACCGGCTCATCGCCGGCCCGGAGATCGACCCGGATGTTCAGACGCTCTGTTTCGGCCTTGAGGAATTCGAGATCGCCGATGATCAGATACTCGGCCGTTTCCCGCAAAGCGTTGTCGGCCAGGGATTTGAGTACGATCTCAGGGCCGATCCCGGCAGCATCGCCGATGGTGATCCCGATACGCGGAGGGCGCGAATTTGTAAGCGGCGGCATCGAAGTCGTGTGCACACGACAATGATACCACCGCTTTACACCAAGAGGTTAATAGGTGCTAATCCGCCTGCCGCCGGATAAAGGTCGGAACGTCAAGATCCTCGCTTCCGCGCGGCTCAACCGGGATGAAAGGAACGCCGCCTGCACTTGCGGCCACCGGCATCGCGGCCTGTCGCGGCAACGGCATTGCGGCCTCGGCCGCGACATCAAAGCCGGTTGCAATGACCGTCACCTTGATCTCGTCGTCCATATCTTCGCGGAAGACGTTGCCCCAGATGATGTCTGCGTTCTCGTCTGCTTCGCTTTCGATCATACCGATCGCGTCCTCGATCTCGCCAAGGGGCATCCGCGAACTACCGGTCACATTGATCAAAGCGGCTTGGGCTCCGGTGATCGAGTTCTCTTCGAGGAGTTTATAGTCAAGAGCTTCACGCATCGCCTTAGACGCCGCATCCGGCCCCTTCGCTGAACCAACGCCCATTAACGCAACGCCGCGGCCTTTCATCACTGTGGTAACGTCGGCGAAGTCGAGATTGACGACGCCCGGCGTTGTGATCAGATCGGTGATGCCTTGAACGGCTTGAAGCAAAACCTCGTCAGCCTTTTTGAACGCATCCATCACGGTGATATTCTCCTGAACCTCGCGAAGACGAGCGTTCGGGATGGTGATGATCGTATCGACACAGCCGCGAAGTTCGGCAAGGCCACGCTCGGCCTGGGCCATTCGCTTTTTCCCTTCCATGCCGAAGGGCTTTGTTACCACGGCAACCGTAAGTGCACCGAGTTCAATGGCAAGTGAGGCGACGATCGGAGCGGCTCCGGTACCGGTTCCGCCGCCGAGCCCGGCAGTGACGAAAACCATGTCGGAGCCTTCGAGGACCTCGAGAAGCTTCTCGTGATCTTCGAGAGCGGCATCGCGGCCGGTGTCCGGATTCGATCCGGCTCCGAGGCCACGAGTCGAACGATTGCCGAGCTGGATCTTTATCGGAGCCTTTGAGGCATTGAGGGCTTGGAGGTCAGTGTTCGCCACGATGAACTCGACGCCCTTGATCCCTTCTTCGATCATCCGGTTCACAGCGTTCCCGCCTCCGCCGCCGACACCGATGACCTTTATCCGGGCCCCGGTGATCGGAGGTTCGTCGATAAACATCTTG
>ERZ761602.3784-NODE-3784-length-20673-cov-3.868125_pt1 | contig 20673 bp, 20 predicted proteins | sample MGYA00512165_ERZ761602 | MGnify/ENA primary metagenome ERZ761602 (study PRJEB28899, sample SAMN02445085) | bioreactor sludge metagenome | biome: EBPR sludge; isolation source: Thorneside wastewater treatment plant | place: Australia: Brisbane, Thorneside...
CGCGACGATCTCCCTCGGCGCGCTGGCGCTCCTCGCCCGGACCGGCTGGATCGCGAGCGTCGAGGCCGTGACGGCCCTCGACATCCTCGGGGTGCTGGGAGCCGTGGTGCTCCTGGATGGCAACCTCCTCTTCAACGGCGCGACCGCGCTCGGCGTCTTCGATGTCGTCACGGCGACGGGGGTCGTGATTTGGCTGCGGGCCGCGATCGTCCCGAGCAGCGTGCGTCGCACCCTCGCGGTATCGGTGGTAGCGGCGGTCTCTTCGCTTGGGGTCGTGATAGGGGCCGGCGCACCTGGCGAGATCCTGACGAGCGCCGTGCTGTGGCTGGGAGGCTTCGCCGCGTGCGCCACCATCACGTCGAAGGTCGTGTTCGGGCTGCGCCAAGAGATCCAAACCGCTCGGCGCATCGGAGCGTACGTCTTGCACGAGAAGCTCGGCGAAGGTGGGATGGGCGTCGTTTACCGGGCGACCCATGCGCTCCTGAAGCGCGAAACGGCGGTCAAGCTGGTGCACAAGAACCACTCGGACTCGCTCGCGGTCGCGCGATTCGAGCGCGAGGTCGTGCTCACCGCCAAGCTCACCCATCCGAACACGGTGGCCGTGTTCGACTACGGACGGACGCCGGAGGGCGAGTTCTACTACGCGATGGAGTACCTCGAGGGGCTGACGCTCCAAGAGCTCGTCGAGCGGTGCGGTCCGCTCCCGCCCGGTCGAGCCATCTCGATCCTCGTCCAGGTCTGCGGCTCGCTGGAAGAGGCGCACCGGCTCGGCCTCGTCCACCGCGACATCAAGCCGGCGAACATCATGGTGACCTGTCGCGCGTCGGTCGCCGATCTGGTGAAGGTGCTCGACTTCGGTCTGGTCAAAGACTTCGAGAATCCGAGCGCGGCCCTCTCGACCGGCGGCTTGGTCGGAACGCCGACGACGATGAGCCCCGAGGCCATCACTCACCCCGGATCCATCGGCCCGTCGAGCGATCTCTATTCATTGGGCGCGGTCGCGTACTTTCTCCTCACCGGCGCGCAGGTGTTCGACGGCGAAACCCTCGTGGCCGTCTGCGCGCAGCACCTCTACAAGCGGCCCGAGCTTCCGTCGCAGCTCACCGGCACGCTCCCACCGGACCTCGTGTCGCTCGTGCTCGCCCTGCTGGAGAAGGACCCGGCGGGGCGCCCTGCGTCGGCCGCCGAAGTCCGGGCGCGGCTCGTGCGGTGTCGAGACGCCCAAGCGTGGAGCGAGGACGAAGCCACGCTGTGGTGGCGCGACGTCGGCGAGCCCGCCATGCGCGACCGCGAGCGCGTGCGCCGGACGCGGCGAGCGAGCGGCGCAGGCAGGACCCTGTCGATCGACACGAGCGTCAGGGGCATCGAGCCGCCTGCCGCCGTCTCTGCGGTGCGCAAACGCGCCGCTTGACGCCACGACCGCCGGCTCGATCGCGCTACCAGTCGATGCTCTGCTTGCCGATGAACTCGCGCAGGATCGACGTCGCGGGCACGTGGTCCGGGTAGATCGTCACGAACGGCGCGAGCAGGCGGCGGAGCCTGAGCGCGGCCGGGTAGTGCGGTGACGCTCGCGGTACCTCGAGCAGGTAGCGCTCGGCGAACACCTTCAGCACGCTGGGCTCGTAGAGCAGCGAAGTGTCGAAGATGCTCTCGGCCACCGCCTGGAACGGGAACACGTTCAGCCGCTCACCGCGGCGAACGCTGGCCCAGCGGGCGAGGTTGTCTTCGGCGGTCGCGCCGCGTGTGTGGCGGTCGCGGACGATTCGCCGGATCAGGCGCACGTCAGCGGGCTCGAGCGTCGTCAGCGGATCGAACGGGATCGAGGTCGCCGGATGGATGAAGATGCGGTGGACGACGGCGGGATCGAGGCCGGCCAAGAGCTCGGGGTTCAGCGCGTGCAGCCCTTCGAGCACCAGGACGCTTCGCTCGGGTAGCTCGAGCGTGCGTCCGCCATCGGGCAGGCTCTTGCCGGAAACGAAGTCGAAGCGCGCCCCGCGGATGCTGCGCCCGGCGAGGAGCGCCTGGAGCTGCTCTCCGAGGAGCTGGCGATCCAGCGCGGCGAGCGCCTCGAAGTCGTACTCGCCCGACGCGTCGCGCGGCGTCTTCTCGCGGTCGACGTAGTAGTCGTCCAGCGACACCCCGACCGGCGAGATGCCGTCGACCTCGAGCTGAACGCGGAGGCGCTTGATGAAGGTCGTCTTGCCCGATGACGATGGGCCAGCGACGACGACGATGCGCACCGTCTTGCGGTCGCGGATCTCGTCGGCGAGCCGGCCGAGGCGCTTCTCGTGAAAGCCCTCGCACACGCGGATGACCTCGGAGACCTCGCCGCTCACGACGGCGCGGTTGAAGCTGCCGACGCTGTCCACGTTCAGGAGTTGGAGCCAGGCGCGCTCCTCTTTCGTCATCTCGGCTCCGTAGCGAGGCGAGCGGGCTTCGACGAGCAACGTCTTGGCCGGCCGAGGTGCGAGCTGCCCGCGCACCAGGGGCCCGAAGTCGAGCGCGAGGCCGTCGGGATGCGGGTGCACCAATGCGCCCGAGATGGCCCCCGCGTGCGGCAGCACGGGCCCGGGGCTCGGGACGCGGGTCTCGCCACACGCGACCAGCGCGACGCGGGGATCGGAGGTCGACAGGACGAGGTCGGCGACGTCGCCGAGGCCCAGGCCGCGAAAATGGTCAGCGGCGTCGTCGGCGTCCCAGGTCTCTTCGTGCAACGCGACGCGTCGCTCGATCAGCGCCGCGAGCCGTTCGTTGAGGCGCCGGATACCATCGCCCGAGATGGGCTCGCTCGTCGGCAGCACGACGAGCCGCCCCGAGGACCACGAGGGCCCGAGCCGCGTGCCCGTCAAGCCTTCGAGCCGAGCCGCCTCGAGGGTCACGAGGCCGACCGATCGCTTGTAGATCTCTCGGCCCTCCCAGTCTCTCAGCGTCAGCGGTGTGAGGGGGAGGTCGGGAGGGGCCTGCGCGTCGAGCGAGAGCGTCCTACCCTGCGCGCGGGCGCCGACGACGAGCACGCCGTCGATCGTCGAGGGCACGAGCGAGGCGACCTCTCGATTCGGCGTCGGCGCACGACGCGGCGGCTTGCCGCCGAGCGTGTCGATGGCGCCGCGAACGAGCTCGACCGCGAGCGCCGGTGACCGCGCGACAAGAGCGTCGAACCGTGAGCGCTCCAGCCTGACGAGGATCATCGACGTCAGCGCCGTGATCTGCGCTGGATGCACCGGCAAGTCGTGTCCCAGCGAGCCGAGCGCCATCCAGTCGCCCGCCTCGACCCGTCGCTTCTCGGGACCTTCGACCTCGGCCGCGCCCTCCAGCACCATCATCGGTCCGGTCGCCGGCTCGCCGCCGGCAGCCACGACCGTGCCCGCGATCACGCGCGCGATTTCGAACAGCTCGACCAGGGCGAAGCGGGGCCGGCCGCGCAGGTGCGCGAAGACGGGGCTCCCTTGAAGGCGCTCGAGCTCGTCGAGCCGCGCGTTCGTCGAGAGCGGCACCCAATCGATCATGATTCGGTCAGGATGCCACCGCGACCCGATTCTTGCCCGCGTCTTTTGCGGCGTAGAGCGCGCGATCGGCGCGTTGGATCCACGCGGTGACGCTCGACGCAGGGCCCATCGCCACGCCGGCGCTGACGGTCACGCAGCCCTGCGCCCACGCAGGGTTGGGGACGATCAGGTGGCGTACCGACGCCACCAGTCGCTCGCTGACGGCGCGGGCGCTCTCTGCGTCGGTGTCTCGGAGGAGGATGCAGAACTCCTCGCCGCCGTATCGATAGACGGCGTCTTGTCGTCGCGAGAGCGTCCGGCAGACGGCGCCGATCTCGCGCAGCACCCGGTCGCCCTCGAGGTGGCCGCAACTGTCGTTGTAGTGTTTGAAAGAGTCGACGTCGATCATGATGATGGCCGCGCGTTCGCTGTCCTGGACCGAGACTGCCAGGTCTTCTTCGAGCTGTCGCCGGTTGAACACGCCGGTGAGCGGATCGATGGCGGCCGCGGCGCGCGCTCGCTCGCTGTCGCGGCGCAGCTGTCGGTTGTCGCGCACGAGCGACCGCTGCGCAGACGTGATCCGCGACGCCACGTGGAGCGCTGCCTGCAAATCGTTGACCGATGGCTGGGGTGGCAGGACGGCGTCGGCGCCGGCGCGGAGAAGCGCGGCGCGGCTGGGTTCGTTCGCTCCCGACAGCACGAGCGTGTAGACGTAGCCACGATCGCGAGCCGCGTCGCGCACGCGGTCGCAGATCGAGAGCCCGTCCGCGGGCGGAGCGCCCTCGTCCACCACGAGGATGTCGGCGGTCGTACGACGACCTGCCGGCTCCAGCCACGTTCCCAGGCTGGCCGCCTCGGTCGCGTACCCCAGCGCAGCGATGGCGTCGGCGAGCTCGACCGCGCGGGACGACGGCTCGCGGACGACGAGGACGCGTGGCCGGCGAAGCGGCGCGACAGCGTCGCGCTTGGAGGGATCCTCGGTGAGATTCGACGAGGTGGTGTTCATGCCACGGACGTCTGCATCGTTCGCGCCATCGACGGGCCGCGGAGCGCTCCGCGAAGGAGCACCAGATTCTCGATGATATCGAGGGTCACGATGCCGACGAGATGCCCGTCGCGGGAGACGACCGCAAGGTCCGCGCCGGCGCGCGAGATTCGCTCGACGACGTCCAGGATGGGCTCCTCGGGGGTGGCCTCCACGATGGCGCCCCGCGCGACGGTTGCCACCGCGCCGCGCTCGCCCGTCGATGCGAGCCCGCGGACGACGTCCTGACGGGTCACGACCCCGATGACCCGCCCGCCGGCCATGACCGCGATCACGCGCGCGCCGCTCTGAAGGACGACGCGGCTGGCGTCGGCGAGCGACTGCTGCGCGTCGAGCGCCGGGAACTCGGTGAGCGTGGCCAAGGCGGTGGGGATCCCCTCGAGCGCGGCGCGGAGTCGCGTCGCGGCGAGCTCCGCCTGACCGCCCAGCCACACGAAGACACCGATCACCATCAACATCGGGCTCATCAGCACGCCGACGAGCGCGAGCGCGACCGCCATGAATTGTCCGAGGCGGACCGCCACCTCGGTCGCCCGTGCGAAATCGAGCCGGAGGGCGAGAAACGCCCGAAACACCCGCCCGCCGTCCATCGGGAACGCGGGTAGCAAGTTGAAGACGGCCAGCGTCACGTTGATCCCCGCGAGGGAGCCGAGGACGGAGCCGGGCGACAGACCGATCGCGAAGCTCAGCGGCACGCCACCGAGCGCGACCGAGAGCGCTCCGAACGAGAGGGCGAGCGCGACGTTCACGGCGGGGCCAGCCACGGCGATGGCGAGCTCCTGCTTGGGCTCGCGCGGCATCCGCTCCAAGCTCGCGACGCCGCCAAACGGGTAGAGCGTGATGTCGCGCGTCGGGATGCCGAACGAGCGCGCCGCGAGGGCGTGACCGAGCTCGTGCAAGATCACGATCGCGAAGACGGCCGCGACGAAGCCCATACCCGCGGCCGCCCCCGCGAGCCCTTGCCCCATGGCAAGGCTGGTCGCCCCGCTCCAGACGATGAGCGCGAGGAACGTCACGTGGGCGTAGAGCTCGATGCCAAAGGCGCGGCCGAACCTGAGCGACCAGCGTCGCCCGTCACGCGCAGACCTTGCGCGGGGCGCGTCGACCGCGCCAAAGGGCCCGCGTACCTCCGTCTGTCGAGTCGTTCCGGCCATGGTGAGGCTCCGAGCAAGGGGCATTCCGCCGTCGTCCCTCGGTCGGCAGGGCGCTCTGGCGAGGAACGACGCTTGCTCTGACTGCGGGGCATGAAGGTGCTCGTCACGTCGTCGAGGTTGCCCAGCGCCATCGACGAGATCCGCAAGCTCGGTCGATCCGGCCACCACGTGCTCGCTGCCGACACGTTCGCGGCCGCGCCGGACAACCACTCGCGCTACGTGGAGCGCGCGGTCGTCACCCCGTCCCCTCGCGCTGCCACCGGTTCGTTCGTCGACGCGGTCCAGCGACTCGTCCGTGAAGAGGAGGTCGAGCTCGTCCTGCCTGCGTTCGAAGAGGTGTTCTACCTTGCCAAGGTCGCGGGCACGCTGCCCGCCACGGCGAAGTGGTTCTTCTCGCCGTTCTCGACGCTCGCGACGCTCCACGACAAGCGAAGCTTCGCGGCCCTGGCCAAGGATCTCGGGCTCGGCGTGCCGGCCTGGGTCGTGGTCGAGTCACGAGCCGATCTCCACGCGGCGCTCCGCGACACTCCGCGCTACTTCGCGAAGCCCGTGTACTCGCGCGGCGGCGTTCAGCTCTTGACCAACGTCGGCCCGCTGCGGGGCGCGCTCGATGTGGACGAGTGCGCACCCTCTCCGCAGACGCCGTGGATCGTGCAGGAGTTCGTCGAGGGCAAGGACGTCTGCTCGTTCAGCGTCGTCCACGCGGGTCGGCTGTCGGCCCACGCCGCCTACGTGCACCCGCGCGAGATCGAGCACGCGGGCGGGATCGTCTTCGAGTCGGTCGACGAGCCCGAGTGTCTGCGGGCAGCGTCGACAATCGCCGAAGCCACGCGCTACCAGGGCCAGCTCTCGCTCGACTTCATGAAGACGAGCCGGGGCATGGTGCTGATCGAATGCAACCCACGGCCCACGGCGGGCGTTCATCTCCTGTCGGCCGAGCAGTTCGACGAGGCTCTCCGTGACGAGCGCGCCGCCAAGCTGCGTGTGGTCGAGCCCGGCGTTCGCGGCAAGTACAGCGCCGCCTTGTTGCGCGACATGCTGCTCCACTGGGACGAGGCCAAGGAGGACGCGAAGTACCTCTTCTCGGACGCCCCCGAGCTCGTGGCCGACCCCGACGATCTGCTGCCCGCCGTCTACCAGGTGATCTCGTACGGCCGGGTGGTGGCCTACCGGCGCCACCACCAGGGTGCCGGCACCGCCCACAAGAACCGCGACCTGATGGCCGCGCAGTTCGAGGACATCAGCTACGACGGGCAGGAGATCGACCTGCCCCCCGGTAGCTAGCTCTTGCTCGACGCGTCGAACAGCGACCGAACGAGCGGCTCACGAAAATCGCTGCCTGGAGCGAGGTAGCTGGCCAGCATCGTGTGCCGGGGCAGCGGTCCCTCTTGGCTCAGCTCGAGCAGCTTCTCGCCGGCTGCATCGTGGACGAGGGTTTGGAGGCCCAGGGGCCGACCCCGATAGCCGAAGCGGTCACCTTTCACGATGCCGCGCTTTTTCAGCGGCGCGAACCACCGCGCAAGCCCGTCGCGCACGCGCACGTATTCGGCCTGGCTGATCAGCTTCTCGTCGTAGGCGCGGCGGGCGCTGTCCTGCCCACCCTCCACGTACTGGCTGAACGTGACGTCGCGGAGAAAGCGAATGCCGGCGAGCACGTCGGTCGCGCGGAGGACGGTGTCGACGATCTCTTTCTCGAGCTTCTTCGAGTAGGTCTTGCCCTTCACGATCGATTCGAGCGCGTCGGCGGTGTCTTGGTCTACCCGGATCTCGAGGTCGAGGACGTCGATCTTCAGCACCGTCTTCTCCAGCCGCATTTTCATGCGTGAGTAGCGCCCCTTGCCGAGCTCGGCGGCAGGCTGGGGCGCGGCGGGAGAGGCTCCGGCCTGGATCGGCAGAGAGGCGAGAACGAGGAGTCCCAGGAGAGCCGTTCGGCGTTGCATGGCCGTCGCGTTTGCATCGTGCGTGCCGTGGGGAGCTTCGAGTGGCCCGAGACTTGAAAGACTCACGGCCATGAAGAACCGCCTCGCCGACACCGCCGCCAGCGCTCTCCTGGTCGTCGCCGCGATGGGCGTCTACGGGGCCTGCGGTCGGCCGCTCGAGACCGGCGTGCCCGCGCTGCTCACGCAGCTGGGCGACTCCACCGCCGTTCTGCCTCGACGATCACGACGTCGCCGTGGCGCGTGCGGCGAGCTACGCCGAACGGCTGGAGGCGGAGATCGACTACGAACGGACGGTCCACCGCGCGACGGGCGACATGGTCGATGTGGTCTTCGCGATCCAGGGTTGCAGCACCGAGTCCGAGCTCGGCGAGCTGGCCGCTCTCGGTGAGCTGACGGGAGCAGTCGAGCAGGTGTCGCAGCGGCACCTCCACCTCGCGGCCGCGACCTCGTCGGCCTCGGAGGCCGCCGCGGTCGAGGACGCGTACCAGGACGAGGCCCGAACGCTGCTTGCCGCGCTCGACGTAGAGCTCGAGAGAGCGCGCGACCGCGCGAGCGAACCGCGCCTGTCGGGTCGTGCCTGCCCGCCCCCGCCGCCCCGCTTCGAGCGCCGGCCCGGCGGCCGCCCCGGCGTGTGAGCTCGATGTCGAGCGAGGTCGGTTCTATAGCGTGCAAGGCGCTCGGCTCACGACGGCGGCGCGCTCTCGACCCTGCTCGCGAAGGCCCTCGACCTGGCCGTGGACGGCTGCCTCGAGGCGCAGCTTCGCGCCCGCGTCCGTGTCCTCGACCGTCGCGGTCGCCGGCGGGAGGGTCGTCAGGCGCAAGCCGTGCACCTGCGAGCCGAAGTGACCGCCGTCATGGCCCTTGCCTTGGTGCGCCCCGGCGCCGCGCATCATCGATACGTCCCTCACGCGAGCCCGCAACTCGTCGCGGATGGCTTCTGCGCCCGAGAAGCCGATGACGACCCCGCCCTCGACGTCATCGACGGAGAGCACGACCCCCTCGAACCCCAGCGGGCACGGCGGCCGCGCGGATTCAGCGTGCTCGGGCGCCGTCGATGACGGGCTCTCGGGCGCGCTGTCTTGGGCGCGCCCGCAGGAGAAGGCCCCGAGGGCGGCCAACAGCGCGAGAGTAGGGGAGGCGGGCTTCATCGTCGGCCCCCGCCTTCAGCCGGCTTCCTGGTCCGAGGGCTTGGAGTCGGCCCCGGAGAGCTCGTCTTCCTCGTGCTTCAGCGCACGGAGGAGGGCTCGCGCGATCGAAGACGCATCCTCGGCCATCGCGAGGTGCGAACCGTAGTAGTCGATGTTGAAGACGGCCTCGAGCTCGCGGCCATGCTCCTCCACGATGTGCGCCTTTCGCTGTGCGCCCCACGCGTCGAGGGTGCCGAGGTGCGGCAAGAGCTCGGATTGCTCGGCCGCGACATGCCGCCGGACCGCGAGCGCGAGATCACGCATCGCGTCGGTCAGCGCGAGCGCAGCCTCGTCCTCATGGTGCTTCACGCGACCGGTGAGATCGAGGACACGACGGATGATGCTGCGAATCTCGGCATGGAGCGGATCGCACAGTTCGCGAAAGCTCTCCGGGGGCGGCGCGTTCGAGCTCGACGGTGTCATGCGGGACCGGTTGGCAATGGTGGTGCCAGGCTCACGGGCGGCGCGATAGCGAGCTATCGCGCCGGTTCGAATGGCGATCCATGCGCAGTCTGCACGCCGCGCAATCCGTGCGCGCTTGCCGGGCGCACCGGCGCGCACGCGGTGCGGATCGAGCCTGGCGCGGATGATGCCACGGGCCCGCGCATGCTGACCGACCAAGCGAAGGCATCCGAGGCCAACCACCCCCACGCGACCCTCCAGCGCACCCGCGTCGGCGACATCATGACGCGCAGGGTCCTGACGATCCGATTCGATGATCCGGCGACCCTGGCGTCGCAGATGATGCTCTGGGCGTCCGTCCGCCACCTGGTCGTCACCGATGACGTGACCGTCGTGGGCGTCGTGAGTGATCGCGACCTCCTCCGGGTCGCGTCGCCGAACGACCCGTCGCTCAACGTCGCCGACGTCATGACGGCGGAGCCCATCACCACGAGCGAGGACGCGAACCTCGAAGAGGCGGCGGCGCGCATGGCCGCCCGGCGGATCGACTGCCTACCGGTGCTCCGCGGCGATCGCCTCGTCGGCATTCTGACCACGAGCGACGTCCTCGCCGAGCGCGGGCGACTCTTGCACAAGAATCGCGCGGCCCGCGGCCGCATCCCGACGGTGGGCTCGATCATGCGAACCGAGATCGCGTTCGTCACTCGCGACCGCACGTTGCTCGATGCGGTCGAGAAGCTCCTCTTGGCTGATATCCGCCACCTGCCGGTCGTGGACGAGGACAAGCGCGTCGTCGGGATGCTGAGCGACCGAGACGTTCGCTCCGCGGTCGGCGACCCCCACGACGCTCTCTATCGCCGCGACCGCCGCGACCTCGAGGAGACGCGCGTGGAGCAGCTGATGACCCACAATCCCATCACGGTCGAGGGCGGAGCGTCGGTGCTCGAGCTCGCCGACGCCCTGATCGACGAGCGGGTCGGTGCAGTCCCCGTCGTCGATGGCGACCAGCGGCTCATCGGCGTGGTCTCGTACCTCGATGTGCTCGCATTCGTCTTCGGCCGGCCTGCCCCCTGAGGAACCCATGAGCGTCAGCGACGTGATGACGACGAGCGTCCACACCTGTCGGGCCTACGAGCCGCTGTCGCGGGTGGCGGGGATCATGTGGCATTTCGACGTGGGCGCCGTCCCGGTGGTCGACGGCTGCAACCGACCGGTCGCCATGATCACCGACCGCGACATATGCATGGCCGCCTATACGCGCAACGTGCCGATCGACCAGCTGCGCGTCGACGGCGCCATGAGCAAAGAGCTCGTCACGATCGGGCCTGACGCCTCGCTGGCGGCGTGCGAAGAGCTGATGCGATGGTGGAAGATCCGGCGCATCCCGGTCGTGGACGCGAACGGAACGTTGGTCGGGGTGGTGACCCTCAGCGACCTCGCCAAGGAGCTGCTGCATCAGTACCCGCCGACGCCGGTGCCACAGCTCGCCCGGACGCTGGCGACCATCTCTCAGCGCGGGCGAGCCGAGGAAACCCAGGAGTGACTGCCGGAACGCCCTTCATCGCCGTCCGCGGGCTGGTGAAGCGCTACGACGACAAGGTCGTGCTGGACGACCTCGACCTCACCGTCGAGCGCGGAGAGACGGTCGCGATCATCGGGGGGTCCGGCTCCGGAAAGAGCACGCTCGCGCGGCTCCTCGTGGCGCTCGAGAGGCCCACTTCGGGCTCGATCCTGGTCGATGGGTGCGACATCACGACGCTCGACGACCTCGAGCTCGCGACCGTACGCCGGCGCTTCGCGATGGTGTTCCAGCGTCACGCGCTCCTCGACTCGATGACGGTGTTCGACAACGTCGCCTTTCCCCTGCGCGAAGCGGAGCATCTGCCTTCGAGCGCGGTGCGGGATCGCGTCGAGCGCGTGCTCCGTGAGCTCGGCGTCGACGGGGCCGCGAACAAGCTGCCAGGCGAGCTTTCCGGGGGCATGGCGAAGCGGGTGGGGATCGCGCGGGCCATGGCCATGCAGCCCGAGCTGCTCGTCTATGACGAGCCGACGTCGGGGCTCGACCCCGTCAACTCGCGCATCGTCGACGGGCTCATCGAGCGTATGCGGTCGGCGCACGGGGTGACCTCGGTCGTGATCACGCACGACATGGTGACGGCGTACCGGATCTCCGACCGCATCGCGCTCCTGGCAAAGGGGCGGATCGTCGCCGAGGGAACGCCCGAGGCGTTCCTCATGACGCACCAGGAGACGGTTCGCGAGTTCGCGCAAGCGAGCGGAATGGATGTCGCGCGGCTCGGCCCGCGCCCGGGGCGGATGACGCCGGAGGAAGTGCGACGAGCCTGGTATCGCGCGCACGAGCAGGGTTAGCCACCGGCGCGACTCGCGCAGGCGAGCGCATCGCTGGCGTCCAGACGCCGAAGTTGCGCGCGAGTATGGCGGCGGCGCCGCTGTCGCGCGCGCCGAGCGGGTGGTGCATCGCTTGCAATCTCGCGCGCCACTGACGGCGACGTGGAGGCAGACATGGCAATCGATATCACGGGCCCGTGGCACAACCAGCACCACTCCATTCTTCATCTCGTCCAGACGGGCGACACGCTCGGCGGGCGGTTCGTCCCCGGCGTGGGTATCCACAAGGGCGAGGCTTTCCCCCTCACGGGCCGCATCTCTGGCGACCAGATCGCGTTCTTCGTTCCGTTTGGGGCCGAGGGGTCGATCTCGGCGTGGACGGGGCACGTGCGGCGCGACGCCTCGGGCGGCGACCAGCTCGACACGCTCTGGAACATGACCGTTCGCGTCGGCGCGAAGGAGCCCGACGGCGCGTGGCGTGGGATCTGGTCGGGCGCGGACACCTTTGCGCGCGGCGAGCCGGCGCTGGTGCGGGTCGGCTCGCAGCTCCCGAGCGTCCCGATCATGCTTTTCCAGGACGTGTGACGTGGACCTCGTCATCGACGCCGGGGCCGCGTCGCCCGCCGACGCCGCGTGTGAAGTGGTCGAGCGCAAGGGCCTCGGGCACCCGGACTCGATCTGCGACGCTCTGGCCGAGGCGGCGAGCGCAGCTCTCTGTCAGGAGTACCTGCGCTCCTTCGGAAGGGTGCTCCACCACAACGTCGACAAGGTGCTCCTCTGCGGTGGCGCGTCGCGCGTCGCGCTCGGCGGCGGTGAGATCCTGGCGCCCATCGAGATCTACGTAGCCGGGCGGGTCACCCCCGTCCCCGGGACTTGCCCGGAGCGAGCCGAGCAGGTGGTCGTCGATGCTTGCCGCGCTTGGCTCAGAGATCGGCTCCGCCTCGACGTCGAAAAGGGCGTGCGGATCATCCCCAAGATCCGCGAGGGCTCGAGGGATCTGGTGACGCTGTTCGAAACGGGGCGCGGCGTCGCTCTCGCAAACGACTCGTCATGCGGCGTCGGGTTCGCTCCGCTCACGCCGCTCGAGCGATGCGTGCTCGCCGTGGAGCAGTGTCTGAACGCGGTGGAGGCGAAGCGGCGCCACCCTGCGATCGGTGAAGACGTGAAGATCCTCGGCGTGCGCCGCGACGGCCGGGTCGAGCTGACGGTGGCGTGCGCGATGGTGGCGGAGCACATCCCGGACGCGGCGGAGTACCGCAAGCAGGTCGGAGTCGTGGAGAGCATCGCGCGCGCTGTCGCAGAGGGGACGACGGGGGCGGAGGTCGACGTCGTCGTGAACGCGGCCGACGACATCGACGCGGGGCGCCTCTACCTCACCGTGAGCGGGACGTCCGCGGAGGCAGGCGACGACGGAGAGGTGGGCCGTGGCAACCGCGTGAACGGTCTCATCACCCCGTACCGCCCCATGACCCTGGAGGCCGCGGCAGGAAAGAACCCGATCACCCATACGGGTAAGCTCTACAACGTGGTCGCCGAGCGAATCGCCGCGCGGGTCGCGCGTGACGTGGGAGGCATCCGCGGTGCGTCTTGCCTCCTCGCGAGCCGGATCGGGGCACCGATCGACGACCCGAGCGTCGTGCACGTCAGGGTCGTCGCGCCCGACGGGGTGCCGGCCGGCGCCGGAAGCACGATCGCCGACGCCGTCGCGCTCGAGCTCCAGGCTCTGCCCGATCTGACGAGCTCGATGCTCGCAGGCCGTCTGCACGTGGTCTGAGCCTCGCGCAGGGTTTGCGCCGCGGCGTGCTCGCTGCGCCAAACCCCCTGCTCGCGCGGTGAATTCCTCTCCGAGGGGCGAAGGCACGACGCTTGCGACGCCCGCGACCATGAGCGTCTTCTCTCAGTCCGACTTCGACGACCACGAACAGGTCACGTTCTTCTGTGACCCCGCCAGCGGTCTGCGCGCGATCGTCGCCATCCACACCACCGCGCCGTACGGCATCTCTGGCGGTGGGTGCCGCATGTGGCCCTACGGGACGGACGCCGAAGCGCTGCGTGACGCGCTCAGGCTCTCCCGAGCGATGTCCTACAAGCTCGCGCTCTGCGACCTGCCGGCAGGGGGCGCGAAGTGCGTCGTCATCGGTGACTCTCGCACGCAGAAGACGGAGGCGCTGCTGCGGGCGCTCGGTCGGAGCGTGGAGCGGCTCGGGGGTCGGTACATCATCTCCGAGGACGTGGGGACGAACGAAGCCGACATGCGCGTCATCGGAGCCGAGACCAAGTTCGTGGTCGGCAAGCGCACCGACACGGGGCCGGCCACCGCCTACGGCACGTTCATCGGCCTCAAGGCGGCGGTTCGGCGAAAGCTCGGGCGAGACGATCTGCAAGGGGTGCGCGTGGCCGTGCAGGGGCTCGGTGGCGTGGGCTTCCGCCTGTGCAAGCACCTCGCGCGTGAGGGCGCCACCCTCGTGGTATCGGACGTCGACACGAAGGCGGTCGAGCGGGCGGTTCGCGAGCTCGCCGCCACCGCCGTCGCGCCGGCGGACATCTTGTTCGAGCCCGTCGACGTCCTGGCGCCCTGCGCTCTCGGCGCGATCTTCGACGATACGACGATACCGAGGCTGCGATGCCGAGTGATCGCCGGTGCCGCGAACAACCAGCTCGCAGAAGAGCGCCACGCCGACGCCCTCGCTGCGCGCGGGGTCTTCTTTGCTCCGGACTTCGTGATGAACGCAGGGGGCGTCATCGGCGCGTCCCAAGAGGGCCGCTCGCTCGGGGACACGGACGGCGAGTCGCCGGCCTACGACGAGGCCGTGGCGTTCAAGGACACGCAGAAGATCGTCGCCATCCTCGACAAGGCCTTCGACCTCGCGGAGAGCGAGGCGCTGACTCCGCACGCGGCCGCGGTTCGGATGGCGAAGATGGCGCTGCGCGCGCGCGCGTAGCGCCCGAGCCGAGAGCGCGCCATGCAGCTTCAGATCATCGACGTCGCCGTGGTCGTGGCCGCCGTCTTCGCGCCGGCGGCCGACGCCGTGTCTGGGTGGTGGCGGGCCACGGGCCGGGGGAGCCAAGAGCCGAAGCCGCCGAGCTGGGTCGAGCCGAAGGGCTTCTTTTGGCATGTCGGCAACGCGACCACGATGACCTTCGGCGCGATCCGCGCGCTCTTTCGCCGGCCGCTGGAGCTGCGCGGCACGATCGCTCAGGTCGAGGCGCTGGGGGTCGAATCCGTCGGCATCGCCATCACCACCGCGGTCTTCGTCGGGATGGTCATGGCGGTTCAGTTCGCGTACGGCCTGCAGCGGTTCGGCGGCATGGAGTACACGGGCCGCATCGTCGGGGTCAGCTTCAGCCGCGAGCTCGCGCCGACTCTCACCGCCGTGATCGTGGGCGGCCGGATGTCGGCCGGCATCGCGGCGGAGATCGGATCCATGGCCGTGACGGAGCAGATCGACGCCATCCGCAGCTTGGGAGCGGACCCGCTGAAGAAGCTCGTGTTGCCACGGATCTTGGGCGCGACGCTCGTCATGCCGGTCCTCGCCGTCCTCGCCCTCGTCACCGGCTTTACCGGGGCGATGTGGATCACCGACAACCAGTTCGGGATCCCATGTCGGTTCTTTTACCAGACGGCGCTCGAATCGGTGACCCTCGGCGATCTCTGGAGCGGGCTCATCAAGTGCCCGTTCTTCGGCGCCATCATCGCGATCGTCGGGTGCCACTTCGGCCTCGTCACGCGGGGTGGTACGGTCGGCGTCGGCCGCGCCACGACCATGTCGGTCGTCGTCACGTCCACGTTCATCCTCATCTCGGACTTCTTCCTCACCAAGGTTACGCTCCTGATCTGGCCGAGCTGACCGGAGGCGCCATGACCATCGTTTGTGCTACCGACTTCTCTCCCTCTGGCCGCCAGGCGTTGCTCGTGGCCAGCGCGTTGGCCGCGCGTACGCGCGACGGGCTCCAGGTGCTGTATGCGCTCGGCGATCTCCCCGACTTCGGCAAAGAAGACGTCGATGACGCGGTCGCGCTCGCCAAGCGCCACGGTGCCCAAGCCGAGGGCATTGCGCGCGAGGGGATGCCGGGCGAGGTCATCCCGGAGGTCTGCAAAGAGAGGGACGCCTGGCTACTCGTGGTCGGCCGCCGCGCGCGCGAGCAAGAGGACCACCTCCTCGGCGCCGTCGCGTCGCACCTCTTGCGGCGCTCGCACTGCCCTTGGCTCGTCGCGACCGACCCGCAGCCCTTTGCGGATTGGCTGAGCGGCAAGCGCCCGCTGGCCGTCATGGTCGCGAGCGATCTGTCGCCGACGTCGACGGAAGCGCTCCGCTTCGTGAAGCGGCTCGCGAGCGCCGGCGAGATCAGCCTCCGCGTCGCGCACGTCGCGTGGCCGCCCGAGGCGCACCGGCGCGCGCACGCGTCGGGGCCGCAGGCCCTCGACAGCCTCCGCGCAGACGTCGAGGCGTCGATCCGGGCCGAGCTCGAGGCGCAGGTTCGCGAGGGTCTCGGTGACACCCCCTGCACGATCGACCTCTCGATGTCATGGGGCAGGCCCGACGGCGAGATCTTGCGCCTGGCGCGTGAGGCTCAGGCCGACGTGGTCGTCGTGGGCAGCCGGCACAAGACGTGGCGCGAACGCTTCACGACGCCGGCCGTCGCGGCCGGTGCCGTGCGCAACGCCGACATCGCCACCATCGTCGTGCCGTCGCGGGAGTGAGGCCGGCCAGACCAGGCTACTGCGTCGCCGGCTGCGACGCCGCCGGCCCGCGGTCCGCGGGCAGGTACGACAGGGCGCCCACGAGCCGCTGTCGTCCGGATGCTTCGAACCGCTCGTCGGCCCAGCGATACAGAAACTGGTCCTCTTCTGCCGCGTGCGCACGAAGCTCGGAGATGAACGCGCTCGCGGCATCGAGCCTGACGAGGTGGAGGTCGAGCGCGGCGCCGAGATCGGCCAGCCGCTGCCGAATGCGGTCGTGCTGGGCGAGCATGTCGCGCGCCCGAGCCCCGCACTCCTGGATGAACGCGGGATAGAGGTAGGTCTCCTCCGCCTCGAGGTGGCCGAGGAGGCCGTGCTCGAGGTCGGTCCAGAGGCTCCGCATCTCCTCGCGGTCATTCGCCTCGAACGCGTCGAGCAAGCGCTCGAAGATCGACTCGAGCCGGCGGTGGTCGGCGAGGAAATGGTCGCGAACGAGGCTGGTCTTCATTGCTTACTCTCACTTCGTCGGAGGCGCCTGCTCGGGGGGCGGATCGCCGGTGTGCGTCGGCCCGGGCGTGGGCGCAGGCTTGGGCTCGACCGGCTTCGGCTTGGGCTCGGGCGACGGCTTCGGCTTCACCTGCTCGGCGTCGTTCCGAACGTTGCCGTCGGAGCTGGCGCAACCAGCGGCAGGGACGAGTACGACGAGCGACGAGAGGACGAGCGCACGACAGAGAGTTCGGTTCATGTGACGCCCATTGGCAACGCGCGTGCCGCGGTCGCTCGCTCTCGAGCGGCGCCGTTCTCGGCCGGCGCGTGCTCCGCCGTACTGGGCGCGGCGCGCAAGAGCTGCGTTGCGGCGCAGGCCTTTGTCGACCAGCAGAGCCTGATCGGCCGCGGCTCACGCATCGCCGGTGCGCGCCCACGGGCACGGTTCCTGCCATGAGGCGCCGCATGGACAAGCTCACGCAGCATCCCGTGTTCACCGCAGTCTGGATCGACGGCCGAGAGGCGCGTGTCATCGAGCTCCACCGGGAGGATGCGGGTTTCGAGGAGCACGTCGTCCACGCCGGCCATCACCACGGAGACCACGGTCACGACGCCGGACGCCACAGCCACCATGCGCCCTGGAGAGACGCGTTCTTCGAGCTCGTCGCCGAGCAGCTGCAACGAGCGACGGACATTTGGATCGTCGGTCCCTCGGGCATGCACGACGCATTCGCCGCCTATCTCGAGCAGCGGCACGCGCCCATCGCCGCGCGTGTGCGCGGCTGCGAGCCGATCGATCACCCGAGCGACCGCCAGATCGCCGATCGGGCGCGGCGGTTCTTCGAGAAGATCGAGGCGCCTCGCCAGGTGTTCGTCCGGAACTGACGCCGATGATGGCAGAAGCTAGGGACGGTCCGCCGAGCGCCGTTGCGCCGCGCGGCGCGACGGGCGAGGTCGGTCCGCTGTCCGAAACCCAGCCCGACGGAGCCCGCTACTCGGCGCCGCCGCCTGCGCGCGCCGAGGCGCTCGAGCCGGGCGACATGATCGACGGCAAGTACCGGGTCGTGCGGACGCTCGGGCGCGGCGGAATGGGCACGGTGCTTCTGGCCGAGGACGTCGTCCTCGGCCGTGAGGTCGCGATCAAGTTCCTGGGCACCAGCCTCGCGGGGAGCGCGACCTGGAGGCCACGGTTCTTCGAGGAGGCGCGGAGCATGGCGCGCGTGCACCACGTGAACGTGGTCCAGATCCACAGCGTCGGGAGCTTCGACGGGTTGCCGTATTTCGTCATGGAGTACGTGCCGGGCGTCTCGCTCGCCCAGTGGCTGGTCGAGAACGAGCAACCATCACCGCACGAGATCCTCCCGATTCTGAGGCAGCTCGCCGCTGCGGTGGACGCCATTCACGACGCCGGTCTCGTGCACCTCGACATCAAGCCGCCCAACGTCCTCGTGGGCCCCGGTCTCCGCGTCGCGCTCGCGGACCTGGGGCTTTCGCGCCTCGCTGGGTCGATGGGGCCTCGCGGCGCCGGCGGGACCCCGTCGTACATGGCCCCCGAGCAGATCGACAGGCGACGGAGCAACCCCGAGCTCGACAGAAAGACCGATGTCTACCAGCTGGGCGTGTTGACGTTCGAGCTGTTGACGGGTCAAGTGCCGTTTCAGGCCGACACGGATGCGGCGCTCATGGCCAAGCATTGCGTCGCCGCGCCACCCCGGCCGAGCGTGGTTCGCCCCGACCTGCCGCCCTCGGTCGACGAGCCGGTCCTGGCCGCGCTCGCGAAGAGCGCGTCGCGCCGGCCCGAGTCCGGCCGTGAGCTCGTGGACGGCATCGCGAGGGCCTTCGCGCCCGCGCAGGCTGACCGCAGGTTGCGCATCCTCGTGGCGGATGACGACGACGCCCAGCTGGGCGCCGAGCGTCAATTGCTTCGCGAGGCGTTCGGCGAGACGGCCGAGATCGTGAGCGCGCGAGATGGGGGCGAGGCGCTGCACCACGCGGAGCTCGGGCCGTGGGACGTGATCATCCTCGATCTCCACATGCCCGTGCTGTCCGGTCTGGAGGTCGCCGCGATCCTCCAGGAGAGGGGGCTGCAAGGCCGCGCGCAGGTGCTGATGGTGACCGCCCTCGGCGGCGCCGCCGATTGGCGAGTGGTCCAGCACCTGGGGGTGAAGTCGATGCTCTTGAAGCCGCTCGACGCCGACCTGTTCATCGAGTCGGTGAAGCGGCTCGCCGAGCGAGCTCGTCGTCCATGAGCTCTTCGAGGGCCCCGCGAACCTCGCGCCGGAGCCGGCGTGCGGTGCGCTCCGGCGTCTCGTCTGCGAGCGCCGTCGTCACGATGGGCTCGCCAATCATGTACTTGAGCCTGCGAAAGTGCGGAATGGGCAGACCGTAGCGCGGCCTCGGGAGGGGAAAGTCGATGCCGAGCCACTTGCGCCCCCGCTCGAAGGCATCACCCTCCAGATCGAAGAGCTCGTCGGCACCGACGCCGGCGAGCGGAATGAGCGGCGCGCCCGCGCGGATGGCGGCGCGAACGAAGCCGTAGCGTGTGCCCCATTGCAGGCGATAGCGCAGCGCTGATGGCTTGACCGCTTCTCGCAAGCCGCCCGGAAGAACGAGGACGAGCTCGTCGGCGGCGAGGAGCGCATCGACGTTCTCGGGCGTGCCGTCGACCGTGCCGACGGACGCGGCGACGCGGCGAATGAAGGGAAGCCGCCACCACAGGTGCTCGCCGAGGGCCCACACACGGCGGCCCGTCGCGCGCCGGATCGCCGCGATAGGGAGCATCGCGTCCCAGCCGAAAGCGTGGTTCATCACGAAGAGCGCGCGGCCCTCGGGCACGTGATCGAGGCCATCCACCTCGACGTGCATTCGATCCGACGCGCGCGACACCAGCTGCCAGAAACGATTGGCGGCGACGCTGTCGTAGCCCGAGAAGGCCCGTGTGCTCGCGGGGTCGAAGCCGTCGAAGAAGCGCATCGCTCTGTCGGTAGCGAATTCCGTGCCTCACGTTCCGGTACCGTCTTGCGGGTCACGGGGTCGAGCGTTATCTCTTGCCGCAACCGGCAAATGGTGCGCGAACGATGACCACGCCGACGAAGGGCGAGCGCGCGACGATCTTGGTCGTCGACGACAACGAGGCGAACCGGGCGCTCGCGCGTGAGACGCTCGAGGACGAGGGGTACCGTGTGGTCGTGGCCGCTGGCGGTGCCGAGGGTCTCGCGTCGTTCGCCAGCGCAGGGCCCGATTGTGTCTTGCTCGACGTGCGCATGCCGGGGATGGACGGGTTCACCGTCTGCGAGGCGCTCCGCAAGACACCTCGCGGCGCCGACGTGCCCATCCTGTTTTTTACGGCGCTTCGTGACGTCGACACCTTCGATCGCGCGCTCGAGGTGGGCGGCGACGATTTTCTCACCAAGCCCGTTCGGCCGACCGAGCTCATCGTTCGCGTCCAGACGGCGCTCAAGCTCCGGCGGATGAGCGCCGAGCTGCGCGAGCAGGTCGACTCGATCAAGAGGCAGCGCGACGACATGGTCCGGCTCCAGCTGCAAAAAGAGCGGCTCATGGCCTTCGTCGTCCACGATCTCAAGAACCCGGTGAACGCGATGGATCTGCACGCCCAGATCCTGATACGCGACAAGTCGCTGCCGGCGAGCGCGCGTGAGGCGGCCGGGCAGATTCGCTCGCAAGCGCGCACGCTCACGCGGATGATCTTGAACCTGCTCGATCTCAGCAAGGGCGACGAGGGCAAGCTCGCCCCGCGCCGCGTGGCGGTCGACCTCGCAGCGCTCGTGGCCGATGTCTTCGCCGAGCTCGAGGTCACGGCGCGGAGCAAAGAGGTCACGCTGGTGTCCGACGCTGCAGGCGTCACGTTGCGCGCCGACCCCGACCTCTTGCACCGCGCGCTCGCCAACCTCGTCGAGAACGCCATCCGTTACACGGCGGTCCGC
>ERZ761602.3785-NODE-3785-length-20669-cov-6.220190_pt1 | contig 20669 bp, 39 predicted proteins | sample MGYA00512165_ERZ761602 | MGnify/ENA primary metagenome ERZ761602 (study PRJEB28899, sample SAMN02445085) | bioreactor sludge metagenome | biome: EBPR sludge; isolation source: Thorneside wastewater treatment plant | place: Australia: Brisbane, Thorneside...
TTGACATCCTCCCCGGCCTGAAGGCCGGAGATTCCTACGGCGCTCAGGCGCGGCATCGAGCCGCCCCTGAGTCGCTTCGGTGGGTTCCTGCTGCTGGCGACCCTACTGCATCGCTCACTTCACAGGCGAACCGGGCGTGTCCCGCCCTTAGCACGTTGATCGCGCCGACCACATCGGCGTTTTCCTCAAAGCCACATTCCACACACGCAAAGCGGGCTTGCGTCTGCCGGTTGTCCGCCGACACATGGCCGCAGCACGGACAGGTGCGGCTTGTGTTCTGCGGCGGCACCGCCACCAGCCAGCCGCCAAGCCACGCCAGCTTGTAATCCAGTTGGCGGCGGAACTCGAACCAGCCTTGATCGAGGATGGACTTGTTCAGTCCGGACTTGGCAGACACGTTTCTGCCCGGCTGCTCGATCGTGCCTGCCGCCGACTTGGACATATTCCGTACCGGCAAGTCCTCAATACACACCATCGCGTGGTTTTTGCTGATCGTGGTCGAGGTCTTGTGCAGGAAGTCGCGGCGTACGTTGCCGATGCGGGAATGAATACGCTGGAGGCGGGCTTTCGCCTTCTTCCCGTTGTTGCTGAACTTCACTTTGCGGGAGAGGGCTTGCTGTGCCTTGCGCAAGCGGGTCTCATGTCGCTTGAAGCTATTGACCGGCGCGTAGAAGGTGCCATCCGAGAGCGTGGCGAATCGAGCCACGCCCATGTCGATGCCGACCGCGATGCCCTGCGGCATGGGCCGCTCAACCTCCCGCTCGGTCTGGATCGACACGAACCACGTGCCGCACGACTGGCGCACGGTGACGTTCTTCACCGTGCCCAGTACCTCCCGGCTGTTGCGATAGTGCAGCCAGCCGAGCTTGGGCAGAAACAGGCGGCTGTTGCCCTGATCCAGTTTGATCTGCTTCGGGTCGGGATAGCGGAAGCTGTCGTGCTGGCCCTTCTTCTTGAAGCGCGGGAAGTCTGCCCGCTTGGCGAAAAAGTTGGCGTAGGCTCGCTCCAAGTCCTTGAGCGTCTGTTGCAGCGGATGCACGGGTGCCGTGGCCAGCCACACCGTGTCTGCGCTGTTGCGCCACTCGGTGAGCTGCTTGCACAGTCCGGCGTAGCCCAGCTTCTTCTCGCCTCGCGCGTAGCGGGCCGATTGCAACGCCAGCGCCTTGTTGTAGACGAACCGGCACGAACCCGCAAAGCGGCGCATCGACCGCGCCTGCTCTCCGTTGGGCTTCAGTTCGTATTTGAAGGCTTGAAGTCGTTGCATGGCGCAATCATACTCTTGGTCTATGAGCGATGACAACGAAATTAGACACGGGCGGCACTGCGTTTTCAAGATGCACGTTCACTTGGTCTTTGTGGCGAAATACCGCCGCAGGGTGTTCGATGGCGACGCCATCAACCGGCTGCGCACGATCTTCACCAAGGTCTGCGCCGACTTCGAGGCGCACCTGATCGAGATGGATGGCGAGGACGATCACGTTCACTTGCTTGTGGAATACCCACCGAAGATCGCTGTCTCCACTCTCGTGAATAGCCTCAAGGGCGTCTCCAGTCGCCTGCTGCGCAAAGAGCGGCCCGATATCCAGAGGCGCTACTGGAAAAGCGTGCTGTGGTCGCCCTCCTACTTCGCTTCAAGCTGCGGCGGTGCGCCGATTTCCATCGTGCGCCAGTACATCGAGCAGCAGCAGACCCCACACTGAAACCAAAACCCAAGAACGGCTGCGCCGTCCGCGCTATCCTTCCCCGCCCTGAACGGCGGGGCTTGTCGCGCACCGGGTCAGGATTCCGACCGGGGTAAAAGACGCCCAGCCGCCAGACGGCATTGAAACCTTGGGCACCTTCGTTTCGTTCAATAATTTCAATGCGTTAGGCGCTATTTCTTCCAAAAAACGCCTTCCTTGGGCACCTTTGAATTGATCTGAAAAACCAATGGCTTGCGCCAGTCGTCTTTGAGTGTATCCACGGCTTCCATCGGCCAACACAACCGCTTCAAGGTTGATGTCGCCGATGATGATCGGGCCGTAGTGGGTGACGCGAGGAAGATCGGGTTGAGCGGTCATTGCGCGGCCTCCTTCTGTCCGCCGACCTTGCCCAGCACCGCCGAGAACCACTTGATCTGTTTGACCGGGGTTCCGTTTGAGTGGCGCTTTCCGGTGTCCAGCCACTCGAACAGGCCGCTGGCCGCGTCGGTCGGCATCCACGCGCCGAACTCCTTTGCTTGCAGGCCGGCGCTTTCCAACAACAGGTTGAACTTGATGCCGGACAGTGGCGGATCGCACATCTTGCCCAGTTCGGACGGGGTGTAGGTCCGGCCGCGCGGGTCGGCCAGCAGGTGGGCCGCGCCCATGTACTCCAGCACGTCGATTCCGGTGACGGTACGGGCGAGGTTGTTGGCCGACAAGGCGATCATGTTCCGGTCGAAGCCGAACGCGCGGGCCAGTCGCGCCCCTTCTTTGGCGTAGCGCATGGCGGTATCTAGCGCGGCCGATGGCGCGGCTTTGGCGGCACCGAGAACGTAGGAGCCGGTCTTTCGGATTGATGGAACAACTTCGCCAAACAGCCACTTTTGGAACGGCAATGCCTTGGGTTTGTCGCTGCGGCCAAGGAAAAAGTACAAGCCCTGCTCCGTTAATGTGAGCATGTTTTGCTCGCCGCCAAGGGTGTGAATCGGATTCACCCCCTTCCATTCTTCAGGCACATGCTTAACGTGATTTCGATCCCACGCCGGATATTCAAGGGCCTCAACAACATCCTTGGCGACAACCGACCAAGACCCGTCATCGTGGGTTATAACGCGGACGGAAGCGGACTCGAACGAGAAGGGGATTAACTGAGTAGACATAACGGACTCCTTGCTAAACATGGAGACCGCCAACACTGATGTCAGGCAGATGGTGGCGGAACTGTGCGAGGTTGACATACCGGGCAAGGGCCGGCCACCCGTGAGGGTTCCTCGCACAGCCCACCATAGAGGGCAAAAAAAAGCGCCCTTGGTGGCGCGTGGTGCGCCTTGCTTCCGGGATGTCAGCCCGGCTCCCGATTTTGCGGGAGCGGGGATACTGTACGCCCGGAAGTGGCGCTAGGTCAACGGTCAACGGCCCATGCAAACCCCGTCGATGTAGCCGGACTCCTTGACGCAGGACTGCCCGATGTCGCAGTCCGTGTCGAACGAGCAGGTGTAGCCGCGCTTGCTTCTGCGCTCGTACACCGGATCGCGGTCGTATCGGTTGCCGGGCGACATCCCGCCCACGCAAACGCCGTCCAGTTCGCCGAGCCGCTTCGCGCACCGGCTTCCGATCTCGCAATCCGTGTCGAACGAGCACGCCATCGCCGTCCCGCTCGCCAAAGATAGAGTCACCCAGAACGTGATCCACGCTTTCATGCCGCCTCCTGTCATCGTCGATTTTCGTTGATGTGCGAGTACAGCATAGTTTGGTGGCAAGCATGGTCAAGGACCTTCTGTGATCGCGTCGCTCAAGCGATCAATGGCTTCGGCTATATTTCCAAGATTTTTTGCGACGTAAAATACCGCTTCAGTCAAACTTCCTACCGAACCGCCATCATCTGTCTGCGCGGGCATTGCGTCTATCGGGGTAATGGCGCGAGCAATACGATCAAGGTTCATTGCGACATGTTCTATAACGTCAACCACGTTTGCGGGCTCCATGTTGCTATCGCCAACATTCGGCGAAATAAAACAACACTTCAAGCTGTTCGCGATTTTATCATTCATAGGTTTTTCTCTCATTTGCTAGGCCGGTTTCTCGTCATCGCTTGCGCAAAAACGTAAGGCCGTTCCCATTCGCCAACAGCGGCAATAGAAACCCCGCCTAGAGGAATCCAGCCATCGCGCATCGCTTCGCTCACCTCTCGTTTAAGATCATCTAGGCTTTCTTCAAAAACCACCTTGTATTCAACAAGGTTTGAATTTTTGTCGCTCATTTTGAATATGCTCCATCGAAATTTACAATAAACTCATCTATTTTCGCGGACATTCCATTGCGCTTCAGCTTTTCTAGCTCTTCTGTAGCAACCTCATGACTAAATGTGTATCTGTGTGTTTCTGCCAAAAAAGATATATCGTTAAATCGCACTACACGGAATACCATCAATCCGCCAAAACGGTACAGGCTTTTGATGATTTCAAGGTCTAGTTCTCGCTTTTCACTCATCGTTCATCCTCTTTATCGAGATGATCGTTTCTTCGACGATATCGGCCTCGAAGGTTTCCAGCACCTCGAAGTCTCGATCCTGTATGTATCGGCCATCTGGGCACCCAAAGTGATGGCCGACCGAGATAACTTTGTGTCTCCATCCACGGCCAGACATATCAATTCGCGTTGGTTCATCACGCACATAAAACTCCTGCCCGATCTTGTCGGCGTACCAATACGTGCCTAGATCGGCGCTGATTATCCTGACTCGTTTTATTAGCACAAAAGCTACTCCCCTAGAATCGGCGGGTGTCCGACAAACAAAAACACGGTTCGATTAGCGATCCCTTCTCGCTCAAGCATGTCGGACACTGTTTCGTTTTCGCTGCGCTCGACTCTGCGAATTTTAGGCAGAACGTGCATGTTGCTTCCTGACATCCACGAATTGATGTAGACCGCCGTGTATTTCAATTTATCGGATTGTTCTTGCATCACTGTACGCCTGATTGATAGGTTATGGATGGGTTATGGATGGGTTATGGATGGGTTATGGATGGGTTATGGAGATGACGCGAAAAAGCAAACCTAGCCCGGCTCCCACCCTTTCAGATCGCCAGCCCGCATCCGTCTCGTGCGCTCACCGTACTGAAAAGCGTATGGCACTCCGCGCTCGATATAGCGCCGGACGACCGGAGGAACCGAATCTATCCGCCGCTTCCCTCTTTCGATCTCCATTCTCAATGAGCCGGCCCTCAAAATGTTCCGGGCTGTCGCTGCGCTTACGCCGAGATATTCGGCCACTTCTGCGCATCCGATCAATGAATCAGGATGATTGGTCATTTCTATGCCATGGCATTATCGATAACGGCATAAGCGGCCGGGGCCAGCATGTTGGCCGCGAGCGGCGTGATCGGAGCGGGAATCGGGAGCATCACTCCCACCCCTCTACGCGGAATTTACCGAACACACCGCGAAAAGTGCCCAGCCCTAAAGCCCTTCCGCCTTCTTCAAACAGGTTGATGATTTCCTGTTCCTGAATTTCTCGCGTCGGCCACATCGTAAAATCGAAATCCAATCCCCACGGCAACGGCACTACAGGGCGCTCTTTTGGGTTTGGGATACCCTTGTCGAGCCGCGCGACCGAGCGATGCACGTAACAGCCGCTTTCGGCGTCTTTGTCATCGATGAACCTTCCGAATCGGATCGGCGACCCTTCGCGCATCAGCGGGATGAACGATGGGGCTATTTGCACGAAACTCAGACATGCGTTCGCGATGTCCTTGTACTTGCGCTTGTCCCTCAGTCGTTTCGGCGCGGAATTGGTGTTGTGGGCCGAAAGAAACGACATAATGTTGAGCGCCGGAATCCCAATAACCTTCGAGTCTCCCGGCTGAAAATACAGTTTTTGCCACGGTTCTAGCCTCGTGTCGTTGTTGCCCGCATAGCGGTCGAACATGATTTCGGTGAGTCCGACCAATCGAACTTTTCTTTCGATAATGTCGGTCGGTTTGTTGATTTTTACGCTCATCGCATTCCCCGACAGCCAATAAAACAGTTAAAAACCTTGCCTTGCCTTGCCTTGCCCAGCCGCGCCAGGCCCCGCCACGCCATGCCCAGCCCGGCCGCGCCCAGCCTGGCCCCGCCAGGCCACGCCCCGCCCGGCCGCGCCACGCCCCGCCGCGCCGGGCCACTAAAAAATCAATATCTTATGCCGAATCCGCCACGGTTGTAGCCAGCCCCGCCGGCGTAGTTGTTGCCGCTCAAAAAGGCATGTCGTCGTCAAAATCTCCGGCGACCGCAGGGGATGGAGCTTGCGCGTCCATGCTGGCCCTGTGCGCCGGCGACATGGCGGGCCGCGATGGATTGGCTGGCGTCATCGGCTTTGCCTGATCGGCCGCTTCTTTTCTCCCGTAATCCTTTACCGAATTCTTCGGCGGATAGGCGGGGTCTTTGTTGTCGATGACCAGCTTGCAATAGCCTGTTCTCCCCTCGCAGTCGGCAGCCTCTAAAACGCCAAGCTCGTATTTTGAAAGCAACCCGACGGTTTCCGCGAAATGCCTGAGCTTATAAGCGACCTTTTCCATCAGATAGTCAAACACCTTCGTGGTGTCGCCGTCGTTGCCGTAAACCATGATCTTGAGTTCGATCATCTCGTTCCCGGCTTTGCTGATTTTGTCGGCCGCAGAAATCACCTCAAACGGGTATATTCCGGCCGGGAAAAGGGTGTCGGACACCACTTCCGCTTCTGATTTCGGGGTGAATCTCATTGCACTTTTCCTTTTAGCCAATCGATCATTTTATCGGCCTGTTCGGCCGATAGCTCTTTCACGCTGTCCGCATTCGCTTTCGTCAAGACCCGTTCTATTTCTTTTTCCGGTATCTTCAAGACCGAAAGCAAGCGATCAATTTCGGAGATTTGCTCTTTGGTCGCCAGCGTGATAGGCACGCTAGAGCGCTCGATGAAGTCTTTGCCGTAACGAGTCGCAAACTCGGAATAATCGGCATTGAATGATTCACCCTCCGGGAATCCGGTAAGGCGCGACTTTTTCACCACACAAACCCTCTGTGGACCTCTCTTTTCCAGCCTAAGCGTAAGGTCAAGCTCGTAAATCAGTTTGTCCCACACGTCGGCCATAACGCCGATTTCTTCGCGCTGTCCCGTTTTTTGGTTGACGCCCCATTCGGTCGATTCGTGGGCCTCGAACAGGACGTTCATGTCGAGCCGGCTGACCCACATCAACAAACGGCGCATCGACGAAACCGCCGGCTTTTTGCTCGCGCCAAAAGCGTCTTTTTCGCCGAGCCGGGCCTGCTCCAACGCGATGGCGTGCTGATAGAGCTTCGTGATCGAGCCTATCGCCAGGGTTTTGTAGGGGTGGCGCTCGGTGGCGAGGGCCTCGACTTGTCCAATGACCGCCGCGAAATCGAGCGCGCCGTCTTCAACCCCGAAGTAAGCGCCGCCGCTCGCCTCAAGCTTGGTTTGATAGTGCGCCAAACGCGCGCCGCCCTCGCAATCGATGTAATACGGCGCCGGAAAATCCATACTTAGCCACGTTTTCCCGACGCCCGATTTTGCGAACGTCATCATCTTGATTTTCCCAGGACTGACTTGCGCCGGTTGCTTTCCCTTCAGCTTGCTCATGTCTTCTTCCTATTTGTAGTGGGTAGGACTCGGCGGAATCGTCCGCTTGACCATGGCGGTCAGCAGGCGGATTTCGGCTTGCAGTTTTACAAGTTCATCGATCACTGCGTCCTGTTTGGGGTCACGGCGCTTGCGCGCCGGAGCGCGAAACTTTACAATGTTCGTCTTCATCGCTTTCTCGTCTTAGTTTGTCGAGCGCCGCCCAGTGTCAGCCGGGCGGCGTTTTCATTGGGCGGTAAACACCGCCCCGTCAATCTGGCTGTGATACGCGCTTTCGCCGCACAGCGACGAATCGCGCTCGAATTGCTGCAACCAAAACAGCCATGGCATCAGCGTTGCCCCCCTATCAGCCTTGAAACGGCCGAAGTTATCCTATCCAAAAGTGGCTTGCGCTCCTCGCGATGGATTTTTGGCTGTATTGGCGTCACGTCGCGCACGGCCTGCTTCTCGTTTCCACCGAGATTGAGAGCATCCCGCATCATTCCGGCCGGCCGCTTCATACCCATTTGCTTTCCTTTGTCCTGACGCGAACGAACTCCCCGAACCGAGCCACGAACTTCTTGCGCGCTTCGGGGCGATCTTGCGCGATGATGTTGTGCTGGATGGTTGAACCGTCCGGCGAAATGCCGGTGACAAGATAGCCTTTGGCCGGCACTGCTTTCGACAGCCCGCGCCCGGTGTTGAAATACGGACTATTGTTAGAAATCACGCCGCTTTCCTCTTGGCTTCATAGAGATACTTCAGATATTCGGAAATCTCCTCTTCCCACGCTGCCCGAGAAACAAAATCGGTCACGTCTAGGAAGATGACTTTTCGGCCGCGATGCGGCTCCCCGTTCCGGTCGTACCAGACATCCGTGTCTTTTTCGGAAACAACTTTTGCGGCTCGTACCGCGTGTACGGTCAAGCGACCGTCGAACATCTCGTAATCAACTTCGGCCTCGTACTCCTTTCCGCCGATTTCAATCGATCCGGCCGTGTATAGCATTGCGGCATCCTCTTCGATTTGGCTGGATTTCATCTTTTCTGCCTTCTTTTCTCTATCGTCCAGTTGCCGTAGCCGTAGCCGTTGCCGTAGCCGTAGCCGTTGCCGTTGCCGTAGCCGTCGCCGTAGCCGTAGCCGTCGCCGTAGCCGTAGCCTGCCGGATACATCACATACCCCATTCGTCGGCGACCGGGATTCGGAAAATCTCTGAGCCGACAGGAATATCCACGTCGGCTATTTTCCTGATGTCCGCATTGCTCGGGTCTTCGATCACCTTCGCAAAGCCGACCGATTCCCACCTGAACACCCATACCGCTCGGCGGATATGAATCCGCCCGTTCGATTCGGTCACGTCTCCCGCGAAAATCCATCCGCGATCGACGACCACGACGGCGCGATTGCCATTCGCGCGAACCGGCGCGTACTCGACCCCATCTATCACCACATTCATGTTCGTCTCCGAAAAAGCCCCTCCCCGTCGCGGGGAGGGGAACAACCACCAAAGGAGGATGTCGGCCCGCCGCCACCTTGCTGTATTACGGGTTATGAGCAACTATAGTGCTCAATCCGGCGACAGTCAAGCGGTTTGCACAATAAACTTGCTCAAGCTAGAATTGTATGGCTGGCTGGCTGGCTGGAGGAGCTTGTTACTAAAAAATCGTGGAGATAAAAAATGGCCCCAAAAGAACGACTTAAGAGAGAGCTAGAAGCGAGAGCCGCGCTGCTGGCGGCATACGCGCACGCAAAAAAAGCCGCGCTGCTAGCGGCTTTTTTTCTTGGGACGGTGGTAGGAGCTAGTCTCTTTTCGCTGATCCGATAAGCGAAATCAAGCTTTTGATGTATGTCGGCAAGTCCCACGGCTTGCCGCCGTCCTGCAATTTGCAGTACGCGAGATTTACCAGTTTTGCAGCTACCGCAGGATCAACGTGCCCGAGCGTCTCCGCTATCACGTCGTTCGCGACTCGTATAGCGACTTCCATCATTGCATCGTCCGGCCGGTCGCTGTCACCAGCAACCAGCTTCGCGTAATCGACTCCGAGCAAGCCGGCGATCCGCTTCGCTTCCGCTTCGCCCGGCCATACGCCATGGCACCACGACGAAAGGGTCGTCTGTTTTACTTTCAAAGAGATAGCTGCTTTTCGCTGGCTATCGAACCGCCGATCTATGATCTTTTCAAGGCTTCTTCCCCACGACGGGTTTGTGGGATTTTTCGGCTTTGGCATCGTTGCATGTATCATAATAATTGCATTTATCGAATTATAAATCATGAGCAATAATTTTGCACTATATCTGCGCTTGTTTTTTTGTCAATAATGAGCAATCATAGTGCTCATGAGCGACAAAAATACGGTAAAAGAAGTGATCGTGGCGGCTGGCGGGTTCGCGGCGGTCGCGCGTCGGCTCGGCGCAAACCGGCCTGAGACGGTCCGCTGGTGGGCCGTAAAAAACCGCGTTCCGCCGAGATGGATACCCAAGCTTGCCGCAGTTGTCGGCAAGCCGCCCGAATTTTTTTGGCGTCTGTACAACGAGGACGCGCCATGATCTCCTCTGCCCAGCATCGCATCCCGCCGATTTCCGGGCTTCCCGTCGCGCATCGCGGCGGGCTTTGTCTTTCTGCGTTTTTGGTCAGAAAGGTGATCGAGCGGCTGGATCGCTACCCGCTACCCCGCTTCGACCGCCATCCGACCCGCAGCGAAAAATGACCGAAAACAAAGATTCAAGTCGGCCCGCAACAGGCCGCTGCATCTCGTGCGAATCCAAGATTGAGATGCTGGACTCGCATCCGCCAGGAGCGCCGATCATATGCCACAAATGCGGGCGAGAGATGCGGCAGTGGCAGGCTGTCGTGAAAGGCCTCAGTCACGGAGTTTTCAAACCGTGAACAAAACAGAGAAAAAAGAAACCCTTGAGGAAAGGGTTGACTTGGTTCTTGGTGTTTTGAAATCGGCCGAAACCGCGAAGCTCGCGGAAATAGAAAATCGCACCGGGCTGTCCAGATTTGTCTGTATCGGGGTGCTTAAATACCTGAAAAGAACGGGCATGGCGCACAACAAACAGATGTGGACAAAGCAAGGAAACAGCTACCAGATGTGGTCTATTTATCCGATAGAGCGAAAACCAAGCAGAGAAGAAATCAGGAAAAAATACATAACGCAAGAGGATTTAGAATGGATGAAATACTACAAAACGCCGAGAGAAAAGCGGCGCAACATGCAAAAGCCTGGCGGTTGACATGAAAAAGAAATCTACACAAAAACTGTCCGATATCGTCCACATGATGTCTCAGAACATGACGGCGATTTGCAGGAGCTTCAGCGTCGGCGGACCTCTGCTGAAAACGTCGAAATCGGATGAGGTGACATGTCCGAAGTGTTTGAAGATGATCGACAGCCAGAAGGTGAGTGAACGATGAGCGACGACATGATATTGGGTTCTGATCTATGCCCGTCAAAGACTGGACGAAATACCCGAAAAACTGGAAACAGATCAGCCGAAATACCCGCGAGCAAGCCGGATGGAGATGCGAGGGAAGCCCGAAATACCCGGACTGCCGGGCCGAAAACGGACAGCCTCACCCCGTCACCGGGAGCCGAGTCGTGCTTACCGTCGCACACCTCGACCACGACCCGGAAAACTGCGACCCCGGAAACCTCAAAGCCTTGTGCCAAAGGTGCCATCTTGCATACGACGCCGACCACCACGCCGAAACCCGGAAGCGGACAAGATTTGCAAAACAAGGATTTTTCGATGGGATTTAGCTTAGTTGCTTCTTATGCCAAAGAGTATCCGTATGGCGATGAATCTTTATACAAAGATTGTATCTGCGAAGTTATGATGCAAGATGGATGGAACATAAAAAAAGAAGTCCGCACAGAATTTGGAATCGCTGATTTGGTGGCGCGGCGAGACATGGAAACCTGGGTAATGGAAGCAAAAATATCAAATGATAATAATTCAATAGCTCACGCTTGCGGGCAATTATTGTTTTATACGGCAGCGATACCATTTACAAAACGAATTATAGCAACACCTCATAGACTGCCATCGTTTTCTCTGTACAAAGCTATGTGTCTAAATGGCATAGAGCCGTTTGAGTTTACAGATTATTATTTTCCCGCAAAGCGTTTGTTTGATAAAAAATCTCTTTTGAAGCGACATCGCAATATGATCGAGGAATCAATGATTGCGATGAAGGAATTAATGCTGTTCCTATCCGACGAAGAGCCGATCCAGGACGCCGATACCGTCAAGCGATGGATGGCATTGGCGGGAATGTGCGATGACGCCAAAAACGCCATTGAATCGATGTTCGGAAAATCGCAAAGGCTGGTGGTCGTCAGGAACGACGCAGCATGACCCCATCCCGGTCCGCCCTGCTGCACGCCGTTGCATCCAGCATGTTTTATCTTCCGAAAAGCGAAGAAGACGAAAAGGGATGCGCCGAACTGGCCGAGCTTGGCTATATCAGCAAAATCGCGCAAGGCCATCTGTACGGCTATTGCGTGGTGCTGAAGGGAACGATTTATCTGCGAAAAAAATACGGGTACGAGTGAGATGACTGTAGACGAAGCGATCAATCAAATCATGACGTGCGCGAGCGATGTGCATTGCAAGCGCGAGGAAGCCTGTTTTGTGCTCGCTCAGCACGCGAAATCGCAGCTCGAACGAGAGCGAACAGCGATGGCGATAGAGTTACCAGACCCAGACACGATAGCGCATTACGCGCCGTGCTGGGATAGCAGGGGTATCGACTGGAGCGCAGCGTGATGACTAGAGCGGAAGAATTGGCAGAACCCCATTGGGGCTATATCAGGGGGCTGATGGAATCGACAGGGGTTGACCAGAAAATTATTGATGCGTGCGCGTATGTTTACATAACCGCCTTTATCCACGGCTACAAGCACGCGCTAGAAGATATTAGAGACGAACAGCGCATTTCATCCGCTTTCTCTTTAGAGGGCGGGCTAGGCGAAAAATGAAATGTCCAAGATGTTCCTGCGACTTCCAAATCACCGCAAAAGACCTGAACGACGAAATGTTCTGCTTTGTCGTCAAATACCAAGGCGATTTTATTGACGCTAAAATGGCGGGAGGAGTCATCACGAATATGGACGCGCTACTCAAAGCAAGCGCGAACGTGCCGGCAAAAGTTATGTTGCAATCGATGGAGCAGAATCGCGGAGAAACCAAATTCTGGTTCTTGGTGGTGCCCGTCGAGGATGGAGAGCCGTGAGCGCGCAATCCGTCATTCCACCAGAAATGCCGCCCGACTGGCTTAGGCTGATCGCCATCCTGGCGTGGGCAAAGCGCAACCCGAGCGCCGAATTTTACGATCTGCTGCTCGCCCTGCCGCGAATAGATCATCTCGTTGAGCGGGCGAAGGAGGGCCAGAAATGACGATGCCGTGGATCAAATCCCCACGGTGCGAAACGTGTCAGCACTGGCAGCCTGGCGATGACAGCGGGCACGCGCTCGCTGGCAGGTGTTTGCACGGCCAAGGGATCGTCGGAAATGTCGTAAAAAACATGGTCACGCGCAATACCGCGTGGTGCAGATACTGGAAAAACGAATCGAGCGAATTGATAGGTCTGGCAAATGAAAAACATCATCTCTCTCGAAGCGAAACGGAAAGAAAAGAACAAACCGTTTCGCGATAAGCTCGACCTGTTGTCCGCTGCGGTTGCGGATGAAAGGCTATCAAGGAAAGACATCCGCCATTTGATCGAGTTTGTTTCCATGACCATCGAAAGAAACAGACCATTCAACGAATATATTGAAGACAAAAACAAGCGGGCTCTAATAGCAAGGCTTATAGATTATGGATACCTGGAAAAAACCGACCCTTTCGACTGGATCGTAGAAGAAGCTTTTTTAGGGTTTTCCGTTGGAGATTCGCTTGGATGGTTTCAAGAAATCAGAGTGAAGCGGGGCGGAAATGAGTAAGAATTTTTGGTTTCGCATGTATGCCGAAGCGGTCGATGACGACAAGCTGAGACTGCTGGCTTTCGAGGATCGCTGGCATTTCGTGGCGATCCTTTGCTGCAAGACCCAAGGCGTTTTGGACTGCCATCCCGATACGCTCGAAAGGCGCGTTGCTGTAAAACTAGGGTTGCAATTACGCGATTCAGACGAGGTTAAACGTAGGCTTATGGAGGTTGGGCTTATCGATGAAAAATGGCAACCAGTAAACTGGGAAAAGCGCCAGCCCCCTTCAGACAACGACCCAACCAACGCTGAGCGCCAGCGCCGACACCGAGACAAAAAACGGAAAGAAAAAGAAGAAAAAACAGAAAAATCAATCGAATCGAAATCAGTAACGAAAAGTAACGCCGTTACTGTAACGAAAATAACGCCGCTAGAATTAGAATTAGAGTTAGAGAAAGAGACAGAAAAGAAGGCGGTGGTGGTGGATTGTTCTGCACCTTCCGCGCGTGCGCGCGAAGCGCCAAAACCAACCGCCGCCACCGCCACCACCGATTTTTCGGCCGACGACGTGGCCCGAATCTACGAGGAGGTCTGCCCGACTTTGCCGAGATGCAACATCGAAGTCGCGCTAGAAGCTCGCTCGCACATCGATTTTTTGCTTTCTGCCAAAAAGCCGGGGAGAAATCCTGAAAAATGGCGCTCTTTTTTCAGGTTCGTCACCGATAGCGATTACCTGATGGAAAGAAAAAACGGGAAAAACGGAACACCTTTCAGATGCGATCTGTTTTGGCTGGTTAACCCTAACAACTTCGCGAAGGTTTGCAGCGGAAAATACCACGACGGAGCTAACTATGGCTGAGCAAGCCATCGCCAGCATGGAAGCCGAAATGTCGGTGATCGGCGGGCTGCTCGTTTCGCCGGTCTCGTTCGGAGAAGTGGCGGCAATCGTTTCCGCAGGAGATTTCTCCGCCGAATTGCATCGCCGGATATTCGGCGCCATGTCGGCAATGGATGCTGCCGGACAGCCGATAGACGTTCTCACTGTCGCCGAATGGATGGAAGCGCGCGGGACGCTTCGAGATGGCGATTGGGCGCATATCGCGACAGCCCAACGGGACACGCCGAGCGCCGCGAACGTGCTGGCTTACGCGAGAATCGTGAGGGACAGGGCGAGACGCAGAGAGCTATTGCAGCTAGGGGCGGATTTGCAGCGATGGGCGTTGCGGGACGACGCCGAAACGGCGATGGCCAATCTGAGAGCCGCGATTGACGCCGTGGCAGATAGAGCGGGAACGGAATCGGGGCTCGTTCCGATCAAATCGCTGCTGTCCGGCGTGGTCGAGGAAATCGACAAGCGCCAAAATGGCATTTCGCCGAAAGGGACACAAACCGGGCTGACCGATTTCGATGCGCTGATCGGCGGATTGAAGCCTGGGCTTCTGTACCTGATAAACGGCCGGCCCGGAATGGGAAAGAGCGTTTTTGGATTGCAAATCGCCGAGCGCGTTGTCGCTAATGGCGGGGTGGCATCTTATTTCACTGCCGAAATGCCGAACGCCGAGCAGGTTGAAAGGCTCGTCGCAAACGTCGGGCGCGTGCCGCTCGGAAGATTGCGGGACGGCGATTTGTCGGAAGACGACTGGAGCCGATTGACTTCTGCGGTCGGGCGATTGAGCGATGCGAGGCTTTGGCTCGACGAAACCGGATCGCCGCTGTTGTCCGACTTGCTGTCGAAAGCCAGGAGACTAAAGCGGCGTGAGGGGAAAATGGATTTGGTCGTCGTCGATCACGCCGGACTGGTCGAGGCCGGTGGAGAAAACAGACAGCAAGCGCAATCGGTCGTCGCGAGATCGCTAAAGGGATTGGCCAAAGAGATGTCGTGCCCGGTTTTGGCGCTGGTCCAGCTTTCTCGGAAGCTAGAAGAGCGAAACGACAAGCGCCCGATTCTTTCCGATCTGCGCGATTCGGGAGAATGGGAGCAATCGGGCGATGTGGTCGCGATGCTGTATCGCGACGAGATTTACAACCCGGACAGCCCGGACAAGGGTTGCGCCGAGCTTCTAGTCAGAAAACAGCGCGGCGGGGAAACCGGGATTGTCCCACTGCTTTTTTCCGGGCAATACGCCCGTTTCGAGTCAATGTCATGCGGGTTGCCGTCATGGCGAGCCCCGCAAAAGCCAAGAGCAAGGGGGATCGATTTGTGAACTCATACCTTCTCACCATGACCGCCCATCAAACGATTTCAGGACCTTGGCGAGATCCGAAAACGATCAAGCCTATCGCCGTTTGCCCGACCTGCAAAATGCCGACGAGCCGGCGCGTTTCGCCGGCGGATGACGGTTTCATAGTCGAGAAGCACAGATGCTTCGTTCACGGCGACGTGATCCCGGTTCTCAGCGCCGTCTGCAACGCGCCTGATTTGAGCGTCGCGTGATCCGCATCGCGCTCCGACACGTCCGATGCTCGGATTGCGCGCACGGATCGCCCGCGACTCCCGGCGATCCGTGGTCGTGGCACTCGTGCGCGGCGGGGACGTTGGGCGCATTTGGCATGGCGAGGCACCCGTGCGAGCGACACGCGCCAAAACCAGCGCAGGAAGCCCTACAGCGAGACGGATCGAGCGACCCGCCACCCAACCATTCCAGCGCTTCAAAAATCGCTCAGAACGCAACAGGGAGCGATTTAGAGGCATCGGCGAAAGGAGGCTACGGGTGATCGTCGAATTTTTCGCGTCCGGAACCCCTGCGCCGCAGGGCAGCAAGCGCCATGTCGGGCGCGGGATCATGATCGAGTCGTCGCGAAAAGTCCGGCCCTGGCGGGCGGCTGTCGTCGCGGCGGCTGTGGCCTCGCTGATGGTCGGCAGCAGCCTCGCCGGACAGGCTGCGGCGGTCGGCACCGTGACCGGCGCACTGGGGGTCGGCATGGACCTGGACGCGGACGCGCAAGCACGAACGAGCGCAACCGCCGCAACTGGCGTCAGCACGGACCTGTCTGGTCAAGCGCGGGTAACATCCGAGGCGACTGGCACGCTGCGCAGCATCGCGACGGTGACGGGCGGCATCACCTATGCGGTCAACCTGTCCACTGGAGCGGTGACCAATCTGCTCAATTTCGACTTCGAGCGACTGGTGACGGCGCATGGCGGCACGCTGTACGGCCTGAAAGCAGGCACCCTGTACGCCGTCGGCGGCGACGCGGACCCCGGCGTGGTGACTATCACGGCAACGCTGCGATTCGCGCCGTTCGCCTACGGCAACATCGGCCAGAAACGGCTGGAGACCGTCTACCTGTACACTCGTGAACTGAACGGCCTAACGGTGACACCGATCTACGATGAAACAACCGGAATCGCTTACACCACGATTCCGCTCGACCGTGACGGGATGCGCGCCAGTCGGGCGCACGTAGGGCGCGGAAACGCTTGGCACACGCTGGGCTTTGTCGTCGCCAATCGCGACGGCGGCAAGCTCGACGTGGGCGGAATCGAACCCGTTGTATCCAATCTCAGCAGGAAACGCCGCTAATGTCCTACGATAACGTCGTCAATCAGATCAACACCACACAAAGCATGGCACGCTCGCTCGCGCAGTCCGCCGTGTCGGCCACCAACAGCCTTGTCTCTCAGGCGGTCGGCACGCTGACCGGTTACACACCTGACTTCCCACAAGACCCGCTGACCGCCGTGGCACGCGGGGTGAGCGTGGGCGGGACTGATTTCGTGCCGACCCAAAAACCGCCCAACTTCCCGACCATCCGCACGGCACAGGACGTGCAGATGGGCGAGCTGGGGCACATCGACACCATCGATGACGAGTTTGACGAGACGGCGCCGAACGTGACCGTCCCCGCGTTCTCGTTCGCCGAGCCGACCGCGCTGACCCCGTTCACCAAAACGGCGCCATCGGTGGATTCGGCAGTGACGGTGCCCGATTCGCCGACCATCGATTACCCCAATCTGCCGGCCCTGCTCGCCATCGATACCGACATCGAACTGCAAGACCTCGTGATCCCGCCCCTGGCCATCACAATGCCCAGCTACAATAACCTGCTGGCCGATACCTTCGTCGCCCAGTTCGCGGTCGGGCAGTCCGCCGTCCCCAACCCGGATGATTACGGCACCAGCCTGATGGCGCGGTTCTTCCCGGAGTGGCTGGCGACGGTGCAGCAGATGGAGCAGCGCATCAACGGGGTGCTCGCCGGCTCGCAAACGGCGCTGACCGATACCTTCGACGCGCGGTTGTACGAGCAGATGCGGTCACGGATGCGCGAGGAGAGCGACACCGCGACTGCCGTGCTGGACCAGCAAACCAAGGCAACCGGCTGGGACTTGCCCGGCGCTGCGCGCGCGGCCGGAGCGAAGCGCATCCAGCAGGAAGCGTCCAAGGCACTGCAAGCGGCGGCGCTGGAAGTCTACACCAAGCGAGCCGAACGCGAGGTGCAGCACCTCCAGTACGTGCTGGGGCAGGCGCTCCCGCTGCATCAAGCGGCCGTCGCCACCTTCTCGGCCGCGTTCGATATGAGCATGAAGCAGTTCGACGGCGCGATGCAGTACGCCGATACGGCGATGAAGTTCGCGGTGACGGTCTACCAGTTGAAACAGCGCGACTACGAGCTGGCCCAAGCCCTGGTGGACAAGCAGATCGCCATCTTTCAAGCCCTGCTGGACGCCGAGCTCGCCAAGCTGAAGGTGACGGAAGCGCGATTGACGGTCGAAAAGCTCAAGATCGACGTGAACCAGCAGCAGGTGCAACTGTACACCGCGCAACTGGAGGCGCAGCGCACCAAGGTCGGAATTTTCCAAGCGCAGATCGACGCGTTAAGAGCCGAGATCGAGGCGCGCAAGCTCCCGCTCGACGTGTTCGAGTCGGAGGTGCGAGCCTTCGCGGCGCTGGCTGGCGCCAAGCGGGACGAGTACGCGCTGGTGGACGCCAAGATTCGCGCCGACGAGGGCAAGCTGAAGGGGCAACTCGCGAAGCTGGAGGTCTACAAGACCAAAGCCGACGTGTTTTCTACGGTCGTCGGTGCGCAGGCGAAAAAAATTGACGGCCAGATTCAGCGCAACCAGCAAATCCTCAAGGAGTTCGAGATCAAGCAGGGCGCCGAGGTGGACCTGACCAAGATCGACGCAATGGTCGCAGAGAACGCGCTGGATGCCTACAAGGCGATGGCCGAAGTTTACATAGCGGAATCGAAGCAGAAGCTGGAAGCGGCCCGGCTGGACTTTGAAGAAACGCTGGAGAACAGCAAGCTCGAAGTGCGTGAACGCGAGTTCGAGTTCGAGCGCGAATTTAAAAACCTTGAAATAGAGATGACTCGCGTGAGGGCTATTGCCGAGATGCAGCTTTCTGCCGCGCAAGTACAGGGGCAACAGGCATCAGCGGCACTGAGTATCATGAACACAATGGCCGAGCTGTCGGCCCAGGCGAGCGCGTAAAGATCGGCAGCGTGCGCCGAGCAGTGCTATAGAGAGTGCTACGGCCGAAAAACAAAAAGGCTTGTAGCGATGCAAGCCTTTGATTTGTACTGCGAATCAAATAGGCCTGTCCGCAAGACCGAATGATTCTGGATCATGTAGCGCAAGGTGCGGTTGCCGAGCAAGCGAACGCCGTCCAGCTCGCCGCCGCGTCGCAGCATCTGGGTGAAGCGATGGTAATCGGCGGCGGTCGAAACCAGGCCATCGCCGCCCAGACAAGCGGCGGGGCGCTGGCGCCCGATCCGATTCATGGCGTCGTTGCGAACCGCCCGCAAGGTGTCGGGCTGCGGCGAATAGAGGGCGGCCAGCCGGTCGGCGTCCGCCTCGGGCACCCAGAAGCGGGTGTCGCGCATCCCCAAAGGCGCGAAGATTCGCTCGGCGAAAAACCGGTCGAGGCTGGTGCCGGAGACGATTTCGATCACGCGGCCCAGCACGTCGCTCGCCACCGAGTAATTCCATTCGCTGCCCGGCTGGAACAGCAAGGGCAACCTGGCCCAGGCGTCGCAGCAGGCGGCGAGGTCCATGCCCTCCGGCGGCCCCCACTCGAAGCCGGCGGCCCGATAGAGGGCGTCCACGGGATGGGCGTGATGGAAACCGTAGGTGAGGCCGGCCGTGTGAGTGAGCAGATGCCAGAGGCGGATCGGCTCGCGGGCGGGCTCGGTGACCGGCTTCAGCGCCGACCCGCCACGGTAGACGCGGGTCTCGCCGAACGCCGGGATGAAGCGGCTGACCGGATCCTTCAGCTCGAAAGCGCCTTCCTCGTACAGCATCATCGCGGCCACGGCGGTGATGGGTTTGGTCATGGAGTAAATGCGGAACAGGGTGTCCGGCTCGACGGGCGCCCCCGATTCCACATCCCGCCGACCGCACATGCCGAGATGGACGATCTTGCCGGCCCGGCTCACCAGAACCAGCCAGCCGGGCAGCCGCCCGTCGTCCACGTAGCGGGCGAAGTGCGAGTCGATCCGGCCGAGCCGCTCGGCGTCGAAGCCGACTTCGCCGGGCTCCACTTCCACTTTCAGTTCAAGCATGGCTTGGCCTCGTGTCGATTCCTTGGGATAGTGTACGTCAGCGCGCTGCTCGGCATAGCCCCTTAACCGGTCGCGAGGCGACGAGCGCGGTCGGCGCGGCCCGCGCAAAGAAACAAAACGGTCGGCTATGGTCCACTCTTATCGGAGATTCTCGCTCGAAACCGCCGGAGTTCACCGATGCCGACCCCATCCGACAAACCGCTGCGCGACCGCGTGAAATTGCTGGGCCAACTGCTGGGCGAAACCCTGCGCGACCGGGAAGGTCGCCCCGTGCTCGACGCCGTCGAAACCCTGCGCAAGGGTTTCATCGAGCTGCGCGGCCGACCCGAGCCCGCCCCGGACCTGCGCGAGCGCCTGCTGCGCTTCATTGCCGCCCTCAACCCGGACATGATCAGCCACGTCGTCCGGGCTTTCAACGCCTACTTCAATCTCGCCAACATCGCCGAGGAAAATTACCAGCATCTGTCGCGCCGCGAGCAGGTGCGGCGCGGCAAACCGCTGTGGCGGGGTTCCTTCGACGAGACCTTGCGCGCGTTGCGCGCCGACGGCGTCGATGCCGCCCGGTTGCAGACCTTGCTCGATCAGCTTTGCTTCACGCCGGTGTTTACCGCCCACCCCACCGAAGCCAAGCGCCGGGTCCTGCTGGGCGCGCAGCGGCGGGTGTTCGTGACCACCGGCAAGCTGGACAATCCGGCGCTCAACCGCTACCAGCGCGCCGAGGTGGTCGAGGAGCTGCGCAGCCAGATTCAAATCCTGTGGCAAACCGACGAGGTGCGCAGCTTCAAGCCGCAGGTGCGCGACGAGATCAAGAACGGCCTGTACTATTTCCGCGAATCCATTTTCCAGGCGTTGCCGACGCTGTACCGCAACCTGGAGCGGGCGCTGAACGCCGTCTATGGCGACCAGGGCGGCAAGGCGGCGATCCGCATTCCCTGCCTGCTGCGGTTCGGTTCGTGGAT
>ERZ761602.3786-NODE-3786-length-20668-cov-15.821132_pt1 | contig 20668 bp, 21 predicted proteins | sample MGYA00512165_ERZ761602 | MGnify/ENA primary metagenome ERZ761602 (study PRJEB28899, sample SAMN02445085) | bioreactor sludge metagenome | biome: EBPR sludge; isolation source: Thorneside wastewater treatment plant | place: Australia: Brisbane, Thorneside...
TCAAGAATCCACAAATATAAATCGCTTTCGCTTTTGTTGGGGAAATCTTTTAACACGTCGCTTTTGCGAATGACTTCGATGATGGGCATGTACACAGTGTCGTACCAAGATTCGATGGCTTCTTGGTCTGTAATATCACGTTTTAAGTTGATGCCCATAAAATATTTATGAACAGCAATGTGTTCAAGCATTCTATCAAAGCCATCAGGAATGTTGAGAAAGATGTTTGACTCGGGGCGAAGTTTATCAAGGGATGTGCGTTCAAGAAAATTTATTTTAGAGCCGAGTATTTCAAGGTCTTCGGGTTGAATATCAGCTGAGATGTTGATGCGTGAAGCACATTCACGCACTTCGGCTTCGATATATTCTGTGCCTTGTTCTCGCGCTACCGATACGCGATGATGACCATCCACGACAAAGTAAATTTGTGCAACTTTGTATAACACCACAGGTGGTAAGTGAACATCTTGATAAAAAGCGCGGTCAACTTTTTGCCAACGGCTTGCGAGTTGGTCTTCTTTGGGTAAAAAGGCGCGGTCAAATTCATGGTAGCGATTCAAACTACCGACAATATCTGCCACGCGGACTGTTTTTACACCACGATAAATAGGACCGCCGATGTGAAGTTTTTCTTTAATTTCATCATACGACAGTAAATTGTTTTTCTTGCCTGAAATGACAGAAAATACTTGATTGATAAATGATTTGAAGCGTGCACGACTAAAATCTGATTTCACACGTTCGTTGAGAATTTCGTTGGACATTTCTAACTCACTTTACCTTTTCTATGAAACAAACGGGTTGCATTTTCTCACAGTTTATATAAAAAACAGTTTGCATTTTCTCACAGTTTATATAAAAAACAGTTTGCATTTTGCTAAAATTTTATTAACTTATTTTATTCTAAACTGCTCGCTTCAAAAGCCTACCCATTTGGGTGATATATCTAATCTATTTCTATTGTTTTATAAGGATATACATTGATAATTTTTGTTTTTTCATAAACACTTTCAGATTCAGAAATGTTGTTGCGATAAAAATGTGTATGTCCATGAAACATATAACGTGGCTTAGCAATTTTGATTAACCAATTCAAGGCTTTGAAACCTTGATGTGCTTGGTCTGAGTCATCGTGAATTCCAAAAGCAGGGGAGTGCGTTATCAAAATATCCAATGCTCGCCCTTTGATGATTCGATTCAATAACAAAGTCGGCAACATGCGAAAAACCCGCCAATACGCATCGCTTTGTGAATATTGATTGACAGCATTCGGTTGGTAACAAGTTGAACCGCCAAAACCGCCGATAATGTAATTTTTGTAGGTAGCAAATCGCAAGTCTAAGTTTGAGCCGCCTTCAGCACGTGAGCGTACATCTAGCGGATTAAATTCAGGGTCATGGTTGCCGGGTACATAATACAAAGGCACACATAAAACAGTCACTAAATATTCTAAATAGTTGTAAGGCAGGTCGCCACAACCGAGAATTAACTCCACATCTTCAAAATGCCCGTTTGTTGCCAAACCGTAAACACGCTCTACAATTTGGTCGCTTACCGCTAAAATCTTCACAAGTCAAATTGTGCCGTAGAATGCCTTTCCCTGCAAGGCTTTTCCCTACAGATTTGCAACATTTCGGTATTTGCAATTCCCCTCTATGCACCTTATAATTCATTATTAATTAGGAATTAACACGGATGGAAACCAAACACATCACCACCCCATTTGGCGGCGACGATAAAGGCTCTGGCAAGCCTCGTCAGCAGTTAAGCTCTGGGGCAACATTAGTTAACCGTTATAGCATTCAAGATGTTATCGGTGTGGGTGGCATGGGTTCAGTTTATCGTGCACGTGATTTGCATTTTCCTAATGTCGTTAAATTAGTAGCCGTCAAAGAAATGATAAACATGGCACCAGACCCATTGGTGCGTCAGACCATCGTCCAAAACTTTGAACGTGAAGCAAATTTATTAGCCACACTCAATCATCCTTCTATTCCAAGAATTTATGATTATTTTTCACATGACGATCGCTCGTATTTGGTTTTGGAATTTATTCACGGCAAAGACCTTGAAACCGTGATTAGTGATGCCAACGGATTTTTGCCCGAAGACCAAGTCATCAGTTGGGCGATTCAGTTATGTGATGTGCTGGCATATTTACACAGTCAGAAACCTGATGCGATTATCTTCCGCGATATGAAACCGTCGAACGTGATGATTAATCATAATGGCGATGTCATGCTCGTAGATTTTGGAATCGCAAAGACTTTTCAAACTGGGCAAAAAGGTACGATGATAGGAACAGAAGGATATTCTCCGCCTGAGCAGTATCGTGGGGAAGCCACGCCTCTTGCTGACATTTATTCTTTGGGTGCCGCACTTCATCATGCCATTACCCGACGCGACCCTCGTTTAGAGCCGCCGTTTTCTTTTGCAGAAAGACCCATCCGCAGAATTAATCAAAATGTTTCGGTTGAGTTTGAAGCGGTCGTGAATACTGCTTTGCAATACAACCCCGGCGACCGTTTTCCAAATGCCGAGGCAATGAAAGATGCGTTGATGAACGTTGCCCGCAAAACAGGGGCATTATCAAAAATTGCCGCCGCCCTACCTGCCGCTACTACTGGAACAGGCATTAAACCTTTATGGGATTTCAAATGTGAAGATGAGATTCGCGGCACACCAGCCGTTCATCAAGGCACTGTGTATGTAGGTTGTTACGATAACAATTTATATGCTATCAATGCCGCCGATGGAAAATTTCAATGGAAATACCCATCTGATGGTGGCATCGTGTCTCGTCCTGTTGTGCATGATGGCAATATTTACTTTTGTTCAGAAGACCAACGCTTACATGTTGTCAGTGCGCGCACAGGCAAAGTAGTGTGGACGTATTACACTGAAGGAAAAATTTATTCATCGCCAAGAATTGCGGATGGTCATATCTTCTTCGGTTCAGAAGACCAAGACCTACATGCCGTCAATGCTACCAGTGGGCGTGCCGCATGGAAGTTCTCTACCGATGCACCCATTCATTCCACGCCGTTAATTTATAATGAATTGATTTATTTCGGCACAGAGTCTGGTTCATTTTACGCATTAGATTTTCGCGGTACATTGAAATGGCGTTTCTCTGCCAAACGTAGCATCACATCATCGCCGATTATTAAAGGTCAAGCCGTTTACTTCGCTTCATTAGATGGAACACTCTATGCCTTAGATGCCAAAAGTGGCTGGGCAATTTGGAAATTCCGCCTCGGCAAAGGGACAGTCTCTTCACCCACATTAGCCGACGATTATATTTTCATCGGTGCCTCAGATGGATTTATTTATTGTGTAGATACCCGCACTGCCAAAGAAGTTTGGCGATTTAAGACAGATAATCAAGTAAGTAGTTCACCCGCTGTGTTTAAAGATTCAGTCTACTGCGGTTCAGTAGATAATCATATGTATTGCCTTGAGTATCGTTCAGGGCGTTTACGCTGGAAATTTGAAACCAAAGGTTCAGTTACTGGTTCGCCAGTAGTGTTCGATGATATTGTTTATTTTGGCTCAACAGACCATCACGTCTATGCTCTGTTTGCCTAAAAGGAATTGTTATGGCTGATTTTTTCAAGAAACTATTTGGTTCAAAAGAAACCCCTACCAAGCCGAAGGTTATAGATAATGCTACCACGGCACCGCTGAGCGACCAACAAATAAGTTCCATTATTGCTAGCCAGTTACCAAAGTATGAAATTAAGCAATTGGTAGCAGGCGTTGGGCAATCGGTTGGAAAACAACGTGACCATAATGAAGATAGTGTCATGGCTTTAACAACAACAATTTCTGGTACTCCGGAAAGTGTTCCTTTTGGTTTATATATTGTTGCTGATGGCATGGGTGGGCATCAATTTGGTGAAGTTGCCAGTAATGCTGCCATTCGCCTCGTTGGCGGAAGTATTACCAAAAAGTTTCATTCATTTCTTTACAATATGCCTTCTCAACAATTACAAGACTCTTTGCAAGAAGTGATGGAAGCTTCTATTATGGAAGCACATCAATACATCCAGAGAGAAGCGCCCGGAAGTGGAACAACGATAACCGCCGCTTTGGTCTTAGGTCAACAAATAACGATTGGTCATGTAGGCGATAGTCGTGCCTATGCAGTCTATCCTGATGCAAGAATAGAACCACTGACACGTGACCATTCCTTAGTCAAACGTTTAGAAGAGCTTGGTCATCTCAATAGTGATGAAGTGGATAACTTCCCGCATCGCAATGTATTGATTAAAGCATTAGGTCAAGGCGAAACATTAGAAGCCGATATCTTTACAATTCCATTCCCACAACAAGGCGGCACATTGATGATTTGTAGTGACGGTTTATGGGGAGTAGTCAATGAAAAAGATATTTTCCGTATTATTTCAGAAGCACCCAATTTGCATCGCGCTTGCCAACAATTAGTAGAAGCCGCCAACGCCGCCGGTGGACCAGATAACATCACCGTCATCCTTGCTCAACTTATTGGATAACTATGCCGCCCAGCAAGTCAGATTACTACACCATTCTGGGAGTTTTTCGTGACGCCACGCAAGAGGAAATTAAGCGTGCCTATTTAGACTCTGCTCAACGCTTACACCCGGATAAAAATGTTGCCGCTGGGGAAACTGAATTATTTTTAGATGTGCAACAAGCCTATGAGACTCTCGCCAACCCAACACGTCGCAAACAATACGATGCCACACTTCCACCACAAGAAGAAGCAAATAAATTAGTCCGCCACGAAATTTATTTCAGCCGACCAAATTTAGTGCGTATGAGCGAAGACCAATTATTGTATGCTTTGCTTGAAATCGCCCCACGTGAAGAAAAACAAGAAAGCCTGCCTACACCACCATTAAACATCTGCCTTGTGCTAGACCGTTCTACATCTATGCAGGGCGAAAAAATGGATATCCTCAAAGCCACATCTATTCAGCTATTGAGAAGCCTACGCCCGCAAGATGTGCTGAGCATCGTTTCATTTAGTGACCGGGCAGAGGTGGTAGTCCCTGCATCAATTAGCCTAGATAAAAAGAAACAAGAGGGGCGTATTCAAATGATGCACGCCTCCGGCGCAACCGAAATCTATCACGGGCTTGAAGCGGGATTAAATGAACTGCGTCGCACGCACGACCCGTCTCGTGTCAATCATCTCATCTTGTTAACTGATGGCAATACTTATGGCGATGAACAAGCCTGCTTAGAACTTGCCGAACAAGCCGCCGCGCAAAATATAGGCATCACCGGCATGGGGCTTGGGCATGAATGGAATGATATCTTTCTGGATGCACTTGCCAGTAAAACAGGTGGTTCATCTGCTTATATTTCAAATCCCAAAGATATTGAAAAACTGCTAGTTGATAAATTCAAAGCACTCGCCAGCACCTTTGCAGACGAAGTTTTGCTAGAATACAAACCCGTTGAAAACATTCGCGTCAATTACGCCTTCCGCCTTCAACCCGAAGGTGGTGCTATCGAAATTGAAAACCCTATGCGCCTCGGTCCTATTCTACGAGACGCCCCTTTGCATGTATTATTAGAATTTGTAATTAGCCCAACTGCATTTAACGAAAACGACATCATCACTGTTTTGAATGGAACATTGAAGACCTCCATTACGTCTAACCCGATGCCTGCGCCACCCATCCGCCTCCACCTAACGCGCGACCTGCATCCACAACCCTCATCAGACCCTCCGCCTACACGGATTTTAAAGGCTCTTTCAAAACTTACTTTATACCGCATGCAAGAACGTGCCCAAGCCGCAGTAGATGCTGGTCAAATTGACTCAGCTGTTCGACATCTACAAAATTTAGCAACTCACTTGTTATCTCAAGGTGAGCATGGGCTTGCAAAGACTGCTTTATTTGAAGCAGATACATTAGAACGTATGCACTCTTGGAGTGCTAGTGGTAGTAAAGACATTAAATATCAAACACGCGCACTTTTACTAGGTAGCGGCAAGAAGGAGAAAGCGAAATGATTGTTTGTTCAAATTGCAAACATAAAAATATGGCAGGAGCAATGTTTTGTTCTGAGTGTGGTGCACAACTAGTTGGCACCAACGAACTTGTGACGCAAAACATTTCTACCGATAGCCTTAATAATATTGGCAAAAAACCCACTGGCTCATTGACTGGCTCACTGAGTGGCGCAGATGCATGGGCAAGTTTACATCTTTTAGATACCGGACAAGTTCTTCCACTTTCCTCACGTAATGAATTTACGATGGGGCGTATTAGTGAAGGTCAACCGATTATGCCGGATATTGATTTATCTCCTTATCAAGCCTATGCCGCTGGAGTTTCGCGTTTACATGCCGTCATAAAAAGACAAGGCTCGCAAGTCATCTTCATGGACCTTGGCTCTGCCAATGGAACGTACGTCAATGGCAAACGTTTATCATCTAACACAGAACATTCCCTCAACCATGGCGACATTGTGGCACTCGGAAAATTAAAAATGCAAGTTTTAGTGAACAATTCATAAGGAAGCGAGTTGACATGGCATACTCAATTATTTTGCACATCCCCGGCGAGCAATCCATCGCTGGCGAAGTAGAAGAACTCCCAAAAGCAACCGATAGCATTATTGTTGTGATTAATCCACGCACAAAAGATGGAAAAGATTTACACTACATAGATAATAGTGCTGTGAAAGTGATTTGGCCCCTCGCCAAAGTGAGTTTCATCGAAATACTCGGCGACTCACAAGATGAAAAGATTATTGGTTTCGTGAGAGAATAACATGCCCGAAATGGATAGAAGAAGAATTTTAGTAGTAGATGATGAAGAACGCATGGTGCGTTTCATCCGCATGAACTTGGAACATGATGGCTTTCAAGTCGGTGAAGCATTTAATGGAAAACAAGCCATCCAAAAAATTCGAGACTTTACACCCGATGTCATCTTGCTTGACGTGATGATGCCCGACATTGACGGCTTTGAAGTGCTAGAAACAATTCGTGACTTTAGCAATGTGCCTGTGATTATGCTCACAGCCAAAGGCGAAGAAGATGATAGAGTTCGTGGACTTGAAGGTGGCGCAGATGATTACATCACCAAGCCATTTAGTCCGCGAGAATTGGTGAGCCGAATCAAAGCCGTGTTAAGAAGAACAGAAGGCGCGACTGGTTCGACACATGGAATTTTAGAAATTGACAAACGCCTGAAAATAGATTTTGACCGCCGCGAAATTTGGCTCGAAGGCAAACTTGTAAAACTCCGCCCGACAGAATATCGCTTGTTATATCATCTTGTACAAAATGCAGGCTGGGTTGTGTCACACGATCAATTGCTCCAAAAAGTTTGGGGCTATGAATACCGTGACGAGCCTCATTACGTTCGTCTCTACATTAACTATCTGCGTGAGAAATTAGAAAAAGACCCTGCCAACCCAGTTTATATTTTGACAGAACGTGGCGTGGGCTATCGCTTTGTAGATTTCAAACGAAGCAAAGAAAAAGAATAAAAAATTTAACAAAATTTATACACAACGCTTGCGTTTTTTTAACGCAAGCGTTTTAAATTAAGCATGTAAGTTGAAACCAACCAATATCAAAAGGAGGCACCTATGTCTAGTATTATTCGTTGGGAACCCGCTCGTGAAATGATGACCCTGCGTGAGGCGATGGACCGTCTCTTTGATGACGCATTTACTCGTCCGCTCAGCCTCAACAATGGCAACTGGTCTGTCCCCGCTGTGGATATGTACCAAACTGATAATGAAGTGGTTGTCAAAGCCGCATTGCCGGGCATCAAGGCTGATGAAGTTCAAATCAATGTCACTGGCGAAGTCCTCACCCTGAAAGGTGAAACCAAACACGAAGAAGAAAAGAAAGAAAAAGCTTACCATCTTCGTGAACAACGCTGGGGTTCGTTTGAACGCTCAATCGTCCTGCCGACCGAAGTTGTAGCAGACAAAGCCAAAGCCGATTTTGAAAACGGCGTGCTGACCATCACACTTCCCAAAGCGGAAGAGGTCAAACCCAAAACCATCAGCATCAAAACCAAATAAATAACATAACTAAAAAGGAGTCGAGTTAACTCGACTCCTTTTTGTTTAATGAGTATGATTGCGGATTAGGAAACATAATCTATGACCTCAACCTTTTCTTCCCTCCGCATCAACTCTGACCGTATGCTTGATTCGTTTACCCAAGTCTCTGTCTTCGGTTCGACTCCTGAAGGCGGAGTGAATCGCCCAAGTTTTAGTGAAGCACATCTGCAAGCCAGAAAATGGTTTCGTGAACAAATCGAATCAGCAGGTTTTGAATTTCGCACCGATGGCGCAGGGAATCATTCAGCCGTCATTGCGAGCCACGAATTGGCGAAGCAATCTCCTACTTTAATTATTGGCTCACATCTTGACTCTGTTCCCAACGGCGGAAAATATGATGGGGGATTAGGTGTCGTCGCCGCGTTTGAAGTGTTGAAAATAATTCAGGAAAACAGAATCAAGTTGAAGGTCAATGTAGAAGCGATGGATTTTACAGATGAAGAAGGAACATTAGTCGGGTTGTTAGGCGGTGCCGCAATATCAGGTCATCTTCATCAAAAAGATTTAGATAACCCACGTGGCGGAAGAGAAAATTTAGTTGAAGGTATGAAGCGCGCAGGCTTATCTGATGAAAGTATGTTGAGTGCAAAACGCGACCCAAAAACTTTGGCGGGATATTTAGAATTGCATATCGAACAAGGCAAGCGTTTGGAAAAATCGAAAATCAATATTGGAATTGTTTCAGCAATTGTCGGAATTGCATCATATCGTTTGTCTTTTCTTGGCAAAGCAAATCATGCTGGCACAACAACAATGGAAGATAGACTCGATGCTTCGTTAGGCGCGAGTTCATTTACATTGAAAGCCCGCGAATTGGTGATGGGCAGATATAAAAATTCTGTCGTCAATGTTGGCAAAATGGAATTTGCACCAGGCGCATTTAACATCGTGCCTGCACAAGTGGATTTATCTTTAGAATTTCGTTCAGCAACTCAAGATGAGTTTGATAAACTAGAAATTGCTTTAATTGAATTAGCAAAAAATGAAGCAAAAAATTTTGGTTTGGAATTAAAAATAGAATTTCTTGGCAAACATTCTCCCAGCCCAATGAGTGACAAAGCCCAAACCGCATTTGCTAGTGCTTGTGATGAATTGGGATTAACAAACACATCCTTAACTTCAGGTGCTGGGCATGATGCCCAATCACTTGCGGATTTATGCCCAGTAGGAATGATTTTTGTTCCATCTGTGGATGGGATTAGTCATTCACCAAAGGAATTTACGGAGTGGGAAGATTGTGTGAATGGAGCAAATGTTTTGTTGCATGCAGTTTTGAAATTAGGAATTGATTAGGAAAGAACTTTGCCACAGAGGGCACAGAGCTCTCTGAGAAAAAAAATAAAAAACCTCTGTGCTCTCTGTGTGCTCTGTGGCTAAATTGGAGAATTACATGAAAAACTTTGACCCAAAATATAACGACATTTCCAAAACCGAAATTCACTGTCACCTTGAAGGTGCGATTCGTACACAGACAATTATTGATATTGCCAAAGAAAATAATATCCAATTGCCTGCTTACGAAGTTGCTGAATTAGATAAACACGTCAAAGTATTAGACCAAATGAAAGATTTACAAGCCGTATTAGATGCGTTTGATATTTTTCAAAGAAGCATTACGTCGCCGCAAGTATTGGAAAGAATCGCTTGGGAATTGTTTGAAGATTGTGCCAAGCAAAATATTAAATTATTTGAAGTCCGTTTTTCACCCGATTGGGCATTTCATGGACATAAATTGGATTGGGATGCTTGTTTAGATGGTTTGCTTCGAGCCATTGATAAAGCTGAAAAAGAATTTGACATGGCAATTGGAATCATTGCCATTACATCCAGAAGCATGGGTGCGGAATCCTGCATCAAAACTATAGATTGGGCGATTAAGCATCAAAAACATATTCAGGCTGTAGATTTAGCCGATGGCGAAAAAATTTTCCCTGCCACAGATTTTATTAAACCGATTCTCAAAGCCAAAGATGCAGGCTTGAAAGTGACCATCCATTCAGGTGAAGATACCCCTGCTTCTTATGTGATAGATACGATTCAAAATTTCAAGCCAGACAGAATCGGGCATGGAATCCATAGCATCGAAGATATGAAGGCTGTGGAAATGCTCATCGAAAAGGGGATAACGCTTGAGGTGAATCCATGGTCGAATTACTTGACCAATTCTGTATCAAGTATTGAGGCGCATCCACTCAAGAAATTGTTTGACCTCGGAGTTAAAGTCACAATCAATTCTGATGACCCCGAAGTTTTAGAAACAAATGTCAATAATGAATATCGCATTGCACATGAAGTTCTAGGCATGAGTTTGGAAGAAATCCACACTTGCAATCGTTTTGCGTTTGATGCTTCCTTTATTGAGCCTGAGAAAAAACAGAGAATTTGGGAGAAATATTTTGTTTAGCCACAGAGGTCGCAGAGTTCACAGAGATTCTTAATAAGGTTTTCTCAAAGCTCTCTGTGTTCTCTGTGGCTGATTATGCTTACAAAATTCAAATTGACCGATTGGCAACCCTTAGGGTAAAATAATGCGCTACTTAACCCTGAAAACCCATTCCCGTTTGGGGATTGTGTAAAACTGTAAAGCAATAGAAGGAAAATTTTAGAATGACCAAGCGAACTTATCAACCAAAAATCCGCCGTCGTGTGCGCGTACATGGCTTTCGCAAACGCATGGCAACCGCCGATGGACGCGCAGTCCTCAAACGTCGTCGCCTTAAGGGACGACATAAATTAACCGTCCGCTCCAACGAACACGTTAAAAAAGTTCGTTGGTAAACTTGCAATTAAGAGGCGCGGGTGCAGAGACGTTTTCGACTCTCCCGAGCGGAAGATTTCAAGCGGGTGCGGCAAACAGGCAAGTCCTTTGCTCATCCGCTTGTTGTGTTAGTAATCAAAGCCAACGAATCAAAAGATAATTTAAGAGTTGGCGTCACCGCAGGCAAAACGACAGGTTCAGCCGTTCATCGTAACCGAGCCAAGCGACTTTTACGCGAAGCCATGCGACCATTACTCCCAAACATCGCCTCAGGCTTTGACCTCATCCTGATTGCCCGACCCAAACTTGTCACTTCCACTTTAACAGAAACCCGCTCCGCGTTAATCAACCTTTTCCAACGCGCCAACATACTTCTTCCTTTGAATGAATCCTGAAACCGAACAACATTTCCATCTACACGATTATTCAGACGAACCGCGTTTGCGAGATATGCCTCGCACGCTGATGAATTTGCCACGCATTAGTCTGCTGGCATTGATTCGTTTATATCAAATGGTGATTTCCCCCGGCTTACCTGAAAATACTTGTCGCTTTTACCCATCTTGTTCACATTATGGATATCAAGCCATTTATAAGCATGGAGCAATCAAAGGTTCATTCATGGCGACGTGGAGAGTATTACGTTGTAATCCATTCAACCCCGGTGGTTACGACCCTGTGAAATAAAAATCTTTGCCACAGAGTTCTCTAAGAAAAAACTCAAAGGTCTCTGTGCACTCTGTGGCTACTTTGTAGGAGTAATACAATTTTGAAAACCAAAAAACTGACATTATTTTTTCTGCTGATTATCGGCGCATTGATACTCAGTGCCTGTACCGGGCAACCCCTTACCAATAATTATCCCGGTCTCGCAACAGATGGGGAACGAGCTTACATTTCCACTGGCTCATTCATCTATGCAATAGATGTAGAAACTGGAAATCAAGTTTGGAGTTACCCCGAAGACCCAGAAACTGAACTTTTATATTATGCAAATCCCGTCTTAACCGAAGATGGTCAATTACTGATTGGAAGTGTTGGTACAAATCATGCTTTCATTAGTTTAGACCCTGCTACTGGGCAAGAAAAATGGCCTGAACCATTTTCATCAGCAAAAGGCGCGTGGGTGGCATCCCCGCTTGTATTCAATGAAACCATTTATGCTCCCAATACAGATGGCTTTCTTTACATTTTAGATTTAAATGGAAATCAAATGAGCCCGCCAATTGAATTGGGTGGTGCATTGTGGTCTGCGCCAGTGACTGATGGTACTTACATTTACATCAACTCACTTGACCATCATTTGCATATTTTGAATCCAACCACTGGCGAAAGCGCTGACCCAATTGACTTAGGCGGCGCGGCTCCGGGTAGCCCAGCAATTGGGAATGATGGCATTTATGTCGGCTCGTTTGCATCGGATGTGAAATTTATTACACCAAATGGTAACAATGAAGTCATTGCCTCTGCATCCGATTGGGTTTGGGGAACCCCAGCCTTTGACAGTGAAACTTTATATTTTGCCGATTTAAGTGGAAATATTTTTTCGCTTGATTTAACAAACAATCGTCAGAATTGGGATTCACTACAACCAGATGGTCCTGTAACGGCGAGTCTGCTTGTGGTGGGTGACCAGATTTACGTCGCGACAGAGGCGGGGTCTCTCATCGCCTTAGACCGTGATGGAAAAATCGTCTGGGAAAAAACACCCGGCGGAAAAATTTATACAACTCCAGTGCTTGCCAATGATTTAATTCTCGTTGCACCCTATCAAGCAGAATTTGCCCTCGCCGCTTATGATGCCGATGGCAAACAAGCCTGGACGTTTACACTAGATAATTAAGGAGTCCAACAATGTGGGAACTCATTATTGTTCAACCGCTTACTAACTTACTTTTGTGGATTTATGACACATTGGGTCATGGTCCGCACATGTTTGGGCTTGCCATCATTTTGTTTACTGTTTTGATTAAGTTACTTACATGGCCCCTCAACGCTTCACAAGTGAAGGGTGCACAAGCCATGCAAGAATTACAAAACGATAAAGAATGGCAAGACATTCAAAAGAAATATGCCAAAGACCGCGAAAAACTTGCTCAAGAACAAATGCGCATTTATCGCGAAAAAGGCATCAATCCATTTGCATCTTGTTTGCCGACTTTGATTCAATTTCCTATCATCATTGGTTTATATCAAAGTATTATCCGTGCGTTATCTGCCACACCGTTAGACATGTTGAAATTAGCAAGAACTGTTTATCCATTTCAAAATGTTGAAAACATCATTCCACTCAACAGCACATTTTTGTGGATGGATTTAGGCAGACCTGAATCGATCCAAATTTTAGGTTTTGGTTTACCAACATTAGCAATCATCGTTGCCGCCACTACTTGGTTACAAACCAAACTTACCATGCCTGCTACATCGAACCCCAACGACCAAACCGCACAAATGACTCGTATGATGAGTATTTACATGCCATTAATGCTTGGTTGGTTTTCATTAACTTTTGCATCAGGCATTTCTGTGTATTTCATCATCAGCAACATTCTCGGCATTGTCCAATACGCCGCAACAGGTCGCGCCAATTGGCGTAACTTATTGCCTGGCGGTAATAAACAAACATCCCCAGCCAAAAAATAGGGAGGCACCATGAACGAGCGAACTACGCTTGAAGTAATTGCTCCAACTGTTGAAGAAGCCATTCAACAAGGTTTATCGCAACTTGGTTTATCAGCCGACCAAGTTTCAGTAGAAGTTTTAGATTCAGGCTCAAAAGGATTATTTGGACTTGGTGGCAGACAAGTGCGCGTCTTGTTGACCGTTGGTGCTCCTCAAGAATCCGCTTCTATACCTGACCCGAAACCTGCTACAACAAAGTCAGCAGACTCTAAGCCCAAACAAAGAGAATCCAAACCTCGTGCTGAAAAGAAACCAGTTGCAGAACCTTCAAACAATAAAAATTCTGAACCGCTAGCACATGACTCAATTATAGATACAACCGAAAACATTGTTTCTAAATTGATTCATCACATGGGTTTGAAGGCACAAGTCTCAGCGCACTATGACGAAGATAGCACAGATGACCGCCGCGTGATTCAAGTAGATGTACGTGGCGATGATTTGAGTGCATTAATTGGTCGCCATGCTGAAACATTGGTTGCCTTTCAACATGTTGCCTCATTAATCGTCGGCAAACAAACCGAACATTATGTGCAATTGATTGTAGATGTAGAAGGCTATCGCGCTCGCCGCGAAAAACAAATTCGTCAATTAGCCAATCGCATGGCAGACCAAGTGACCAAGACGGGCAAAAAAGTGACGATGGAACCCATGCCTTCTAGCGAACGCCGCCTTGTTCACATTGAATTACGTGGGCATCCAGCTGTGAGCACTGAAAGCACTGGCGAAGAACCATATCGCAAAGTAGTCATTCTTCCGAAAGAATAAAATAGACGATGGACGATAGACCGTAGACTGTGAAAGTCTACGGTCTTTTATTTCTTAAAATACGAAAGAAGAAAGACGAAAGAAACGATAGCGTTTATAATTCATTTATGCAACAAAATCTTCAGCCTGTAGATTATCTTCTCATTGGTCATATTGCAGTGGATTTAACGCCGACTGGAAAACAATTGGGCGGAACAGTTTCATATTCTGCATTGACTGCAAAAGCGATGGGATTACGAGTTGGAATTCTCACATCCGTAGGCAAAGATGCAAAATTGGAATTATTAAATGGGATTCAAATTGTTAACATCCCAACTGAACAAAGTACAATTTTTGAAAATGTAAAAACAGAAAACGGTAGAAAACAAACGATACATCATCAAGCCACGAAAATTTTAGTTGAACATGTGCCAGATGTTTGGAAAAATTCTCCGATTGTTCATCTTGCACCAATTGCACAAGAAGTTGATTCTGATTTAATAAAATATTTTGACAAATCTTTTGTTGGAGTTACACCTCAAGGTTGGATGCGTGCATGGGATGAAAATGGTCAGGTGTATGCCACTACTTGGGAAAACAGCGAACAGGTTTTAGGTCAGGTGGGAGGCGTGGTTTTGAGTCTAGAAGATGTGAATCGTGATTTAGAAAAAGTTGAATGGTTTGCACATCATACAAATCGTTTGTGTGTTACAGAAGGTGCAGATGGTGCTGTTTTATATTGGCATGGTGATAGGCGAAGGTTTCGTCCGATTGAAGTGAATGAAGTGGATGCAACAGGTGCAGGTGATATTTTTGCGGCGGCATTTTTTGCGCGTTTGTATCAAACAAAAGATGCGTGGGAAGCGGCGCGTTTTGCAACAAACTTGGCGGCGTATTCAGTGACGCGAAATGGTTTAATGGGAATTCCAACGCAAGAAGAAATTGAACATTGCAAGATGGAGGTTTTATCTTGAAAAAAATTTATACATTGGTGAATCAAAAAGGTGGTGTAGGAAAAACTACATCCACGATTAATTTGGCAGCGTATTTAGCAAAGTTAGGTCAAAAAGTTTTGGTGGTAGATTTAGACCCACAAGCCAATGCTACATCATGCTTGGGAGTGGATAAATTAAATGTAGCAGGCGGAACGTACGAAGCCTTGTTGGGTGATGAAAATATTTTTCGTTACATATTATTAAATGAAAGATTGAATTTATCTTTATTACCTGCTTCACCATCATTAGCGGGTGCAGAAATTGAATTGGTGGATGAACTTGCGCGTGAAACACAATTACGAAAAGCAATTATGCAAGTGGCTGACCGCTATCAATATGTTTTTGTAGATTGTCCGCCTTCATTAGGTTTATTAACTGTCAACGGTTTAATGGCGGCAATGGATGGTGTGATTGTTCCAGTGCAATGCGAATATCTCGCATTGGAAGGTTTGGGTCAATTGACTCAAACGATAGAAAGAGTTAAATCTGCATTGTTCCCTGAATTGAAAGTGCGCGGTGTAGTTTTGACGATGTATGATAATCGTACAAATCTTTCCAGTGATGTGGTTACGGAAGTTAATAAACATTTTCCAAATCAGGTTTTCAAAAGTATTATTCCGCGTAATATTCGTTTGGCAGAAGCCCCATCGTATGGATTGCCGATTTCAGAATATGCACCGACATCCGTTGGTGCAATTGCGTATGAAGCGTTGGCGAAAGAATTATTGAAAGGTGATAAATAATTATGGCTCAACGAAAAGGTTTAGGTAAAGGATTAGATGCGCTCATTCCTGGCGGGAAAACTGCTTCTGTTTCATCAGGCAGTGGTTCTGGCGTGCAACATGCGCCAGTGGAGTCGATTAAACGCAATCCACGTCAGCCGCGTTTGACATTTAAGGATGATGAATTAAATGAATTAGCCGCATCTATTAAAGAACATGGCGTCATTCAACCGCTTATTGTTATGTCTAATGGTGATGGTACTTACATTTTAATTGCTGGTGAAAGACGTTTACAAGCCTCACAACGTGCTGGATTAAAAACTGTACCTGTCATACCACGCCAAGCCAATAATCAAGAATTGCTTGAGTTGGCGTTAATTGAAAATGTGCAACGTGCAGATTTGAATCCGATGGAAGAAGCGGAAGCCTATCGTCATTTGGCAGATGATTTTGGTTTGTCACATGAAATGATTGCCAAAAGAGTTGGTAAAAGTCGTGTAGCAGTGACCAATACGATTCGTTTGATGAATTTAGCAGATGCTGTTAAGCAAGCCTTAGTGGATGGAAAAATTACAGAAGGTCATGCGCGTGCTTTGTTGATGTTATCTACTCAAAAAGCACAGACTTCCGCTTTGCAGACGATTGTGAATTTATCATTGAGTGTGCGCCAAGCCGAAGAATTGATGCGTAAGTTAACAGGTCTAAAACCGATTAAAGCCAAGAAGCCTTTTCGCAATGCCAATGTGACCGATGTTGAAAAACGATTACAAAAAAGTTTAGGAACGAAAGTTGCACTGAAACATGGCAAAAAAGGTGGGACTGTCACAATTTATTATTATTCAGATGAAGAGTTGGACGCTTTGTTGGATAAATTGACATAACTATATTATAAAATCCCGAAGTTTCATAAACTTCGGGATTTTATAAAGGCATCCCCCCTTTTGCCGCCCTTTTACAAATAATCAATTAATTTTTACTGGATAATATTATCGAAACTAAAAATCGTAAAATCATCCATCCATAGCTCTCGCTCTGTACCAATCCAACTAATAAAATAATAAGAAGTTGGTGAATTTGTCCAATTGCGTATATATACCAATTGCTTTTCAGGAGAATTAGGTTCCCAAATTTTGATTATGTAGTTATTTTCTTTGTCCAGAGCAACAGCGTAGTTATACCAAACGCCTTCGATAAGCTTTAAATCCCCTTTGAAGGGATCATCTTTTAGATAAGGGCCTTCGATTACATGGGCTGATAAACTTTTATCAAGCATTTGCATGGCAAAAGAGTAATAACCATCTCTTTTAAATTCGAAAAATTCACCCTGTGCATTGATATTATCAAGGCCCCATGTGAAGTTATTTCTAGTACCTGTATATTGGAAAGTAAAAGAGACACCTTCTCCGGGAGTTATAGCTTTTTCGTTAAAATAGAATATACCGCCTACGCTATTTGGACGAGGAATAATCTTAACATTGTCAGCTTCAACAATACGTAGTATTGCATTATCGTCAGTGCTTGCCCATCCATTTGGAGACATGCCTTGAATTTTATATTCAAAGTCATCTTTATATAAAATAGTAACATTAGAAAATGTTTGGTCTAAAACTTCAGGATAAGTAATCGGAGTTGGAGATGGTTGTGGTGTATCCGTAGGAGGTACAGGCATGTCAGTTGGTGGCACAACAGTTGTTGGTGGAATTTCAGAAGATTGACATGCTAAAGCCGAACAACATAATACAAGAATAAAAAGAAAAATTTTAGACTTCATTTTTGCGCCCTCCATGAGCGCTGAAAATCGTAATGATGTGTGATGAAATACCGAACTGTCTTTAGAGTGGTACTATAAATAAAGCTTGGTAAGATTAAAGAATGTATAATTACTCCTCTCGCAGAATATGCATACGAAAACGGGATAATAAACGAATTTTGATTTTTTCTACCTGAAAAGAATCTGCAAAAAACTGAACATTTCATAAACCTCAATGCTTACAAATAATAAACCTACCGAAGATCATATAAATGAAGTTTCAAGAATACTTCGCAATTTTAATCAGCCTGATGAGTGGAAAGATTCTTATTGGCTTTCATCCTATTTAGTCAAAGATTATTTAAGATCTGGGCAAGCTCAAACGCCATATCAGGCAGTAAGAGCTACCTTTTCAGATATTCTCAACTTATTGTTGGATGAAAGCCCGTATTATGGGGACATTCTTAAAGGCAGGTTTTGGGAAGGACAACATGTAGCCCAGATGGTAAAAAATGGGCGACCTCAATATTGGGAGGAAAGAACTTTTTATATATATCAAAAAAAGGCAATTGCACGTTTTACAGCCCTGTTGTGGGAAAGAGAGCAAATTTGCCAGAAAACTATGTTACAAAGCAAGCCAAAATATATAGAATTTCTTACCAAAAATAGAATTACTATTATTAACACTCTGTTTTTTTCTATGATTGCTTTACTGTTTATAGTTTTCGATAAGGTGGAATCTCTTCCATCTAGGGCTTACTCAGAATCTACCTTAACTTTAGCCTCACCAGATAATATACTTTTTCCTACAAGTACGAACAGCAAAATAATCTTTCAAGAAAATTTTGAGGATGGGACAGCAGATAATTTCAGGAATAAATTAGGTCTATGGGTTGTTGTCTCAGAACCCAATGGAAATAAAGTGTTAGATATAAACAGTATGGATTCATCTATTGAATATCCTACTATTGAATTTGGAGAATCTGACTGGAGAAATTTTATTCTTACGTCCCGGATTAATGTTGTCGATTATAGCGATTCGAACGATGCACCATTAGTCTCAATTCGATTTTCTGAAAACTATAAACTAACATTTACGCCTTATTGGAATGGCGTTGAATTAGTTTTCGAACCTCTGTGGGAGATTGTTAACAGTAGGACACTTGAAATTCATAAAAATAAATGGTATTCCATTAGCATTAAAGTTCAGGATTCTAAAATTGATATTTTCTTTGAAAATAAACTCATCATTTCTGATGAACTATCCAATGCCATTACAGGTTTTTTTGGTTTTGCTACCTGGCCGGAAGCACATGTTCAATTTGACGATGTATTTATTACACTAATTGAGTAACCTAAAAGGTTATAATTTACTTATGAAACTCCTCTACAATGCCAATATACACACACTTGACCAAGCAAACCCAAAAGCAAATGCAATTTTGATTGCACGAGAGCGAATCCTTGCAGTGGGGGAGAGAGATAAACTTGAATCCATTGCGGATGGCAAAATAGAGAAGATGGATATGAAAGGCAAAACGATTTTGCCTGGCTTAACCGATGCGCATATCCACATTCAACATTATGCTTTGGGATTATCCAAAATTGATTGTGAGACAAAGACAAAAGCGGAATGTTTACAGCGAGTTGCAGAAAAAGTTAAACAATCAAAACCAAATGAATGGGTGTTAGGTCATGGGTGGACTCAAAACGAATGGGATGGAATTTTCCCTACAAAAGAAGAATTAGATGCAATTGCTCCGAATAATCCAGTGTATTTAACAGCCAAGTCATTACATGCGGCGTGGGCAAATACAGCCGCTTTGAAATTAGCAAACATCACAAACGATACGCCGAATCCAAACGATGGCGCAATTGAAAGAGATGCATCAGGAAAAGCAACTGGCATTTTGCTTGAAACTGCTATGGGATTAGTATCAGATGTCATTGCAAAACCAAGTATCCCCGAAATTGAAGAGGCGATTGAAAAAGCGCAATCCGTTTTGTGGAAGATGGGCATCACGGGCATCCATGATTTTGATCGGCGTGAATCGTTTATGGCTTTGCAATCTTTAAATGCAAAAGGCAAATTAAAATTACGCGTGTGTAAAAATATTCCAGTCGAAAGTGTTGAAGAAGCAAATGCTCTTGGTTTGAAAACTGGTTTTGGAAACGCGTGGTTGTGGATTGGCTCAGTGAAAGCATTTATGGATGGCGCATTAGGTCCACGCACTGCGGCGATGCTTGAGCCATATCAAAATGAACCGAATAACAAAGGCATTTTGAATATGGATGGCGAAGAACTTTTTGAACACGCGCGTAAAGCTGCCGATGTTGGTTTGAGTATGACTGTTCATGCGATTGGTGATAAAGCCAATCACGAAGTGTTGAATGCTTACGAACAATTGCGTGCATACGAAACAAAAAATAATTTGCAGCATCTTCGTCATCGCATTGAGCATGTGCAAATTATTCATCCTGATGATGCGCCACGACTCGCAAAGTTAAATGTGATTGCTTCGATGCAACCGATTCATGCTACATCCGATATGTTTGCCGCCGATAAACTTTGGGGCGAACGTTCAAAATTTTCTTATGGCTGGCGCACGCAATTGAATCATGGTGCATTGCTTGCATTTGGTTCAGATGCGCCAGTGGAGTCACCAAATCCGTTTTTAGGATTACACGCCGCAATTACTAGAAGACGTGCAGACGGTTCACCCTCAGTGGAGGGCTGGTACCCTGCGGAAAAATTATCTTTAAGTGAAGCATTATCCGCTTACACGTACGGCGCGGCATATACTGCCAATGCTGAAAATAGACTTGGCAAACTTGCCGAAAATTATTTAGCAGATTTAATTGTGTTGGATGAAGACCCGTTTCAAGTTGAACCAAATGACCTATTGAATATGAAGCCAAGTTCTGTCATGAT
>ERZ761602.3789-NODE-3789-length-20664-cov-6.054394_pt1 | contig 20664 bp, 23 predicted proteins | sample MGYA00512165_ERZ761602 | MGnify/ENA primary metagenome ERZ761602 (study PRJEB28899, sample SAMN02445085) | bioreactor sludge metagenome | biome: EBPR sludge; isolation source: Thorneside wastewater treatment plant | place: Australia: Brisbane, Thorneside...
GCTGCGCATGCGCTTCGGCATCGGCATGAACACCGATCACACGCTGGAGGAAGTCGGCCAGCAGTTCTCGGTGACGCGCGAACGCATCCGCCAGATCGAAGCCAAGGCGCTGCGCAAGCTCAAGCACCCGAGCCGGTCGCGCAAGATGCGCAGCTTCCTTGATCAGTGATACCAAAAGGCCCCGCTTCGGCGGGGCCTTCCTGTTTGGGCAGCCTTTACAGAATCGGCCCTGCCCGGTAATTCTGACGGCATCACGTGACTGACGAGACAGGCGGAGCACCGCCGTGGAGCGTGATCCTGGCTTGCCGCTCGTCTGGGCACCCTGTCACTCCGGTAGGAAGCCCGTGTTGCTGCGCCATTCTCCTGACGATCCGATCGCGATCACGGCCTGGCACCGGCTGGACGGGCGACTGACCAGTTCCGGGCAGCCGGACGCGGAGCAAATGGCGCTGCTGGCCCCGCTGGGCGTGACCCACGTGATCAACCTCGCCCTGCCCAGCCATGAGAAGTCCTTGCCGGATGAAGCCGGGCTGCTGGCCGCGGCAGGGATCGGTTACACCAATATCCCGGTCGATTTCGCCGCGCCGCAAGAGGCCGACTACGCCCGGTTCTGCGAGGTTATGGAACGGCTGGAAGGACAGACCATCCACGTTCACTGCATCCTCAACCTGCGTGTCTCGGCCTTCCTCTACCGCTGGGGGCAGGACCGGCAGGGCGCGTCAGAGGCCGAAGCCCGGCAGGACCTGGAGCGGCTGTGGCGGCCCGGCGGAGCCTGGGCGCGGTTCATTGGGCGGGCCGAGGACGCGGCGGCCGAGCACCGCTATCCCGGGCGTGACTACGTTTTCGTCGAAAGTGGCGGCACGCAGGCTGGCCTTGACCGCCAGACGGGCCTAAGTGCCGCCCGAACCGAATCCCGCTGAAGGACTGCAAGCAGATGCGCATCGCCATTGCTTCCGACCATGCCGCCGTCGACCTCAAGGCGGAGCTGCGCGAATACCTGATCGAGCTGGGCCATGAAGTGGCCGATCTCGGCCCGGAAACGGCCGATCGGGTCGATTACCCGGATTATGGCTACAAGCTCGCCGCCGTCGTGGCCGATGGCACTGCCCGGTTCGGCGTGGCCCTGTGCGGCAGCGGCATCGGCATTTCCATCGCTGTGAACCGCAATCCGGCCTGCCGCGCCGCGCTGGTTTCCGAGCCGCTTTCGGCCGCCCTTGCCCGGGAACACAACGATGCCAACGTGATCGCCATGGGCGCGCGGCTGACCGGGCCGGACATGGCCAAGGCCTGCCTCGATGCCTTCCTCGCCACCGAATTCGGCGGCGGCCGCCATGGCCCCCGCGTCGACAAACTCTCCAATCCCTCGATCTGAAAGCACAGCCACGATGACTGACGCCGTTCGCAATGCCGGTTTCTTCACCGCCCACCTCGCGGAGGCCGACCCTGAGGTCCATGCCGCGATCCAGAGCGAGCTGAAGCGCCAGCGCCACAACATCGAGCTGATCGCTTCGGAAAACATCACCAGCCTGGCCGTGCTGGAGGCGGCCGGTTCGGTCTTCACCAACAAGTATGCCGAAGGCTATCCGGGCAAGCGCTATTACGGCGGCTGCGAATATGCCGACGTGGTGGAAACCCTTGCGATCGAGCGGGCCAAGGCGCTGTTCGGCTGCAATTTCGCCAACGTCCAGCCCAATTCGGGCAGCCAGATGAACCAGGCGGTGTTCCTCGCCCTGCTCAATCCGGGCGATACCTTCATGGGTCTCGATCTCAATTCGGGCGGGCACCTGACCCACGGTTCGCCGGTCAACATGAGCGGCAAGTGGTTCAAGCCGGTCGCCTATGGCGTTCGCAAGGACGACGAACAGATCGACATGGACGAGGTTGCCGCGCTGGCGCGGGAGCACAAGCCCAAGCTGATCATCTGCGGCGGAACGGCCTATTCGCGGGTGTGGGATTTCCAGCGCTTCCGCGAAATCGCCGATGAAGTGGGCGCTTACCTGCTGGCGGACATCTCGCACTTCTCCGGCCTGGTCGCCGGCGGCGCGCACCCCTCGCCCTTCCCGCACGCCCACGTGGTGACCACCACCACGCACAAGAGCCTGCGCGGCCCCCGTTCAGGCATCATCCTGACCAATGACGAGGATCTGGCCAAGAAGTTCAACTCGGCCGTGTTCCCGGGGCTTCAGGGCGGCCCGCTGGTCCACATCGTCGCGGCCAAGGCGGTGGCATTCGGCGATGCGCTGAAGCCGGAATTCAAGGCCTATGCCGCGCAGATCGTTGCCAATGCCAAGGCGCTGGCCGCCAGCCTGGCCGACAACGGCCTGCGGATCGTTTCGGGCGGGACCGACAACCACCTGATGCTGGTGGACCTCACCGCCAAGAACGTCACCGGCAAGGCCGCCGAGAAGGGCCTCGATCGCGCCTGGCTGACCTGCAACAAGAACGGCATCCCTTATGACACCCGTTCGCCCTTCGTCACTTCGGGCATCCGCCTTGGCACCCCGGCCGGCACGACCCGCGGCTTTGGCGAGGACGAGTTCCGCCAGATCGGCGCGCTGATCGCCGAAGTGATCGACGGCATGGCCCGCAACGGCGACGATGGCGACGGCCAGGTCGAGGAACGCGTCCGCGGCCAGGTCGAGGCGCTGTGCTCGCGCTTCCCGATCTACCCGACACTGTGAGCCGCTGAATGCGTTGCCCGTTCTGCGCCCACGATGACAGCCAGGTGAAGGATTCGCGGCCTACCGAGGACAACACCGCGATCCGCCGCCGCCGCCAGTGCGACAGCTGCGGCGCGCGCTTCACCACGTTCGAGCGGGTACAGCTGCGCGAAGTTATCGTGGTCAAAAGCGACGGCACGCGCGAAGCGTTTGACCGGACCAAGATCGACCAGTCGGTCGCGCTGGCCTGCCGCAAGCGCGGCGTGGCGCAGGAACGGCTCGACCAGCTGGTCTCGGGCGTGCAGCGCCAGATCGAAACAATGGGCGAAAGCGAGGTTCCGGCCAAGGCGATCGGCGAAATGGTGATGGAAGGCCTGCGCGGCCTCGATACCGTCGCCTACATCCGCTTCGCCTCGGTCTACCGCGACTTTACCGAGGCCAAGGACTTCGAGGACTTTGCCAGCACGGTGCGCGATGCCGGAAAGAGCTGAGATCCCAGCCCCTGTCATCGTCCTGGTCCGCCCGCAACTGGGCGAGAACATCGGCAAGGCGGCGCGGGCCATGCTCAATTTCGGGCTGACCGAGCTGCGCCTGGTTGCCCCGCGCGATGGCTGGCCCAATCCCAGCGCCGGGCCGGCCGCCGCCGGGGCGGACATTGTGCTGGAACGGGCCGAAGTGTTCGAGACGCTGGCCGATGCCGTGGCCGATTGCGCCCATGTCTATGCCACCACGGTGCGCAAGCGCGGCGTGACCAAGCCGGTGCTGACACCGGAAGAGGCCGCGCAGGCCGTCCACCGCGAACCCGGCCGCAGCGCCTATGTGTTCGGGCCGGAACGATCCGGGCTGGAAACCGATGACGTGGCTTTGGCCCGTGCCATTGTGACCGTACCGATCAATCCGGAGTTCGGTTCGCTCAACCTGGCCCAGGCGGTGATCCTGCTGGCCTATGAATGGTCGAAGAATGCAGGGCTTGAGCAGCCGACGGTCGAGGACCTGCTACCCCCCGCCCCGCAGGAAGAGCTGGAGAGCATGATTGCCCAGCTGGAGGAACTGCTTCAGCCCGCCGGCTATTTCCGGCCGGAAAGCCGTGCCGCCGCCACCCGGCGAACCTTGCGCAACATGCTGACCAAGCCGGGCTGGAACCACCTTGAGGTGCGGACCATGCGCGGGGTCCTGTCGGCGCTGCGCAAGGGCCCGCGCGATTTGCCCTAGGCCCGGCTTGCTGATAACGCCGCGCGGTTCTTAATCGAGGTATTTCATGCGCCTGATCCTGATTGCCAGTGCCCTATCCCTTACCCTGCCGAGCCTCGCCATGCCGACTGTGGCCGCCGCCGAGGAAGCGGCTGCTCCGGCCGAGCAGCCGGCCAAGCCGCCGCGCAAGATCTGCCGCTCCGAACCATCGGCCACCGGCAGCAACCGCCCGGGCAAGCGGATCTGCCGCACGGCGCAAGAATGGAAGATGATCGACCGCGGCGAGGCCGACATCGACATGTCCGGCGGCACCCCGACCCGCTCGCAGGGCAACCGCCAGGACTGAGCGCCTTCGCGCCCGCCTTTCCCGGCTTGATCTTTCCGGTGCGTCCCGCTAAGGGCGCGCCTTCGCAATTGAGCGGGCACTCCGGTGAAGCCCTGCTCGCACCGTGCAGCAGCGCGGTGGTGCGGTTCCGGACCAGAAGCGGGACACAGTGTTCCGCCATGCAAATTGAAGGACAAGACGCGCCATGTCGAAGCGCAATTCGTCGAAGTACAAAATCGATCGCCGCATGGGCGAAAACATCTGGGGTCGTCCGAAGAGCTCGGTCAACCGCCGCTCCTATGGCCCGGGCCAGCATGGCCAGCGCCGCAAGGGCAAGCTGTCCGACTTCGGGATCCAGCTGCGCGCCAAGCAGAAGCTCAAGGGCTACTACGGCGACGTCACCGAAAAGCAGTTCAAGCGCACCTACCAGGAAGCCGCCCGCATGAAGGGCGACACCGGTCAGAACCTGATCGGCCTTCTGGAACAGCGCCTCGACATGGTGGTCTATCGCGCCAAGTTCGCGCCGACCATCTTCTCGGCCCGTCAGATCGTTTCGCACGGCCACATCTATGTGAACGGCGTGAAGTGCAACATCGCCAGCCGCCGCGTCCGTCCGGGCGACGTGATCAGCCTGGGCAAGAAGGCCAAGGAAATGGCCCTCGTCGCCGAAGCGCAGACCCTGCCCGAGCGTGAAGTGCCGGACTATGTCGCCCCCGACGGCGGCGACAAGGTGACCTTCGTGCGCGTCCCCACGCTGGACGAAGTGCCCTATCCGGTGAAGATGGAACCGAACCTGGTGGTCGAGTTCTACTCGCGCTAAGTCCGGTCCAACGGAACATGAAAGGGCGGTCCTCGCGGGCCGCCCTTTTCGTTTGCGCGATTTAATCGATCGGTTAAACTGTCTCCCAAACCAAGACCGTTCTGGGGGAATGCATGACCTACGATGAAGTCGTCCTCGGCCGCCGTTCGATCCGGGGCTATCTGCCGAAGCCCGTCCCCCGCGAACTGATCGAGGAAGTGCTGACCCTGGCGATGCGCTCGCCCAGTTCGATGAACACCCAGCCCTGGCATTTCCACGTCATCACCGGCGAACCGCTCGACCGGATCCGGGCCGGCAACACCGAGCGCAACCTGGCCGGCGTTCCGCACAGCCGGGAATTCCGCACCGGCCACGCCTTCGAAGGTGTCCACCGCGAACGCCAGATCGGTGTCGCCAAGCAGTTGTTCGCAGCACAGGGCATCGCGCGCGATGACAAGGAAGCCCGGCTAGACTGGGTGCTGCGCGGCTTCCGCCAGTTCGATGCGCCGGTCTGCGTCATCGTCACTTATGACAAGGAACTGGCCGACAGCGACGACACCGCTTTCGATTGCGGCGCGGTGACGACGGCTCTGGTGAACGCCGCATGGTCGCGCGGGCTTGGCTGCGTGATCAACAGCCAGGGCATCATGCAGAGCCCGGTGGTGCGCGAACACGCCGGCATCCCGGACGATCAGGTGATCATGAAGGCCGTTGCCATGGGCTGGCCGGACGAGACTTTCCCGGCCAACGCGGTGGTTTCCGAGCGCAAGAGCCTGGCGGAGGCCGCCCGCTTCGTCGGGTTCTAGACGGCAAGCTCCTCCAGCCGCTCGGCTGCTTCAAGCCATGCCTGTTCGGCCGCTTCCAGCGCCTTGACCACTTCGCCCCGGCGGCGGGAAAGGTCGCCCATGGTCAGGTGGCGCAGGTCCGGCGCGGCGCTGTCCGGCGCGAACATCGCCTGGTCGATCGCGGATAGCTGCTGCTGCTGGCGGGCCATCGCCGCCTCTGCCTCGGCCACCGCTTTGCGTGCCAGCCGCGCCTGCTCGCGCGCTTCGGCGGCGGCCTTGCGGTCCTTCTTCTCCGGCTTCGCCCCGCCATCGGCCTTGGGCTGATTCCGCCCCAGCACGAAGTCGATGTAATCCTCCATGCTTCCGGCATAATCGCTGGCCGTGCCGTTATCGACCAGCACCAGCCGGTCGGCCGTCAACTCAACCATGTGGCGATCGTGGCTGATCAGGATCACCGCGCCAGTGAAGTCGTTGAGCGCCTGGACCAGCGCCTCGCGCGCATCGACGTCCAGGTGGTTGGTCGGCTCGTCCAGGATCAGCAGGTTGGGTGCATCGCGGGTGATCAGCGCCAGCGCCAGCCGCGCCCGCTCCCCGCCCGACAGCGACCCGACCTTGGTGGTCGCGCGCGGCCCGGAAAAGCCGAAGCGGCCCAGCTGGGCCCGGACGGCACCCGGCGCAGCGCCGGGCATGGCCCGCGTCATGTGCTCCAGCGGGGTATCGCCGCCGGCCAGCTCTTCCACCTGGTACTGGGTGAAATAGCCGACCGTCATCTGGCCCGAGGCCCGCATGGCGCCTTCAAGCGGAGCCAGTTGCGCCGCCAGGAGCCGCGCCAGGGTCGTCTTGCCGTTGCCGTTGCGGCCCAGCAGCGCGATCCGGTCGTCCGGATCGATCCGCAGATTGAGCCGCTTGAGGATCGGCTTGTCGTCATAACCGACCGCAGCAAGGTCCAGCGTGATCAGCGGGGGGCGCATCTCTTTCGGGTTGGGGAATTCGAAACTGAGGCTGGGATCTTCCATCAGCGCGGCAATCGGCTGCATCTTGGCCAGCATCTTGGCGCGTGACTGGGCCTGCTTGGCAGTGGAGGCCCGGGCCGAATTGCGCGCGACATAATCCTGCAACCGCGCCCGCTGGGCATCCTGCGCTGCCTTGGCGGCGGCCAGCTGCGCGGCCCGCTCGGCCCGCTGGGCTTCGAAAGCATCGTAGTTGCCGGCGTAAAGCGCCAGCTTGCCGCCCTGCAGATGCAGGATCGAATCGACCACGTTGTTGAGCAGGTCGCGCTCGTGGCTGATGACCAGCAAGGTGCCGGGATAGCTCTTCAGGAAGTTCTCCAGCCAGAGCGTCGATTCCAGATCGAGGTGGTTCGACGGCTCGTCCAGCAGCAGCACGTCAGGCGCGGAAAACAGCAGTGCCGCCAGGGCTACTCGCATCTTCCACCCGCCGGAAAAGCTGTCGAGCGGCCGGGCCTGCATGGCCTCGTCGAAACCCAGCCCGGTCAGGATGATCGCGGCACGCGAAGGGGCGGAATAGGCATCGATCGCCAGCAGCCGCTCATGCAGATCGCCCAGCCGGTCGGGGTCGACGCAGTGCTCGGCTTCTTCCAGCAAGGCCGCGCGTTCCGTATCGGCGGCCAGGACCGCTTCGAACGGCGTGGTCTCACCACTCGGCGCTTCCTGGGCGATATAGCCCAGACGGGTACGCTTGGGCATGTCGACCGATCCGTCATCGGGATCGAGCTGGCCGACCAGCACTTTCATCAGCGTCGATTTACCAGCACCATTGCGCCCGATCAGGCCGACCCGGCCGCCGGGCGGGATTGAGGCCGAAGCGCCATCGAGGATGGTCCGTCCGCCAAGCCGCACGGTGACTGAGTTGATCGTAAACATTGCGCCGCGCCCCTAGCAGGGTTGCGGGTCAAGGCCAATCGAAGCGTCGATTCAGAGGTAATCGCGCCGGAAATCCGCGGCGAAGGCGGCAAAGCGGCCCTCGGCAATAGCCGCACGCATCGCCGCCATCAGCTGCTGATAGAACGTCAGGTTGTGCTCGGTCAGCAGCATGGCCCCGAGTATCTCGCCGCTCTTGTGCAGGTGGTGGAGATAGGCGCGGCTGTACTTGGTGCAGCAATCGCCGGGGCAGCGCTCGTCGAGCGGCGCGGGATCCTCGGCATGGCGGGCATTGCGCAGGTTGACCGGGCCGTTCCAGGTAAACCCCTGCCCGTTGCGGCCCGACCGGCTGGGCAGGACGCAATCGAACATGTCGACCCCGCGCTCCACCGCACCGACCAGATCGTCGGGCTTGCCCACCCCCATCAGGTAGCGCGGACGGTCTGCCGGCAGCATGTCGGGCGCGAAATCGAGCGTGGCGAACATCGCCTCCTGCCCCTCGCCCACCGCCAGCCCGCCAATGGCATAGCCATCGAAACCGATCTCTTGCAGCGCCTCGGCGCTTTCCCGGCGCAGATCCTCGTTAAGCGCACCCTGCTGGATCCCGAACAGGGCGGAACGTTCGGCGTGTTCCTCGCCGCTGTCGAACCCGGCGCGGCTGCGCGCGGCCCAGCGCATCGACATCCGCATTGATGCCGCGATCACGTCCAGCGGCGCATCGGCGCGGGGGCATTCGTCGAAGGCCATGACGATGTCGCTGCCCAGCAGCCGCTGGATTTCCATCGAGCGTTCCGGGGTAAGCAGGTGCCGACTGCCATCGAGGTGGCTTTTGAAAGTCACCCCTTCCTCGGTAATCTTGCGCAGGTCCGACAGGCTCATCACCTGGTAGCCGCCGCTGTCGGTCAGGATCGGGCGGTCCCAGTTCATGAACTTGTGCAGCCCGCCCAGCCGCGCGACCCGTTCGGCGCCCGGGCGCAGCATCAGGTGATAGGTGTTGCCCAGCAGGATATCCGCGCCGGTGGCCCGTACGCTCTCCGGCTTCATCGCCTTGACCGTCGCCGCCGTGCCGACCGGCATGAAAGCGGGCGTGCGGATTTCCCCCCGACGCATCCGGATCACTCCGGTGCGGGCCTTGCCATCGGTGGCGGAGACGGAGAATGCAAAACGCGGCGCGGTCATCGCCCGCGCCCTATTCGAAACGGTTGCGTTCGACCAGCCCCACCAGTCCTTCGCGCATGTCGTTCCAGGCGCCCTGCTCGGCGAGATCGGCAGCCGGGGCTCCCGCCTCGATCACATCGATCACGGTCTCGATCAGCCCCCTGAACCAGTCAGGCGGGACCGCAAGGGCAACCCGGTGGTGCGGAACCGACGTGTCGAAATAGATCCGCGCCTCGACCGGGTTCTCGAACCAGCACAGCAGGTAGTAGACGGTGTTGCCGACCATTTCCTCTTCAAGCCGGGCCGGATTGTGCGGCGAATGATGGGCGAAACTGGCCTGGGCATCGGGAAAACGGCGATAGAATTCCGCCATCGCGGCGGCCGTCGGATCGCCATGCGCATCGACAAAGCGCTCCAGTCGCGCTTCGATCGCCTGCTTGCGGACCTGATCAGCCATCACGCGCCTCCCCTTGCGACCCTGCCTTGCAGGCAAGGGGAGGCGGTGTTGCGGAAGATGTCAACCCGCGTCGGGCAGCCAGTTGCCGTGGAAGCCGGGCGGGATGCGGTGCGGAATGTGAATGCTGGCAAGCGGCGGCTTGGTCAGGTCCGTCGCATCGAGGATCACCAGATCGGTCGTCTCGTTGCGGCTGTCGATGACATAGCCCATCACCCAACCCTCGCCTTCCGGCGCATCGGCGCTGCGCGGCACGAAGACGAATTCGCCCGGCACCTTGCCCGGCCCGAAATCATGGGCCTGCCGTTCGCCGGTTTCCAGATCATAGCGGTAGATCGGCGCATCGCCCAGGAACGCACTGTCCCCGCCCGGCAGGCCGAGCGACCAGGCATAGCGATAAGGCTGGCCGAAAAAGCGTTCGTCCGGGCGGTGGAATTCCTGCGGGGCGGCATCCAGCGTGATGCGTTCCACCTTGCCCGCCTTGGGATCGATCAGCCAGCGTTCCATCCCCAGCGCCTTGCCGTTGGGGCCATCCGGCCCTCCGGCAAACATCGTCTCGTGGACCGAGCTGTCGCAGACCACGACTCCGTCCTCGCGTTCAAAGGCATTGGCGACGTGGAAGACATAGCAGGGATCGAGCTCGCACCAGACGATCTGGTCCGCACTGCCGGTGCGCGGCAACAGGCCGACGCGGGCCTGATGCGCAGGGTTCCACGAATAGGGGAACTGCTGACCGCCGATCAGCGCCTTCATGGAAAAGGTCACCGGCAGATCGAACACCAGCACATAGTTCTTCGTGATCGCGCATTCGTGGATCGAGGGGCCATCCTGCACCGGGATCGGCTCTTGCCGGACCACCCTGCCTTCGGGCGAGACGACGACGTGCCATACCGTGTCCTGGCTCATCCCGTCATAGACCACCGCGTGGAGTTCGCCGGTCAGCGGGTCTTCGTGCGGGTGGGCGCTGAACGGAGCGGAGAGCGTGCCGCCGAAATCGGTATAGGCGACCGTTTCCAGATTGCCGTCCAGTTCGGCCGGGAAGGATCCGGCCTCGACAATTGCCAGGATCTTGCCGTTGTGCTGGATCACGTTGGTGTTGACCAGATCGCGCCGCCCGCGCCGCGGACCGGGGGCCGCCTTGGGACCGCCCTTCGATTCCAGATCGAGCGAGCGGATATAGCGGTTGCGATACCACAGCGCCTTGCCGTCCTTGATCCGCACTCCGTGGACCATGCCGTCACCGATGAACCAGTGGTGCCCGCGCGGATCGGGCCGGAACGGGTTCGGGCCGATGCGGACATAGCGTCCGTCCAGCTCGGCCGGGATCGTGCCGGTGACAGCAAGGTTTTCCAGCGTCCGTTCTTCCGGCAGCGGTTTGTGGATGCCGGTCAGGAACGGGTGATCGCGGTCTTCGTCCATCCGGCTGCGGTTGAGCTTGGCGACGGCCATGATGCCCTTGGTCACCACGCCGCGGATCGCTGTTTCGACTGCGCTGGCCACTTGCGAATCTCCCATCAATGTTTATGGCGTAAACATAGAGGTTATGGTAACAGTGTCAACATTGCAGCAACCCGTCCGTTCCTATCACCATGGCGACCTGCGCGCGGCGCTGGTTGCGGCAGGATTGAAGGCGCTGGAAACAACGGCGATTGCCGACCTGTCGCTGCGCCAGCTGGCGCGCGAGGTGGGGGTTTCGGCAACGGCAGTCTATCGCCACTTCCCGGACAAGCAGGCGCTGATGCAGGCGCTCGCCTGCGAGGGGATCGAACAGCTTGGCCGCTATCAGCAAGCAGCGGCAGCCGCGGCGGGCAACAATGCCGCTGCCTTTGGCGCAACCGGCCGGGCCTATGTCCGCTTTGCCCTCGCCAACCCGGCGCTGTTCCGCCTGATCTTTGGCGAATGCCGCGATGTCGGCCAGTCGATCTTCGGCGACAACCTGGCCGCCAGCCTGTTGCGCGACAAGGCGATGAAGGCCACCGGCAGCGACGAGGAAGCCACCCGCCGCCTGATGATCCAGGCCTGGGCCGTGGTCCACGGTCTGGCCATGCTGATGCTCGACGGGCAGCTCCCGGCGGACGAGGCGTTGATCGATCAGGTGATCGACCCGAAAACGCTGTTTCCGGTCTAACCGCCGGGCAGCAGCAGCGATCCGTCGCCGTAGCTGTAGAACCGGTAGCGTTCCGCAATTGCGTGGGCATAGGCGGCCTGCATCCGCTCCAGCCCCATCAGCGCCGAAACGAGCATCATCAGCGTCGATTTCGGCAGGTGGAAGTTGGTGATCAGGCCGTCGATGCCCTTGAAGCGGTAGCCGGGGGTGATGAAGATCGCCGTATCGCCCTCGAACGGGTGAATGATGCGCGCGTCATCCGCAGCGCTTTCCAACAGGCGCAGCGAGGTAGTGCCGACTGCGATGATCCGCCCCCCGGCAGCCCGCGCCGCGTTGAGCCGTGCGGCCACGTCCGGCGCGATCGAGCCCCATTCGGCGTGCATCCTGTGGTCGTCGGTATCGTCAGCCTTGACCGGCAGGAAGGTGCCCGCGCCGACATGGAGCGTCAGCGTTTCGTGCCCGATCCCGGCGGCGGCCAGTTCTTCCATCAGCCGCGGCGTGAAATGGAGCGAGGCGGTCGGCGCGGCGACCGCGCCATCCTTGGCCGCGAACATGGTCTGGTAATCCGAGCGGTCCTGATCGTCGATCGCGCGCTTGCCCGCGATATAGGGCGGCAGCGGCACCTTTCCGGCCCGCTCCAGCAGCACTTCCACCGGCTCCTCGCCTTCGAACAGCAGAGTCCAGCTGCCGTCGGCGTGGCGCGCCTCGGCCAGCGCGGTCACCCCGGCAGCGAATTCGATCCGGTCGCCATCGCTCAGCCGCTTGGCATTGCGAACGAAGGCCTGCCAGCGGCGCAGGTCGATCCGCTTGTGCAGCGTCGCGCCGATCCGCGCCTGCCCGCGATAGCCTTCAAGCTGGGCCGGAATGACGCGGGTATCGTTGAACACCAGCACGTCCCCGGCACGCAGCTGTCCGGGCAGCTCACGCATGGTCCGGTCGGCAAAGGGCGCATCTGCCCCGCGCACCACCAGCATCCGCGCCGAATCGCGCGGGCGCGCCGGACGCAGGGCGATCAGGTCTTGCGGGAGGTCGAAATCGAACAGGTCAACGCGCATGCGCTGCCCCTAGCCAGTTTGGCCGTTCAGTTCGACTTCGAATTGCTCAGCATGTCGGCGGTAATGCTGGTCGGCGCGGCCGGAGCCGGAGCGGCCGGGCGCGGCTTGTTCTCAGACAGCATCGAGGCCTGGACGATCTTGGTCGGATTGGCCGGCGGCTCGCCGCGCTGGATCGCGTCGACCACGTCCATGCCCGCAATCACCCGACCGAAATTGGTATAACGGTGATCGAGCGCGAAGCGCGGATAGAACACGATGAAGAACTGGCTGTTGGCCGTATCCGGCTGATCGGTGCGGGCCATCGAAACCGTGCCGCGCACATGCGGCATATAGTTGAATTCGGCCTTGAGGTCCGGCAGCGGCGAGCCGCCCGTGCCGGTCCCGGTCGGATCCCCGGTCTGGGCCATGAAACCGTCGATCACGCGGTGAAAGATCACCCCGTTGTAAAAGCCCTGCTTGGTCAGGGTCTTGATCCGCTCGACATGGCCCGGGGCCCAGGACGGCATCAGCCGGATCATCACCCGTCCGCCGTTCGACAGGTCAAGCACCAGGATATTGTCCGGATCGACGCTGGGATCGGGGTTCACCACCGCGCTCATCGGCGCGGGCGCCGGGGCCTCTGCGACCTTTTCCTTGGCCACGGCCGGCATGGCAGCCAGCGACAGGCCGAGAGCAAAAGCGGTGAAAGTGCGGCGGTTCATCGGTTCGGTAACTCGCAAAGAAAGGCTGTTCGGCTGGCGGGATAGCGCCGCGACGCTGTCATGGCAATGAACGAACCTCGCCTGTTCCCCGGCAATCAGCGCTTGGCGATCCGCCCCACCACGTCATCGCGCACCGCCGGGCTGACGAACTTGGAAATGTCGCCGCCATAGACCGCGATTTCCTTGACCAGCCGCGAGGCGATCGGCTGCAACGACACGTCGGCCATCAGGAACACGGTCTCAACCTCGTGGTTCAGTTGCCGGTTCATGCCGGTGAGCTGATATTCGTATTCGAAATCGGTCACCCCGCGGATGCCGCGGATCACCACCTGGGCACCCATCGCGTCGGCAAAGTCCATCAGCAGCGAATTGAACCCGACCACCCGGATCTTGGCGCTGCCGATCCCGGCCACTTCGCGCTCAACCATGGCGATCCGCTCATCGTCGTTGAACATCGGCGACTTGGCGATGTTGGTGGTCACGCCGATGATCAGCTCGTCAACCAGCTTGGCCCCGCGCTCGATGATATCCATGTGCCCGAGGGTGATCGGATCGAACGTGCCGGGGTAAACCCCGATGCGCTTCGCCATTCAGTGGTCCCTTTCCACGATATAGCGCGCCAGCGCGCGCAGCAGATCCGCCTCTTGCCCGTAAGAACCCAGATGCGCAATCGCCTGATCGACGAGCATCCGGGCCTGCTCGCGGGCGCGATCCTCGCCCAGCACGGCCACGAAGGTCTGCTTGCCAGCCTCGGCATCCTTGCGCAGCGCCTTGCCGGCCTTGGCCTCGTCGCCGGTGTGATCGAGCAGATCGTCGGCAATCTGGAAGGCCAGGCCGATATCGCGGGCATAGCCTTTCAGGTGCGTGCGCCCTTCCGGCGGCAGCTTGCCCAGCACCGCGCCCATTTCGACCGCGGCAGAGAGCAGCGCGCCGGTTTTGAGCTGCTGCATCCGGGTTATTTCCGGCAAGCCCAGCGCCTGCCCTTCCCCGGCGATGTCCAGCATCTGCCCGCCGACCATGCCCGCCGCGCCGGAGGCCATGGCCAGCACCCGGACCAGTTCCGAGCGGACGAACGGATCGCCGCTGGTGGCGGGATCGGTCAGCACTTCGAACGCGAAGCTTTGCAGCGCATCCCCGGCCAGCACCGCCACCGCCTCGCCAAAGGCCTTGTGCAGGCTGGGCTTGCCGTGGCGCATGGCATCGTCGTCCATGCAGGGCAGATCGTCATGCGCCAGCGAATAGGCGTGGATCGACTCAATCGCGATCGCCGCGCGCAGTGCCTGGCTGCGGTCCGCGCCGTGCAGCGCCGCCGTTGCCGTCAGCAGCAGTGGCCGCAGCCGCTTGCCCCCGCCGATCGCGGCATAACGCATCGCCTCGCCCAGCTGGCCTTCGCCGGGCAGCAGCGCATCGAACATCGTATCGACATCGCGGGCAATCGCGGCCAGCGCGTCTTTCAGCAGCGGATCGGGAACGGCAGTCACGGCCACGGCGCTCAGCCGGCGTCGAAGGGTTTGGTGCCCGCCGCCTGACCATCGGCCCCGGCGACAATCTGCTCGATCCGCAGCTGCGCCGCATCCAGCCGGGCCTGGCAATGGCTCCGCAGCTTCTCACCGCGCTCATAGAGGTCCATCGTCGCATCCAGCGGAACTTCGCCGCTTTCCAGCTTGCGGACGATGTCCTCCAGCGCGCGCAGCGCCTCTTCGAATGACAGGGCGGCGATATCGGGATCGGTGACGCTCATGGCACGGACCATTGACCGCGCGCGCCGCAGCGGTCAAGTTGCGATGGTGCGGAGGCGCCAAGCCTCCCGGGGAGAATTCTCGATGGACAAGTGGTACCTGGCCTACCCGATCGTGGGTGCGGCTTTTCTGATTCTCGACATGATCTGGCTGCGTTTTGCCGTGCCGATGCTCTATCGTCCGGCGCTGGGCGATCTCTTGGCCACCAATTTCCGGGCTGGCCCTGCCGTTGCCTTCTACATCATCTACTTCGCCGCGCTGACCGTGTTCGCGGTGCTGCCCGGCACCATGCTGGGCGTGCCGGCCGCCGTTGCCTCGGGCGCGGCGCTGGGGCTGACCGCCTATGCCACCTACAACCTCACCAACATGGCAACGCTGAAGGTCTGGCCGCTGCAGATGACCCTGATCGACATCGCCTGGGGCACCGTTTCCAGCGGTCTGGCCGCCGGAATCGCGGTGACAGTCATGCTCAAGCTGCAGGGCTGACGGACAAGTGTTCATCGGCCACTGGGCACCGGCGCTGGCGGTGGCGGCAAAGCGCCCCGCCCCCAGCGTGGGCGTGCTGTTCGTGGCCGCGCAGCTGGTGGACTGGGCCTTCTTCGGCCTGCTAATCACCGGGGTTGAGCGGATGCGCTTTTCCCCCGGGATCAGCGCGATGAACCCGATGGACCTCTATCACCTGCCCTACACGCACAGCCTGCTGGGTTCCGGCGTGTTCGCCGCCGCCTTTGCCGCGCTGGTCTGGGCCTTCAGCAAAGACCGCACCGCAGCTCTGCTGGCAGGCGTTGTCGTGCTGTCGCACTGGTTCCTTGATCTGCTGGTCCATGTGCCGGACCTGACCTTGGCCGGAAGCCCGCCCAAGCTGGGTTTCGGGTTGTGGAACCATCCGATGATCGAAATGCCGCTGGAACTGGGCATAACCTTCGGCGCGCTGTGGCTCTATGTCCGCGCCCGCAAGCCCGCCCCGCTGCGGGCCTGGACGCTGGCCGGGGTGCTGCTGCTGCTCCAGGCAATCAACTGGTTCGGCCCGGTCGAAGCCGAGGTGACGCTCGGCACCAGCCTGCTGGCCTTCTTCGCCTTTGGCCTTGCCACGCTGGCGGCGTGGTGGATGGGGAAAAGCGCGGCCAATCCGGCCTGAACGGACTAGCAGTAATCCGCCAGCCCCGCTAAGGGCCGCCCATGGCCGAAATCACTCCCGAAATCGTCGCCCAGCACGGGCTGTCCGAGGACGAATACCAGCGCGTGCTGCACGCCCTGGGGCGCGAGCCGAACATGGTCGAGCTCGGCATCTTCTCGGTCATGTGGTCGGAGCATTGCTCCTACAAGTCGAGCCGCATCCATCTGAAGAAGCTGCCGACCGAGGCCCCCTGGGTGATCTGCGGCCCGGGCGAGAACGCCGGCGTGATCGACATCGGTGACGGGCAGGCCGCCATCTTCAAGATGGAGAGCCACAACCACCCGAGCTACATCGAACCCTATCAGGGCGCGGCAACCGGGGTTGGCGGGATCCTGCGCGACGTATTCACCATGGGTGCGCGTCCAGTTGCGAACATGAACGCGCTGCGCTTTGGCCGGCCGGACCATCCCAAGATGAAGAGCCTCGTCAAGGGCGTCGTCGCGGGCATCGGCGGCTATGGTAACTGTGTTGGCGTGCCGACCGTGGGCGGGGAAACCAACTTCCACCCGGCCTATGACGGCAACATCCTGGTCAACGCAATGACCGTTGGCGTGGCCGATGCCGACAAAATCTTCTATTCCGCCGCCACCGGGATCGGCAATCCGATCGTCTATGTCGGTTCCAAGACCGGGCGCGACGGCATCCACGGCGCGACCATGGCCAGCGCCGATTTCGGCGAGGATTCGGAAGAAAAGCGCCCGACGGTGCAGGTTGGCGATCCCTTCACCGAAAAGTTGCTGATCGAGGCCTGCCTGGAACTGATGGCGACTGACGCGATCGTCGCGATCCAGGACATGGGCGCGGCCGGGCTGACGTCCAGCTCGGTCGAAATGGCGACCAATGGCAAGGCCGGGATCGTGCTCGACATGGACAAGGTGCCATGCCGCGAAGAGGGCATGACGCCTTATGAAATGATGCTGAGCGAAAGCCAGGAGCGGATGCTCATGGTGCTGAAGCCCGGCAAGGAAGCCATGGCCGAGGCGATCTTCAAGAAGTGGGAACTGGACTTTGCCGTGATCGGCGAAGTGACCGACACCGGCCACATGGTCCTGACCTGGCAGGGCGAGACGGTCTGCGACATTCCGCTGGGCCCGCTTGCCGAAGACGCGCCGCTCTATGACCGTCCGGCGCTGAGCCTGGCCGACTACAAGGCCTGGGCCAAGGTCAAGCCGCTGGGCGAAGTGCCGCAAAGCAAGGACCTTGGCGCGGATCTGCTCAAGCTCATGGCCTGCCCCGATCTCGCCAGCCGGCGCTGGATCTGGGAACAGTATGACAGCCAGGTCGGCGCGGACACCTTGCAGAAGAGCGGCGGCGATGCGGCGGTGGTGCGCCTGCACGGCACCCGCAAGGCGCTGGCGATCAGCACCGATTGCACCCCGCGCTATTGCTATGCCGACCCCTATGAAGGCGGCAAGCAGGCGGTGGCGGAAACCTATCGCAATATCTCAGCTGTTGGCGCTAAGCCTTTGGCAATCACCAATTGCCTCAACTTCGCCAATCCGCAGCGCCCCGAAATCATGGCCCAGATCGTGGAGGCCCTGCGCGGCATGGGCGATGCCTGCCGCGCGCTCGACTATCCGATCGTGTCCGGCAACGTAAGCCTCTACAACGAAAGCAAGGCGACCGGGGGCGGCTCGGCCATTCTGCCCACCCCGGCGATCGGCGGGGTCGGCCTGATGCAGGACTATGCGCAGATGGCGACCATCGCGATCAAGGCCGAAGGCGAATGCCTGGCCGTGATCGGGCCGTGCTATCCGGAACTCGGCCAATCGCTGTGGCTGCGCGAGATCCACGGGCGCGAAGACGGCGATCCGCCCAAGGTCGATCTGAAGGACGAGCGGTTCTATGCCGAAGTCGTCCGCCAGCTGATCGCCGACGGCATGGTCACGGCGGTTCACGACATCAGCGATGGCGGCCTGCTGGTCGCGGCGGCGGAAATGGCGCTGGCCGGGAACATCGGCATCACGCTCGATGCGATGGACACCGCCTTTGCCTTCAACGAAAGCCAGTCGCGCTACCTCGTCACCTACAAGGCCGACCGCCCGCTCGACCGCGAGAAGGTGCCGTTCGAAAAGATCGGAACGACCGGCGGCGATGCGGTGGTGGTGAACGGCCAGCCGGTCACCCTGGCCGCACTGCGCGAGGCGAACGACAGCTTCTTCCGCGACTGGATGGAAGGGTAAGCCCGGCCCCGGAACCAGTCCGGGGCGCGGGTCAGGCCGCCTTGAGCGCCTGCTGCTTGTGCCCGAGCAGGTCGTAGGGATCGATCCCGTTCGCCCGCCAAAGGCTGTGGCACTGCTTGTAATAGTGCGGCTCGCGGATACCGAGCTGCGCGCGGACTTCATCCAGCGGCCGGGCCAGCAGTTCGCGGATCGACTGTTCGACCAGCCGCGGGCAAGTGCCGCCCATCTTCTGGGCCTCACGCACCGCGCGGAACACCGGCACCTTGACCGTGCGGCCCTTGCTGATTTCCAGCGCCCCGGCATAGCCCAGGAACAGGTGGGCCAGGGCCGGCTGCTGACCATAGGTAAAGGCCAGCACGCACTGTTCGCCCAGCGCATCACGGCCGAAGCCGGAAATCACGTGCATCAGATCGTGCGTGTCGCGCAACCGGTTGAAGTACCAGGTCACCTGATCGTCGAAGAACTGATCCGCGCGGCGATACTTGTTGAGATCGTCGACCAGTCCCTGGGCCGACAGCCCTTCGCGCTCCATGAAGTCGCAATAGGCATGGGCCAGGCTGCCCTTGGGCGTCAGGCGCAGCGTTTCATGATCGTCGAGGATCTTGACCAGCGACGGCTCGCTCTTGCGAATCGCTTGCCCCCGCTCGGTCGACAGGAAGGCCTTGGCGGCATCATAGGCCCCGCGCCAGGGCAGCGCCTCGAAGATCGGGAACACTTCAGCCGTGTTCTCCTTGTCCTTCACCAATTCCTTGAAATGCCGCCATGCCTTGGGAAAGTCATAGCGCATGGCGGGGCGACCCGGCAGCATCAGCGGCAGGTCGTCTGCGGCGAGATCCACTTCGGTGGGCTTGGTTATCATGTTCATGGTGAAGATGATGATGCGAATTACTTACAGAACTGTCAATACCGTCGCTTGGTGCCGCTCAGGCCCACTCGCTTTCGGCAATGCCCAGCAGCCGCAGCACGTCGGTCAGGTCGCCGCGGTCGATCGATCCGTTGGCGGCGGCTCGGGCCTTGGGCTTGGCATGATAGGCCACGCCATAGCTGGCCGCGACCAGCATCGGGATGTCGTTGGCGCCATCGCCGGTGGCCAGGCTGGTCGCCCCGCCCCGCGCTTCGACCGCGCCGCGCAGCACCCGTTCCTTGACCGCAGAGTCGACGATATCGCCGACCAGTCCGCCGGTCAGTTTGCCGTGCGCAACCGCCAGCCGGTTGCCGACCACCCGCTCGAACCCCAACCGTTCGGCCACCGGATCGGCGAACTGGTGGAATCCGCCGGTGACCAGCACCGTCTCGCACCCGCGCGATTTCAGCGTGGCCACCAGCGTAGCCGCGCCGGGCATGTCGCGGATCCGCTCGTCCAGGCATTGCTGGATCGCGTCCTCGCCCAATCCGCCGAGCAGGCGGACGCGTTCGCTCAGGGCCTCGGCAAAGTCGAGCTCGCCCTGCATGGCGCGTTCGGTGATTTCGGCGATCTGGTCCTTGATCCCGGCAAAGTCGGCCAGTTCGTCGATGCATTCCTGCCCGATCATGGTCGAATCCATATCGGAGACGAACACCCCCGGCACTTGCGGCAAGTGATCGGCGATCAGCAGGTCGGACGGGCTGAAATGCCGGTCGATCACGCCGCGGAAGGCCACCGCATCGCCCTGATCGGCCATGATCTGCAGCACGCTGTCCAGCCCCGGCAGCGGATCAGCCCCCAGCACTTTCGCGCCCTGCGATTCCAGCGCGTGGACCGCCGCGTCAACATGGGCGGACAAGAGCGCCGGTTCTGCTATCACGCGGGCAATGAGCACGTTGAATTCCTCTGAATCGGCAAAGCGGCCGCCGCTGGCGCTCATCGCAGGGCCGACCGCCAGCGGCAAGAGCGATCTGGCCGTGCGGCTGGCGCTGGCACTGAAAGCGCGCGGGCGCGAGGCCGTGGTGATCAATGCCGACAGCGCGCAGGTCTATGCCGATCTGGCCGTCCTGTCGGCGCGGCCCTCGCCGGAGGACATGCAGGGGATCCGGCACCGCCTGTTCGGGGAATGGGACGGAGCCGAAAGCTGCTCCGCCGCCGACTGGGCCGCCCGCGCGCGCGATGTCATTGCCGAAGTCCATGCGCGCGGCGGCGTGCCGGTGCTGGTCGGCGGAACCGGGCTGTATCTGCGCACGCTTCTCGATGGCATAGCCCCGGTCCCGCCGATCGACCCGGCGGTGCGCGAAGCAGTGCGGGCCATGCCGGTGGCAGAGGCATATGCTGCCTTGCAGGCCGAGGATCCGGCCAAGGCCGCCCTGCTTTCCCCCGCCGATACCACCCGCGTCGCCCGCGCGCTGGAAGTGGTGCGCTCCAGCGGCCGCCCTTTGGCGGACTGGCAGGCCGACCGGATCGGCGGGATCGGCGATAGCGTGTCGCTCCACGCCCGCGTCCTGCTGCCGCAGCGCGAATGGCTCTATGAACGCTGCGA